>ERZ827156.4457-NODE-4457-length-11423-cov-4.305419_pt1 | contig 11423 bp, 15 predicted proteins | sample MGYA00519919_ERZ827156 | MGnify/ENA primary metagenome ERZ827156 (study PRJEB31778, sample SAMEA3449269) | human gut metagenome | biome: human gut; feature: human-associated habitat; material: faeces | place: United Kingdom | collected 2010/2012 ... | reverse complement strand
CATCACTCATCACTCATCACATCACTCATCACTCATCACATCACTCATCACATCACACAAAGCACACACTCACCTCCCCCAGGACTGCGGCTTCAAGGTGGTGACGCACATGATGCCGGACCTCCCCAACATGGGCTATGAGCGCGACATCCTCGGCTTCAAGTGCCCTCCATTCTCCCCACTCACCTCAGAGAACTCTTCGAGAACCCCGCCTTCCGCCCGGATGGCCTCAAACTGTATCCCACGCTGGTGATTCGCGGCACGGGCCTGTACGAACTCTGGAAGAAAGGCATCTATCGAAACTACCCTCCGAAGTGGCGTTTCATTGAGAGTTGAAGGGTAGCATGCTGGTGGATCTGACGGCACGTGCGCTGAGTCTAGTTCCGCCGTGGATGCGTGTGTATCGAATTCAGGTGAAGGAGGGGACGTGCATTCAAACTAGAGGGATATCCCAATGCCGCTGGTGACATCGGGCGTGGAAACCGGATCGCTGCGTCAGCTGGCGTTACAGCGACTGGCGGATTTGGCGGGTTTTGGCGGGAAGCGATCATGGATAGGGATTGAGCTGTCACGACATCCGCATGCGCGAGGTGGGAATTCAGGAGATTCACAAGAAGATTCAGCCCACGAAGGTACGTGTGTTGGAATGGGGGTGATCCCAAGGTGGAGCTGATTCGTCGCGATTATGCTGCGAATGGAGGGTATGGAGTGTGAGTGATTGAACACCGTAGATGGGAGACCTTCCTGTCGTATGAGGACCCGGAGAAGGACATCTTGATCGGATTACTCCGTTTGCGGAAACCTGGGTAGTTGATGGGTTGGATGATGTGATGCACAGTCCGAACGTGTTTAGAGAGGAGCTGAAGGGGAATGTGAGCATCGTGCGCGAATTGCACGTGTACGGTTCGGCCGTTCCGGTTCACGCGCGGAGCACGTCGCAATTCCAGCACAAGGGATACGGCACGCTGCTGATGGAGGAGGCGGAGCGGATTGCTAGAGAGGAGCACTTTTCGGACAAGATCGCCGTGATTTCTGGAGTGGGAACTCGCCACTATTACCGCAAGCTGGGCTACCACCTGGACGGCGTGTACATGTCGAAGATGTTGGATTTGCGTGTTTGTGCGAAACAGGAAATTCCGTATTGTACAAATTCGAAGCAACTGGCAATGGAGGAACGGGTCGATACCGCTTGGTTTCAAATCCCAGCACGGATCCCAGACTCGTGGGGGTTTCCAACAGCGATGTGTCCGGCGTGGTTCCAGGATCCAATCGGCTGAAGGGCGAACCGTCGAGAGAAGCCAATTCGGATGATCTCCGAGAATGGCCTTTGTGAGTTTGCCGATTCACTCCTTCATCGGGAAGCAGAGAAGAAACGACGTGTGCAACTTGCCTCTTCGCCACCTTCGTAATCGTCGATGGTGGCAACAACACGCGATTCACGTCATACATCTCGAAAACCGCCTTGCAAAGCAGGGTGGACAGCTCCAACACTCTACCCATCATGAACGTTGAAAAGCAAGACCTTTCGTAGATCGGCGTTTCTTTGTACGATGCGGGCAAGTAGGACGAAATCATGGAAAGAATGGTGCGATCGAGGTTTGCGTAATTGATTTCGAGCGTGTTTGACGAGGGACGCTTCTTCGACTGCGATGATGTGAATGGTAAGAAAAGAGAATTCTAATCGTCACAATCGACCCAACACCAAAACGTATTCGTCGACGCCATGTGCCAGCTTCGAAAGCGCCGCTTCTTCGGCTGCGCAGTTTGAACTCCAAAAATCCTCCCCAAAACAGGAATCCGTTTGCTGAAAGTTCACCGGAAACGGCATGGGTTTGAACTCGAAGAGCGTCATGTCGACAGACGGTTCTCCAGAAGAAAGGAAGTAGTGCGTCAGATCCGAAGGCTGCTGCGGATGTCGATTCGAAATCAATTGCGTGGAGACCGCGGCAGAAGCCTGTGAATGAAGCAGTATTGAATGAAGAACCTTCTTCTCCTTCTTCTTCTTCTTGGTTGTGGGAGCCAGCAAACGCCTCGCCCAAAGGTCACTTTCTCGAACCGTCTAGTGGTTACAGTTTCCTTGATCATCAACCAGATCACTGATCGTGTTCAGCAACTCTTCTTCCGGTTCGTAACACGATGATTTGCCCTTCTGAGAAAACGCCGTCAAATCGTGAGAAATGGGAGGGAAAAGAGAAGGCGAGTTCATCAGAAAGCAGCTACGGGTCAAAAGCACCGCCATTTCGGACAGAGAGCCATCGTCGTTTTTCAGCCTGATTCTCGTCAGCTGCGAATCCACGTCGTTTTCCAGAATCAGGCAGTACTGCGGGTGTCGGAACGCTTCGAGAAGGAGAGTGGTGAGGAATGGCAGGTTCTTGGCGGTGATCGGCGGGACGACATACAGTTCGGTGGATGTGCGGGAGAAAACCAACACGCCCACGCCCACCTCCTCCTTCGGAGCCTGGCGAATGGACGCTTCCGCGGGGAAGGGCAGAGTAACGGCGGACTTGGCGGGAATCTTCGTCACCACGCTGCAACCGAAAAAGGCGGGAGTTTGGGAGTCGCCGAGAAGGAGAGAAAGTTCGTTGTGAGAAGGGTGCGTCATCACGAGAGAGTAGCGTGAAGCGGCGGTAAGCATCAGATGCAGATCGCGCATCACCTCCATCGGATGAAACCGTGCGATCAGTTGAATCGGTTTGGTTGTGTCCAAGGAGGAGGCGTCGCACTGGGTAGCGAGGATCCCTGCGGAACACGAGCAAGGCGTTCCCACTCTTCCCTCTACATTCCCGAAATAGGGCAGAAAACGGCCATCGTGCGTTTTCCAGGAAAGGATGCAGCGACTGCGCACGCCAGGGGCGAGGAGGCGCGTGCACACAATCTCCATTTCCACGGGAGTCACCTCGAAAGCCCGGTGAAACTCCACAACAGGAAGGCGGGATGTTTTCTTGTTCTGAGGCTTCTGCAGGACCGTTGCGGTGGTCTCGATGATGAGGCTTCTTGTCTGTGCAGGCTGGATGGTGGCGTCGAGAGGCGGGAGGTCGGGGAGGGCGGAGGGAAATGCAGATGGCGTGGTCCAGTAGATGGACGCCTTCAGCAGCTTGGCCCAGATGCAGAGGTCGTTGCACGCTTTGGTGGAGAGAATAGTCACCTTCACGCAGCTCGGCGAATCCAGAAAGGACTTCAAAGGAAGATAGAGAAAAGAGGCCGTGTCGACGTCCGCGGGAACGGCCAGACGGGATTTCGCCTCCGCCTCCAAGTCGGGGACCAGCCAAATCACATCCACCAAATCCGAAGAAGATAGCTCTGTCCTCAATTTCATCAGCGAGTCGTATACAGAACGGTAGTTTACACGGTTCGGCTCCACATCCCCCTCCTTTTGAACTGAAGATAGACGCTCCTCGCACTGCTCATAGATCATTTCAATCGTTTCTAGGTCCCTGGTAGATGTCCAAGAGGTGGATGATTTCGTTCCAGGACACACGACTGCGAAAAATGTGCTATCCACTACGAATGAGGAAAATTGCTTTTGAAACACCCTCTGCGCCACGATAGCACTTCAGGAAGCAGTCGCAAAGGATCTTCAAGACAGAGCAATAGGCTTCGACACTCTTTCCCTCCTCCCTTCCATTCCCCAGATGGAGAGAAGACGGATCTTCAGCCAAAAGAAGAAGCCTTTTGGACCCGGTCATTCTTTGAGAAGGAAGCACGGAGACTGATCGGGTTTTTACGGCTCTTTGTCCAGACCTTATCAAGCCATACTCTTGTTGTATAGCGAAACGGATCAACGGAAATGAGTGGATCGGGAGTAGGAACGTTGGTGGACGGGAATGATTGCGTTTAGTATGATATGGATGCAACAATCTTCTCCCCCGAAGGACGAATCTTTCAGGTGGAATATGCGTCAAAAGCTGTGGCTGAGGCTTCGTAAGAGAGTGAAATAGCGAATCATTGCGTAGTACGTGCGTTGGTGTAAACTGCAAGGACGGAGTGATTTTGGCAGCCGAAAAGACGCTGAGCTCCGGCTTCGTGATGGAGGGATCAAATAAACACATTCACACCGTCTCCAAGTTCATTGGCGCTGTAGCTTGTTCGTGTCGAGTGTCACTGTGCTAGGTGGCTGGAGGCTACACTCCGGATGGACGCTATGCGGTCGACAGAGCGAGGGAGCACACGGTACAGTTTAAGGACAACTTCGGTGAGGAGATGCCTCCCAGAGTGCTTGCTGAGCGCATGGGCCAGTTTGTACATCAGTTCACATGCTTTGGAGGCGCGCGCCCTCTTGGAATCAACATTCTCTTCGGTGGATACGACCACCGCGAAAAGAAATATGACCTATATCGCATCACTCCCTCTGGACAGTGCTTCGTTCGTGTAGTCTCCGTTCCTTACCTGTAGCGCCATTTTGCCGAGGCGATGGGCAAGGGCCGTCAGAGCTGCAAGGCGGAGATCGAGAAGCACAACTTGGTGGATATGACCGTGGAGGAGGCGCTTCCCTTCGTGACGAAGATGTGATTCTGAATGCTGTTGCTAAGGAGCTAGGCTTTGCGACCTTCATACAGAGTCCAAGAAGCCGTACGAGATCGAGCTCGGCGTGGTATCCGACGCGACGGAGCACCGTTTCGTGCGCGTGGAGGAGGAGAAGAAGAAGCAATTGGTGGCGAACGCCCTGCACGCGATCGAGGTGGCTGCCAATGGAGAAATGGATGTGGAATAAGGGGATGTTTGTTTGATATGGGATTCGTAATCTTGAAAGAGTGGAGAGTGACTCACACTGGAGGGTGACAGACTCCACAGAGACTTCACACAAGAGAGTCGTGCATACACAACAAACACCCAGCCAGCAAACAAAAAAGCTAAAAGACTATTGCGCGTCGAACCACCCGTAGCTGTCATCCGCTAGGAAGGCGGTGATCCACGAGGTGCACGGCTTCTTCGGCTGCGCCGCCGCCAGCTCCTTCAGCAGCAGGTACAAATCCAGCTTGGTCTCCACGCCCTTCATCCGCTCACTCCCGAGCACCTGCCGGATGTCGCTCATGATCGGCGTCAGGAACCGCTTCCTCGTGTTCACGAACCAGTTGGCCACCTGATCCTCCCGCAGGTTCGTGTCCAGCGCCAACTGACGCTTCGCCACCACCGTCGGGTACGGGTTGAAGAAGTGCGCCGGGTGGGTCAGCCACCGCATCAACACCGTTTTGGTGTGCTTTGAGTGGTTCGGGCGTTTCATTGACTAGAGATGAAACTCCCAAAAGAGGCTTTCTTTCATCGTATCCGTTTCTTCGGGACTGACGGCTTCTTCCGGCTTCTTGTCCAGAAGGCGAAGCTGCTCGTAATCCGTCGCATCGAGGAAGCACTGATGCACACTGTGATCCTGGGAGTGACAACACGAAAACGCAATTACGGGGAAAGCACAATAACAGGCATACAGCTGCGAGGGAGTTTTGGCAGGAAGGATGGAAATGCTCAATCCACTGGTGATCGCGGGAGTGAGAACCATCGGAAGCTCCTCCTTCACTTCCAGAATGGACGGAGAAACAGGCTCCGGCTGGGCTGGGTGAGGAGGAGTGGAAGTGTTAATGTCGCGGAGACTCATCAATATGCTCACCGCGTTCGTGGTATCCTTTGCATCTTCCCCAGAAGGGTCTTCCTCAGGAGGCTCTTCCTTAGGTTCCTTCGGCTCCTCCGTGGAGTTGAAGTTCACGACCGCATTGTCCCCGTGGAAGCGGAGCGCTGCGAGATCGTACTGCTTCGCGGCCTCCTCCCTCGTGGAATACGAGCCCAAGTAGTACTTCTTCCCCTGGTGTTGGATCTGCGCATTCCACCGACCTTTCCGTGAGGGACAAGAAAAACAGCTACCCGACTTTTCGTAGATGCCGCGATACCGTTTGCTACACTGGCCACAGCACTTTCGGTTTCGACACCGACACTTGCAGGAGCACCGCTTTTGCTGCGGTTTCTCATCGACGACTCCCACAGTAGGCAAAGGATGAACACCTTCATCCCCTTTCGTTACGGGATCCTCATGGAGTTCAGACGCTTCTGCCTCTAAACGATAACGAATAACTTGTCATAACTACGTTCCACATTCGTTTCCTTCCGTTCTTCCGCCTTCACATAGGATTGGCACTACAGATAACACGGCTTCGATCGACTCCTACCTTTTCTCCCCCAGTGGGGTGATAAAATACATTAGCTGGCATGCAATCACTGCCTACAGGTTGTCAGAATGGCGAAGACGAGGGAAGACAGCAGCACTTACCCTTTGGTAGTGTTGCATCACACTCCTTCTGCTGATTCGCAGTGTCAGCATCGGAATTGTTGAGTACGTGCAACAACACAGAAAAGGACTCCTTATCGCCCTTGTTATCCTTCTTTTCCTCCGTTGAATCCATGCAGGACACAACTCTTCCAAATGAATAGAGAAAAAGGAAGAGAGTGGTGAAGTAGTCTTTCACTTTGACTTGTTGAGGGTAATTGGGAAAAGGGGCATTAGATCAAAGCCGGTCCCGGAATCCTCCCAACAGCCAACGCGACCTAAGGACCTTATCATCTCCATCGACCCTATTCTTTTCGACAAGAAAAGAAACGCCCTTCTTCAACAAACAATAGACTCACTCCATCACAGCAACACGCTCCGTTTCTTCTTCCGCACTCGCAGCAACTGCCTTCGGAATGGTGGTCGGCGCATCCGGGAGGGCAGAGTGCTCGTCCTCGGCAATCGACTCATCGACCTCCTTCAGGTAGTCGTCCACATCCTCATCCAGCGCTCTTTCCGTGACACAGCCCATTTCCTGTATGTAGGCATCCAGGTCATCCAAACGGTCGCTCAGCTTCTCCGGATCGAGATCCTTTAGGTCCTATATGTCACGATCAACCACCAGACCCTACCGTCGCGATGGAGTCCATGGCGGAGGCAACATGCTCCATTACATCCACAAAGGTGGTGCACATGTCGCTCTCTTCCATGTCATGAATCTAACCATAACAAATAACGAATGAAACAACCCTCGTCGTGAGTGTATCCACACGGCTAATCATGTTCTTAACGGCCTCCGTGCACTGCTTCTCCTGCTTCAAGTACTGCATGCACTGGTCCTATGAATCACTTCCATGGTGAAAGAAGCACATTCTGGTTCGCTTTCCGTTTCTCCACAGCCAGACGATGCAGCTCTTCCTTTTCCTTTTGCTTCTACGCATGATTGCTGATTCGAATAGGCACTTCCTGGATGGCAAGCTTCGTCTTATGGAGCACTCTCTTGAAACGGGCTCGCACCGCAGCAAAATCGCTCACAGCAACCTTCTTCTCCTTTCCCACAACTTCTGAAGCTTCCGTCATAAGGTCGCTCATCTGCTTTTGGCGAGGCGCATATTCACTCTGGAACAATTTGAGACGCTGCTTGTCTTCTTCCGTGAGATCAGCAGCCTTCTTCTTGAGGATCTTCTCAACCTCGGAACAATCCTTTTCCACATTCACCTAATTCTCACTCCCATTCCGATTGCAATACTTCGGCAGATTGCGACGCACCCATCTTTCGTTATTAATGAACGAAATCCACTTTTTGCAGTTACGAAATTTGGAACTGTTTTGAACAAACGCACTACTCTCTTTTCACGCCCCCAATAAGCCGTTGGAACGAAAGACACACCTTCTTCACAATGCCCACAAGCACCTTGATGGGATTTCCCACCAGCCCGTAGAAGCGCTGCAACACGATGAAAAGCACCACGGCCACCAGGAAACCAAAGGAGATATAGAGCATCAGGGTCTCTCTGTCCTGCCGTTTCTACTCCATCAGACCCCACGCTCGCCTCCACAATCATTCTCGTCAGCACGCTTCCCGATCTGTCCATTGTGGAGCCGTACTCGTTCAGTGTGTCATTCGTTTTCTACAGACAACAACGGGAAACGAGACCTACATGGATCGTGGAGTTGTCTTCTTCCAGCATGGACCCGCCATTGATAAGCGCATCCTGGTTTTCGCTCAAGATGGCCGCCGTGTGCCGGAGGGACATCTCAATCTCCTGCTTTGTTCTACTGATCATCTCCACACCCCTCCGCCACTCTGCGGAATTCTTCGAGCTGCTTCTATCTTCGATCGATTTCGACCCTACGAATCACCCAACGGACGCGCCTTCACTCGACAATAGCTGCTCTCTCTCGTTCTTCACTCTATCCGATTTGACTCTTCTCTGATACCGATTCCACAGTGATCGGGTCTATTTCTCATTCCATACAACACACCTTCACCTTCGCTCGCAGATCCCGGAGCGTATTACGATACTCTTCCACTTGTGGAAGTTCACAATCGTAGAACTATCACATGAATGGGACGCCGATGCGATTACTTCCACGCAGTCGAAGAGCACTTCCTCCATCTCATTTTCCATGGAGCATATTTCGTCGTGCATGGACAGGAGCTACAAATTACACTGGACCATAAACCACACCGTTTCACTGTCAGTGGCATTCTTGTCGTTGAGACTCTTTTCCAGCTCGCTGTTCTTCTTCTGTATGGAATAGCCTAGATTCGCAACAGTACTCAGGGAATCCATAGGAACGATGAAACAAACAGTGGCACATAATACAGCTAAACTCAAAGACTCTGTCGTCGTTCACACTCGCACGGGATGAGGGTTCCACATCACACTCCGTGAAGGAGTACGCTTCTGAGAAGCGATACACGCCTTCTGGAAGAGGAGCCTCCACAACCTCATCGCTGCACTCTGAGAAGTGATACGTTATGGGGGCAGGAGCTGCTCGCCGCTTGACAGAGGAATTGATGACCTCGAGTATCCGTGAATTCACCTTGGGAAGGTGGGAATAGTTCAGCGGCGCCGCGCATGGAATGAGAATCGTGGGAATCACGTAGTCGCGCTGGTCGTCGTCCTCTTCGATGTTATGATACTTTCCGCTCTCTTCAGTGAATTTGCTGTATGTTGACGCCTTGGCGTCAGGAATCATCTCGATGTACTGGTTCTGGACAACCACATGGTCTCTATCCATCACACACCCACATCAGGATTACAAGCCATCCTTCATCCCAGAAAATTGAGCCAATATGAGCGACACGATAGAGTTGAAGATCTCGCTGTTGCTGCGTCCTCGAATGGAGATGTCCGGGAAGAGAGACTTGTACGTGGTCTGCAGTTGCAGGAACGTCATAGCAGTGACATCGATTCCATTGACGAGCAACGCATGCGAGGCGAGGATTTCGGCGGTCCTGCAGCTGTCCATGTCAACAGGAATCATATGCGTAGCTCCACCGTTTGTGCAACAAAACAATGAAAAGAGACTTCACTTTTGATTCACCTTGGCTTCGAGGTACTTCCTCACCGTGTCGTAGGGGTCCTCCTTCATCTTGTCGTTGGTGATGACGTTCTAGGCGTGAGTGCCTCTCGACGCCCGCACCTGATACCGCTGCATTTCAACGAAAATCGCCTCGTTTTGCTTTCTCTGGCTGGCCATGGCGCCTTTGTTGATCCCCTAGGGCTCACTCCCTTCCTGCAAACACCACCTTCTTCTCCACGGGCTGCTGCGATTCCAGGGGATCCTTCTCGAGTTCGTCCATGACAGACCTGCATCTCACTTCCAACCATCACCCTTACGACAGGCGCTTCGCACTCTTTTCATTTTTCAGCAGCTTCAACACCAGGTCGCTTTTCTTTGCCATTACGTGCGTTTTATTCAGAAGTCGTTTTCGCTGTCCTCTACCACGTTACCAAACAGTAGGAAGCAGTGCCTCGTGAGTGCCGCGGGGTTTAGCGTGGCTGCTTTCGATGGGGCCACCTGCGCCTTTTCTGCGAGTGAGAAGGAAACAGCAAACGCACGCTTCTCCGACTTTTCTCGCAGCTTCTTCCGCACCATGAGTCGTATGGAATAGTGTGAACAACAAACACAAGCAGGCAAATCCAATTACGGAAGAATAATCGCCATCTCGGACGGCTTGATCGCGTTCAGTCTCCAGTTGTAGAAGTAGTAGTGGAGATTGCCATCGCCCCGCACAAACTTGAGGTCCTCGAAGACCGTGGCGTTGTTCATCACCTCCAGCGCGTTGAACACGTCGCCGCCCTCGTTCTTCGCCGCCACAATCGCATCTTCAAACAGATCCTTCAGCGGCACGGACGTGTTGGCGTAGTAGTAGGCGTACGTGGCCGTGAAGGTATCGTACTTCGGGTTTCCCATCACGGACGACTGGATGTGGAAGAACGACACGAAGTCGGTGATCTTGTGCGATTGCGGGTTCTCCACGACGTAGCTGCCAACAACGCCCTCCTCGGGCAGGAGGAAGTGCTCCGCCTCCTCCAGACTCAGCTCCGGGTACACGGTGAACCTTCGTGTTACGAAACCGCGATGCTCCTACTGCTTGAGGTACTCCTTCAGAAGCGCCAGAACCGCGGGAATGTCCCTCTTCGTCATGCGGCGGAAGCCGGGAATGGCGAAATCCTATTCGTAATCTCGGAAGAGAGCCCATGCCTTGGGGAGACTCAGGAAGCGGATGTAGCTCGCGTAGGTGAGGCGCTTGGGGACGAAGGCGAAGCCGATGTCGATTAGCTTCTTCGTGTTGAGCGAGCGGTGGAAATAGCTAGAGTCAGAGGGGATTACAAACCACACGTGGCGGTGGTGATGGGAGTGGGGATCTCCGTTCCGGCCGTGTAGACGGCCTGCCAGCCATCATTGCGGTTCACGCGGCGAGTGATTTCCTTGATCAGGACGGGGGCCAAGCGCTTGCTGCGGATCTTCTTGTGCACGCAGAGGAAGTTCACCTATCCTGAAGGGGGCGAAGGAGCGCTACATCAACCATCTTGACGGGGGTGCCGCGCACGTTCACCGTCTGGGGGGTTCCCGTGATGAAGCCGAGGAGCTTTCCAGACTTGGCGTTTCTCACGCCGATGTGGTACTCCTTACGGTATCCGGGAGGCGTCAGCGCCCTACGGATCACGCAGAAAATCCAATCCAACCATCTCAGCATCTTTACGCTGTAGGCAAAGCGGAACAGGGCCTGGTCGTCCTCGACGTAGTTTTCCAGCAGAAGGGTGTACACGTCATTGGCCTATCGATAAGGGAAATCGATCCGACGCTGCCTCGGTGTCATTCATAATGTCGATATCGCTCCACACAAAACTGGGAGGAAGCTTGTAGGGAGTCGGTCGAATGTCATCTGGCGTCTTTATAGCATCGATAGGGCCCTCCGCGCCGTCTTCCTCTACGCGTCGGCAAATCGCACCAATACGCACTGTGTTGGGGAACAGGCTGCGTGTTCCAGAAGAGATGGTTGTCTGCCTCCTTTGCACTTTCCATTTCGGGATAATTGTGAGGAAACAAACAACCGACAAAACGTGCACATGATACAGAAAGGATTATTCAGCAGAGCCGGTGGTGGAATACTTGGAGATGGACTTGCTGCCCTCGGACATGGCGTGCTTGGCGA
>ERZ827156.4454-NODE-4454-length-11435-cov-4.673638_pt1 | contig 11435 bp, 13 predicted proteins | sample MGYA00519919_ERZ827156 | MGnify/ENA primary metagenome ERZ827156 (study PRJEB31778, sample SAMEA3449269) | human gut metagenome | biome: human gut; feature: human-associated habitat; material: faeces | place: United Kingdom | collected 2010/2012 ... | reverse complement strand
TCATTCCGGTGCGGTTCTTGATCTCCAGGAACTCTCCAGAATCGATAATGCGAGCAAGTGCCGCATTGAACGCTCTGCGCAGGTCTCTCGCGCTCTTCACGGGGGATTCAGCAGCATTGGAGGAAGCAAGTACGGCAACAAGAAGCAACGCCAAAACCAGGAAGCGGTTCATTTTGCACAATTGAATAAAAGAATGGAATTGTTCTTGTTTGTTCTCGTCTTCGCATGTACTAGCCAATCGGATTGCGGTACGTAGCAGCTTACGTCGTCGTTCTATTCCCCGTTTCCACTGTTTGTGATTGTCCCAAAACTCGCTGTTCTGGCGTTCATTCCATGAATTCATGGTGTTGCTATGTAAACGTGGATGAATGCAGTGAAAGGAAGCGTTTTCCACAACACGATTCCCAATTCCATCCTTCTCTGAATCGAATTGAAGTGATACACTCGTATACTCTCTGATCAACGTGTTTTAAACGATAATGGGGTGATCACCCAGTTTCCTTTTATACTCTTCCAACGGCTTTTATTCCCATTTACAAAGAGAATTACCAATGCAGAATGTCAAATACGACTGTACTGAGGTGCAACCAAAATAGGGACTTCTATTTCCCTTTCCTTCATGAAGCAAATACCGATTGCTGAAGAGAGTATGAGCAGCGTTTTTTGGCTTGCTGTAGTGTTCTGTAGTATTTGGACCTGCTGAATGATCCATCTAGGCCTTGTTCTTAGTGAAGGCGTTTCTGTGAAGGACGTGGAGGCAGTGCAAGTATGCATCCATTCGTATGTCTTACGTAGACGAACTGCGAGAAAACAAGGGATGGTTTTGCCCTTCAAGCAGATTGTAGTGATTTGCCTCATATTGTATAATCATTGTAGTTTCTAAGCCCGTGCGTGACACCCTTTGTAACGATCGTCACTCGTACTTACGAGTTCTCGAAAAGAAGACGAAGTGTGTGAACGACGTGAGATTTGCCATTCCTTCTTATTGTATAGGTTGAAAACAGTGGCAGTAAGGTGGATCAACTCCACTCCATTCGTTCAGATGGATTACCTGATTCGGTTGTTTCCAAGAGAGCCCATCTATTCCATTCGATTAAGAGCAACCAGATTGAAATTGAGAAATCGATGAAGCGGAGAAAGCTGTCTGATGAGGTGGATATTGAAGAGGAGAAGAGGAAGATTGAGAGTAGTGCACCAGAAGGACGGTCATGCATAGGGCAAGTGTACGAGCTGCTGAACAGCGGGCCGCTGAGGAAGAGAGAGGAGGAAGAGCCGAAGGAGAGAGCGGTCCGCCGTGCGAAGAAGGTGTTTGCGACGGAGGAGGAGACTCCTGAGGAGGAAGAGAAGCCGAAGAAGAGAGTGATGGAGGAGAAAGAAGAGGAGGAAACTCCGAAGGGAAAGAGAGAGGTGATTGAGGAAGAGGAGACTCCGAAGAAGAAGACCGTGGTTGAGGAAGAAGAAGAAGAGAAGCCGAAGAAGAAGGTAGTTGTGGAAGAAGAGGAAGAGGAAGAGACTCCGAGGAAGAAGACGGTGATTGAGGAGGAGGAAGAAGAAGAGGAGGAAGAGGAAACTCCGAAGAAGAAGGTTGCTGAAGAGGAAAAAGAGAAGCCAAAGAAGAATAAGGTTACTGGGGAGGAAGAGGAAGAAACACCGAAGAAGACCACTCAGGAAGAGGAAGACGAGGAGGAAGAGACTCCGAAGAGAAAGAGAAGCGCGAATGTGGAGGAAGAAGAGAAACCTAAGAAGATTGTTCAGGAAGAAGCAGAAGAGGAGGATGAAGATAAGCCAAAGAAGAAGACTGTGGTTGAAGAGGAAGAGGAAGAAGAGAAGCCAAAGAAGAAGGTAACTGGGGAAGAGGAAGAGGAAGAAGAGAAGCCAAAGAAGAAGGTAACTGGGGAAGAGGAGGAGGAAGAGGAAGAGGAAGAAGAGAAGCCAAAGAAGAAGCAGGTGATTGAGGAGGAGGAGGAGACTCCGAGAAGAAAGAGAAGTGCGATTAAGGAAGAGGAGGAAGAAGAAGTCATTCCGAAGAAGGTGGTGGAGGAAGAGGAAGAGAAGCCGAAGAAGACCAAGACTCAAGAAGAGGAGGAAGAGGAAACTCCGAAGAAGAAGGTGGTTGAAGAGGAAGAAGAGGAAGATAAGCCTAGGAAGAAGGCCGTGGTGGAGGAAGAGGAAGAGAAGGAAGAGAAGCCGAAGAAGACCACGACTCAAGAAGAAGAGGAAGAGGAAACTCCGAAGAAGGTGGTTGAAGAGGAAGAAGAGGAGGAAGAAGAGAAGCCGAAGAAGGCCGTGGCGGAGGAAGAGGAGGACAAACCAAGGAAGAAGGTGATTGAGGAAGAAGAGAAGCCGAAGAAGAAGGCCGTGGTGGAAGAAGAAGAGGAAGAGGAGAAACCTAAGAAGAAAGCTACCCAGGAAGAGGAAGACGAGGAAGAAGAAACGCCGAAGAAGAAGGTGGCTGAGGAGGAGGAAGAGGAGGAAGACACTCCGAGGAAGAAGGTTACTGAGGAGGAAGAAACACCGAAGAAGACAGTGATTGAAGAGGAGGAGGAAGAGGAAGAAGAGAAGCCAAAGAAGAATAAGGTTACTGAGGAGGAAGAGGAAGAAACGCCGAAGAAGACCACTCAGGAAGAGGAAGACGAGGAGGAAGAAGAAGAGAAGCCGAAGAAGGCCACGACTCAAGAAGAGGAAGAAGAGGAGAAGCCGAAGAAGGCCACGACTCAAGAAGAGGAAGAAGAAGAGAAGCCAAAGAAGGCCACGACTCAAGAAGAGGAAGAAGAAGAGAAGCCAAAGAGAACGACTCAGGAAGAAGACGAGGAAGAGGAGGAAGATCGCCGCACCGCGCGTAGCAAGGAGGAATTGGTCCTGAACCAGCGTGCGCGCGAGGAGCTGCAGCGCCGCTTCGAGGAGGACGTGGAGCGTCTGCGCCGGGAGGCCGAGGAGGACCAGCCGAAGCCCAACCCGCCCGCCGAGACGCAGCCTAGCGAGCCGGAGGCCAGCGGGCTGGCGGGCGCGCGGTTCGAGATCGTGTCCGTGGGCGTGAACAGCGTGCAGGTGCAGGTGAACGTGACGGGCCTGACGCGGGTGTGGTGCGTGGCGGTGAAGGAGTTTTCGGCGCTGCCGGTGAAGGATGTGGAGAAGGAAGCGGGGCACGAGGTGCGTGCGGAGGAAAGTGTGCGCGTGCGGAGGGCGTGAGGCGTAGCGACGTTCCTGTACACGATCCCGAGCCTGGTGCCGGAGAGTTACTACGATTTGTACTGCCTGGGCAGACGCGCGTCGCCGCTGGCAGACACGGTGGTGGTGCCGGCAGTGAAGAAGACGATCCAGACGGAGAAGGGTGTGTGTGAGTGTGGCGTATGAGGCGTAGCGCGTCTGGAGGTGAAGCGTGTGAAGATCCTGCACGACCGCGTGGTGGTGACTCTGGAGAGCACAGTGCGCGACGTGGTGAACTGCGTGCTGTTCGACCGTGAGTGTGGGCGAGGGCGTGGCGCGTGAGGCGTAGCGAAGCAGATCGACTCGATGAAGGCGGCGGTGAGCTGGCGAACCACGCTGGTGTTCAAACACACCAGCGCGCGCGAGAAGTACTTCTTGCAGTGCGGCATTCGGTACCAGGGGCGCGGTGAGCATGGTGAGGGCGTGTGATGACAGAGGTGGCGAACACGGGCATTGTGACGATCCGCAAGGCGGTGTACTCGATGTCGCGTCCGGCCATCGTGGTGACGGCGATCATCGTGCTGCTGCTGCTGACGATCCTCGTGCTGCTCCTCTCTCTCGTGAAGTAGGTGATGTGCTCTTTGAGTGTGATGTGATGTGATGATTGTGATGTGAAAACAGTGATGCTTGTGATACATTTTCAAAGAGTGATTCTCAAATGACTGTACCCTTTCAAACGCATCTAACCATTCCCTAGCTTCCAGAAGAAGAGACGAACACTGTGGCGGTGGTAGGCTGAGTTGATGATTAGCTACGATTCTGACGACATCGAACGAATCGGCCTGCTGCGCCGCAAGCCCGTGCTGCAGTCGATGGTCAAGAGCGACGCAGAGGTGAAAGACCATCTGCTCTACAAGGAGGAAGATGGAACAAGATGCGGAAGATGTGAGGAAAGGGGAGCGAAATAATGAGCAGGTGGTTTTGTCAATCCGAAGTCGACCACGGTCTGCCGCCAGTGTAACTGTATTCTGCAGCAAGCAAACGGAATTGCTGTCAAGGTGTAAGAGTAGTTTCTGCTGTTTGTTTCACCCGCTTCACATGGATTGTTCTCTCTTGGAGAAGCCGTCTGTGAAGGAGAAATACACAATCCTGGGAAGAGTAGCGATTCTGTGGGCCTTTTACCGATGTAGCTTGGAAGTGGGACGTATGGAACGGTGTACCTTGCAAAGCCGATTGGTGCGAGCGACAAGGAGGATTGTTACGTGGCCGTGAAAGTCATGAACAAGCAGAAGGAGGGGAAGTACGACTCGTTTACTACGATCAACCAACTTCGGGAAATCAAATTCATTAAAGAACTCCACCATCCCAACATCGTCAGACAAGTGGAGGTGCTGTACAACTACTCCATCAAGGAATCCGCTATCGTCTTCGAGCATGGTACATACCATGAGGTCTTTTCAGCTCTAGCGGACTATGACTTGCATGACTTCATCAAGTGCTTCAACACCGCGGGAATGCTCATCCCCTTCCCCATCATCCGCAACTTCATGTGGCAGATCATCAGTGCGACCACCTATCTCCACAGCAACTGGGTGATGCACCGGGACCTGAAGCCCACAAACCTTCTCATCATGGACAATGCCACGCAGTGCGGCGTGATCAAGGTCACAGACTTCGGTCTCGCCCGCAGCTTCCAAGAGCCGTTGGTCGCCTTCAGCGAACTGGAAAAGGTTGTAGTCACACTATGGTACCGTGCTCCGGAGCTGCTGTTGGGCTGCAAGTCCTACGGCCCCGCCGTGGACATGTGGGCCATTGGGTGCATCTTCGCGAAGGTAGTGGTGAATCGGGTGATCAATCGCAGATGCTGAATCTTCGTGACCTGTTCTGCGGCGACGAGGTTCACTCCTCCACGGACCGTCACCCCTTCCAAGTAGCCCAGCTCAGGTCCGTTAAAGCGTAGTCCAATCAATGCGAGAAGGTGTTTTCCATTCTGGGTCTGCCCTCGATTTACGACTGGCCGGAGCTGAAGACGGCGGATCACTACATGAAGATCAGCCGGTGGGGCTTCGACAAGAACATGGGAACGCAGTCGAAACTCCAGAATTGCGTGAAACGGATGGAGAACAACAGGTGAGGGCGAGAAGGGGAGTTGAGGCGGTAGTGACGCGTATGACCTGCTGAGACAGCTGCTGGTGCTGAATCCGAGCAAGCGGATCACCGCTGCGGAGGCGCTGAATCATCCTTTTTTCACGAGAGTGACTGTTTGGGATGGAGTGTGAGAATAGGGGGATCCTCCGTGTGAAAATGCGCTGCCGCCCAAAGCGGAGCGAAATTTCACCATTCCGCCGAAAATGGGCGGACAAGCGCAACCCGACAATATGGCGACTCCGACAACGCCCACCTCCTCCTGCCAGTTGAATGTACTCTATTGAAAGCGAAATGCGTGTGTTTGGATGCAAACAGGGAATGGTGACAAGAATGAAACAAGCTACTCCGTTTCGTACGGGTTTTCGATTTCCGTCATGCCCTCCACCGGGTTGACCGTCGTAATCGCGCTAGTCTTGCAAACAACAGTGCCGAGTTTTCTGGACTCTCCCGTAAGGGCGTAGCAATCTTCCGAATCTACTCTATCAGAACGATTATATTGCAAGGACGTCGGAGGTACTCCACGCAATCATCGAGAACAAGGTTCATCAGCGCGTCATATCCCTTGAGAATGCCGACGACTACGCGTCATTGCCAATTCGTGAATAGCGAACCCTCTCTTCCTCCCGCAAACTTCACTCGGAGCGATTTGTTCATATACTTTGGCAGATCGAGGACGTTGTTGTTAGACTATAGTATTAGCTATGCAGCCATTTCCCAACCATGATAAGCGATTAGTGTGTGGTAGGCGCATTCATGAGGTGGAATTGTTCACCACCATAGGGACAATGGAAGGTGTATTTGCCGTCTCTTCGTCTTGTTCATCTCACTGCATCTCGCGTTAGTGTGTTCTATTCACGTACTCATCTATAACACCGATGAGAGAAAGTATTTCGACTAAACTCTCTCCTTCAATGAATCCTGCACTCTCTCCTCTATCCCTCTTAAAACGAATTGTCCCTCCATTGTCGAGCACGCTTCACAAGGGACAGCTCGGAAAGATCGGCGTTATTGGCGGCTGCTTGGAGTACACGGGAGCGCCCTTCTATGCTGGAATTGCTGCTCAGCGTTGTGTAGGAATAGCGGGTGTACTTTCATTTTGTAGGGAGCCGACTTGGTCACCATCATCTGTTCCAAGGAAGCGGGAATCCCGATAAAGTGCTATTCACCTGAACTCATCGTGTATCCCGTGATTGAACTGCCAGAAGAGGAGTCGCGCTTGAGTGTTTCCTTCATGCGTAGAGTGAGTACGAAGAGTATCGACGAACTGTGTGAAAAGAATGAACGGAGGATAACGCCGCTTCTCTCTAGAATTGACTCCCTCGTCATTGGGCCTGGCGCTGGACGCAATCCGGTCATGTTGTCCACTCTGCGAAGAATCGTTCGCTATGCAATTGACAAGAAGATCCCTCTCGTGATCGACGGCGATGGGCTGTGGGCCGTGACGCAGGAGCCTTCCCTCATCGAACAGTAGGATGATGGACGCGCAGTCATGTGCAGAGCGAAGAACATCATTCTGACGCCAAACCAGATGGAGTTCACGCGTCTGTGGAATGAGGTGATGAAGGAAAAGAAGAGTCCGGCAGAATTAACTCCCACCTCCGAATCATCGATGTTTGTGAAAACGCTAGCGGCGAAATATGACTCCAGGAAGTGTTTTATGAGTAGGCTGGGTGTCACCATCCTCCAGAAAGGAGCTGTGGATGAAATGTCGGATGGTGTGGCATTCTTCCGTAATTCGAGTGCGTCCTCCATGCGGCGGTGTGGCGGACAAGGGGACGTGGTGTCGGGCGTGATGGGCGTTATGCATCTGTGGGCAACAAAAGCCCATGACCTCGGAGTGAATCCGCTTCTGGCCGCCTGTGCTTGCACATCCCACGTGGTGAGGGAAGCGGGAAGAAGGGCGTTCGAAGAGGAGCGCCGAGCCATGACGGCGATGTCCCTCATCTCGCGCCTCTCGTCTATAATCGACGACAGTGAATGGCCTTCTTGTTGAACAAACAGTCGTCCATCAGAAGAGGATCTCACTCAACGTGGCGTTCATTCCCTGCACCAGGTTGTCTGTGAGCAGCTCCTCCGACTCGATCTTCAGCTGCCGGTTCGGATCCACCTTGCCCACGAACGCACTCTCTTCTCCCTCCTTGATCTTGCCCTCCTCCTCCACACGGTTCTTCAGGGACTTCACTTGCTCCTTCATGTTCTTCACCAACTCCAGATTGTGTTTCTCCTGCGTCTCGAAGGGCTTGCACAGCATTCCGTCCTACCGTCAATCCACCCCCAAAAGACTCACTTGCCACTGCGGTCGAGACAGACGCGTAAGAAGCTCTTCTTCCGACTAGACATGAGCGAATGGAAGAGACATCACCGGATCGATGTTCCAGCGAATAGGAAGGCGGTAGAACTCGCGTCCACAGCCTCGCTGCTTCTGCTGCGTTGTTGATTTTACAATGTGTCCACGATTTCCCGTGCTCTGCAGCGGCGTCGGCGGAGCCAGCATGAGCATCGACCCCGACGACGGGTACAGGCGAAAGGCGTCGATGACAACGTTGCCCTTCACGGACTGAATGGGATCAACAACCACGGCCACACAGCGCTGGTCCTGCTTCTCGAACATCTACATGGAACGTGGGTATGACAGTTCAAACGCTCTGTGTGTTCACATCAACGGAGGAGAGCCAGCAACCAAAACCGGGGTGGGAGTGATACCAGCCGACTACGTTTTCCATTCTACGGAATTAGACAATGACGCAAGAGAAAGGGCAAACCTTCCAGTCTGTTTCATCAGCTCAAGGTAGTCGCTTTGGTACTTCTCATCGATCGTCTCAACACTTGCTTCCGTGCCCAGCTGTGGCATGGGGAAGACATCCTTTACATATATAGTCAAATCGTCGACGAACTCTCCCAGCATCATCCCCATCACCTCGATAGGAACACCGGCTCTGCCTATATATAACGGAGCATGCAGGAAGACATACCATGCTTTATCATCTTTATCAGCGCCAAGGGCGATATATACACAGTTTCGGATGAGTTGATCGTCCTGGTAGGTCCAGGAGGACCGAAGTTCAGCATATTCATCATGTTTGTTCTTTCTATGACGACGAAGGATCGAAGACGGAGTATTCCATTTCAGTTTGTTCCGTGTTAACGCATTCTCCGTCCAGTGTACAATGGTGTGCCTGCAACAAACAGAGAAAAGGGAATGGAAATGACAGCACAACCGGGAGTGCTTACTTCTTCTTGTTCTTGGTGCGTCTCGCCGCCGCCTTCTTCTTGGGTGTCTTTTCCTTCTGTTCCTTGATCGCAGGAGCGGATTCTTCTTCGCGCGAAGGGGCCTTCAGTTCGGGTGCGTCCACGCTGTTGTAGCAACTCTTCACCTTCTCCTCGTACTTCAGCTCTAAATCGCTGAAATACTTCCTCTTGTTGTTTGCCACCTTCTCCGTGCCGAAAACGTAATCAAAAAAGATCGAGGTGCACCGTCAAGAAGTCCCAGCATTCCGCTGAAAAGGATATTGGACATAGCGAAGATCGACCTTGTCGAACGCGGGCAAGCCCTCAACGGGCTCCTCTAGGGATGAAGTGCGATGACGAGCCGCACTTTCTGTGAAACAGTTGTAATCTGAAATGAGGCTGATGAAAACGCGATTGACGATGCAGTTCACCAGAACGTTCTGCTTGCTCTCGACGAATATCTCAACAATGGGCCTCAGGAGGCTCTACACGTCACTCGGAACGGAAGCACTGACCAGGAAGTCAAAGCTGGAAATGTGGGGAAGGGTGGCACTCAGCTCCTCCAAGAAGGACTCGCAGTACTGGGCCATCGGACCGTAATAGTCAGGATGCATAATGGAATGCAGCACAATCTCCTTGTACTCCTCCACCAAGGAAGGCTCCCACTTTCTCTACACATCAAACGAATTAAATGCTGCAACGCTATTAAGGAGAAGGAACGTCTGATCCATCATCTTCCGGATGAGGAGACAGTACTTGTCGAGGCGATAGCGATCGATTCCACGCCACTCGCGTACCATGGTGTCCCAGAAGCACTTGATGTATGACATTGTGAGCTTCAGCGTCCGGAATTCAACCATCTACGCTTCACACCAACGAAACGCCTGCACCATTTTGCTCAGCGCAATCGCCAACTCCTCCTGCACGGGAGGCTTGTCAGACATCCAGAAGGCGTAAAACAGCCCCTTCCAAAGTTTCATCATCTCCAATTCCGTAGACTCCTTCAGCGAGGCAATCTCACTACTCGTTACAACACACTCTTTTGAGGAGTCCTACCTGCGAATGGTTTCCACGGCCTTGTCACGCACCTCCTTCTCTGTATGTGCGAGGCTCTTTCCCAGACTTGCAAATTTATTGTTCTCAGAGGGAGTCAACTCCGCCATCGTTGAATATGGAGGCGACAAAGCGAATCCCCAAATCGCGCCGTTTTTGGTCAGGGATCGATACTCGTCATTCTTGTTCTCTCATCGGCAATGAAAAGAAGGTGACTTCCCTACTCTCTCCCATCATTACATAGTTTGTTGCTTGCTGCTTTCATTGCGACACTCATTCTGGATATGGGAGGAGGGCCCGTGTTTATTGTATACGCGTCCCTGAATCTATCGCACAACGTGGTTGTGCCAGCAGCAACCTGGTTGTTCGTTTGTGTTTTCTTTCGGTTTCATGTCGTAGATTCGTGGGATACTGAACATCATCCAGTTCGGCATTGTGATTACCTTGTGTATTCTCGTGAACCGGATCCGACCCTACTATTCGCACAAGGAGGAACGACTGTAGTGTGCATGCTGGAGTGGTCACGACGTAGAATTGTGATGAATCTGCTGGCTACCCATCCCGTTGCCTACTTCTATTACGTCGTGATTCTTGGCGGAATTGTGTGGAATGTGCTCGGGAGCGGGTGGATCGGAGCTGCCTACAAGTACTATAACCACGCGTTCGCCGTTTGCTATTTGGTGTGCATAATCCTCTCCTGGGTGAGTGTCATCCTTTCTCCCACGTTCGTTTTGTGCGGTACTACACGCTGTTCCTGTTGACATGTAGGTGGTCTCGTGTATGGCCGAGTGAAGCAAGAACCTCCCCGCGTGGAACACTCTGTGATGAGCGACCTGTTGAAGGACGAGGACGCGATTCTGGATTTGAACCAGCTGGTGAACCAGTTGAATGGAGAGGGCAAGATCATTTCCGTCGATGACATCCTTTCGAGGCAGAAGTATGTCAAATCTGCCTTTGATCTCAACAGGTCACCGTCCACTCAGAATGCGGAAGCCATCAACACCAATCCTCAAGATGTGATTCCCAAAGTGGTGACCAACATCCAGTGTGAAGAGGGTGACGCCCAAAGCAGCTACGATGGGCTGCTGCTGGATGACCTTGCGCGCGAAATGAGGAAACAGGACCAATCCGAGAGCAGTGTCGTCATCATGCATCACGACGTACTCGACGACATGAAGGATGCCGAGGTGGAGGACAAGGCGCTTCGAGACGAGATTCTGAAGCAGCGAGCCGTTCTTCTCTCCGATGAGGGCATTCGCATTGAGTCGGTTTCCCAACCAGCTGCTGTGAGTTCTGCTACGAACGCATCTCCCCGTCTGTCGCCGCGTGCTTCTCCGCGTGCTTCGTCGGGTCTGACGGGAAGAGCCTCCATCTCGAATCCATTCCCGTCGCCTCTGCTCCCGCCGCAGCCGTCTGCCCCGAAGGAGAAGAAGAAGAAGGGAAAGAAGGTGCGAGGTCACAGGACTGCCAAGGAGAACATCGTGGCGGTGGATGACGTGATCCGTGAATCAACGACGGTTCCGTTGGAGAGTCCGAGGAATGCGAGGAGTGAGACTCGGTCAGCAAACGCCGACGCGTTTCATTTCTTTGACGCGGATGGGGAGTATGTGGATCTGTCGCAGCAGATGATCCATTCCATCAACCAAACCACCTTCAGTGGTAACCCGGTTAGTGAGAATGTGAATGTAACCTATTTCAACGCCTCGCCTTCTTGTTTGACAAAGGATCAGTGTTCAACAAAGAGTCCACTTCCTTTCCCTTATGGGTTTGCTTACTCGTCGTCGGAATCCTCCTCCTCAGCGATGCAGAACTCCTTCTCGGACACGTAGATACCATCGAGGAACTTACGGATATCCTTG
>ERZ827156.4448-NODE-4448-length-11453-cov-3.547552_pt1 | contig 11453 bp, 21 predicted proteins | sample MGYA00519919_ERZ827156 | MGnify/ENA primary metagenome ERZ827156 (study PRJEB31778, sample SAMEA3449269) | human gut metagenome | biome: human gut; feature: human-associated habitat; material: faeces | place: United Kingdom | collected 2010/2012 ... | reverse complement strand
AACGCTGCATGCCGGCCAGTCTGGGGAATCCGCCGATCATGAAGGCGTACTGCACGCCCTTGAAGGCCTCCATGCCCACACAGCTCTTGGTGATGCCTATTCCCTCAAAAAAGAAAACTGCGTCCACTCTTCACCAGCGGATAGGCACAGTCGTGCAGCTCCATCGACACACCCTCCAGCTTGCCCATGCAGGGCTCAATGTCGTAAAGAACCAGATCAATGGGCTAGTCCGTAAGGAGAGTCACAACTCGCAAACTTGTTCCTTTCCGAACACATCTCCGTTGCACTATTGCATTATTACGCAACACCCAGCAAACCCACAATCATGGGGAGAATCGCATAGCCAATATTGCCGGCAGCACCAGAAACGAGAACTCGAATCGCAGACATCGTAAAAGTGAAAAGAGAATGTGGATAGGAGGGATTGAAGAATGACAAGTGATTCCTTCATATAGAACGATTACGGAACGTGCAACTCCTGTGCTGAAGAATAGGGGAGTCGAGTCGCCTTTCCAGAGGTTGCATAGCACGCTAACAGAGCTGCGCAACACTTTGCTCCAACAAACACAGCAATCCATCTTCAAGTAACGAATATCACCCATCTTTCTATCCATAACAGAAAACCCGCAAGGCTCACCTCGGACACGTCAGCTGCTTCACAATGAACACAATTGCGAAGATGATGCACACGATGCCCACCGCAATGTAGCCCCAGCCCAGGAAGAGGTTCTTTCCTCCAAGCCAGTTCGTCGTCGTGATCACCAACGACTTCTCCGTTGTATTCGATACGAAAAAGTCTACATTGCCACTCCCCCTCTTCTCCTACTCACAAGGATGTCCACCTTGAGTTGCGTGCCCGCAGGGATGTCCTTCTCGATGCGCCCGTACAGCTTGCGGAAGCGGGGCAGCGCGGCGGCGCGCATCCACACGATGAAGTGCTCGTTCTTCACGCCGCCGCCATAGTACGATGCTGAAGTAATGTCGTCCGACTTGTTCATAGGGATCACATCGGGATAGGACTGGTAGCTACGATATCACAAGAATACACGAACAGGGACAGCCACTTGTAATTCGGATCGCCGTAGTTCGAGGGGTTGTTGAACTTCTCACGATCGTACTTCCAGGAGATGTCGTGCTCGTTCAGCACGTAATCGGAGTCGTGCAGCGTGAACACATCATTGAAGAGGGAATTGGCAACGGAACCGCAGGGATTCAAAATAAGCCCGTCCTCCTTGGTCGTGTTTCCGCAGTTGGACTCCAGCGTGGCTAGAGGGACATCAACGCCTCGCAGTTGATTGTCGTCGCGGCTGTTCACATACAGACGGTGATTCTACGCATTACAAAGACAGATCGTTCCCGCCTGATAGAATCCGTCCAGCTCGTAGTACATGTGAATGGGGGCTTTCATATCCTTGTCAATGGAAAAGGTTACCTAGTAGAATTGAGTTAGAGACGAAACGGCTCACTGTACACTTCTTTCCTTCATCATTCTTCGTGATGACACACTCCGGCTCCGTCGACTTCTTTCCTCCGTAGTGAATACTATACTCCACAATCTATACTGAATTGGGCGATGAATTCCTACATCGTTGGAGGAAATGAGAATGGGAATGCCTATCCCGATAAACAGCACGCCGATGATGCTGAATGTGATAATGACATTGACTGGGGTGAAGAGAGGCTGCCAGTACTTGAGACGCTGCTGATAGAAGGCGTTATCTTGTCATTCAAGGAGGATGCAGAACGAATACCTTTGGGTCTCTTTGTTTGTTGCTCGCTCATACGGCCAGAGTGGGAAGCGGAATCTGTCACTCCATTTCGTGTGTCTTTGTGGTTGTGGTTGTTTCACTCTAAAGTGCGGTGTTCTGTTTGAGAGACGGGTGAGTCATTCTGTCATGGAGAATCGTTGAGTTGTGGGAGATAACATAGTGTGATGTGTGAGAAGCAAAGCATACGCTCACACGTATAGTGTCATGGAGGATAAAAGAGGAATGGAGGATAGGAAGGAATTGCACAACACACTCACATGCACAGTGTCAAGGAAGGCAAAAGAAGAATCGCACATTACTCACAAAGAAACAACACATCACAACTAAAGAACACCCTTTTCATGTAGCTTTGATAGTAGCTCATCCACATCCTTGCAAATGACTCCCTTCTTCTTCCGTTCTGGTTCTTCCAACTTCACCACTCTACACCCTCATCATCTCTTTTCACTCTCACTCCACGCCCTCCTTCTCCTTCAATAAGGATTCCAGAGAGATCACCTTCAACAAGGATTCAAAAGCCTCCTTCTCCTTCAACAAGGATTCAAAAGCCTCCTTCTCCTTCAATAAGGATTCCAGAGAGATCACCTTCAACAAGGATTCCAGAGAGATCACCTTCAACGGCTTCTTCTTCGCCTTCACAATGTCGGGTAGCTTCGGATAGCGAGGCGTGTTGAGCCGCAAATCCGTCGTGACCACCGCAGGAAGGGGGACTTGGAGGGTTCGGGACCCGTTCTCCACGTCCTCCTCCACCTGAATCTACCCTTCATCCGCACATCCAGCCGTACTGAAGAGGACGCCTTGTCGAATTGAAGAGAAGAAACACAAGACGCCTGGGCCCAGTCCAGCAGCCCCGCCAGCATCGCTCCCGTCTGCCCGTTATCTCCGTCAATACTCTGTTTCCCGAGAAGAACGAGATCGGGTTGCTCCTTCGCATAACACCTCTCTCCTGAAATTACAGTAGACACCACAGACTGCAACGCCTTGGCTACGGTGAGCGGAGGCAAGTCTGTGTCCATCGGCATTTTCGACTCGACAAGAATCCCTAGAATCAACAACACTGTTCATGTCAACCTCGGTCGGCTCCCAGAGCCATGCAGTAGCGAAGCTGCTCTTGGCACGTCTTCATGCCCACGGATACGGCAATAATCTGCTTCTAAAAGCCAAAGGGAAGGAGTACTTCATCAACGCATTTCTTCTCCTTCAGCCGAATCGCTTCTTCCATGGCAATCTCGCAGAACGGATTCATGGCCATCTTCACGTTCGTCGTTTGGACCCTCTTCGTTGCTGGCTGAATGCGGACTTTTACGGCGTGATCAACAACTACACGCTCAGCAAGCGCACCCACCGTGTACCTCTCTTGACAGCAACGAGCACTTTCATTGAAGCATAGAAGAATTGCGAAGGAGGCAACAGGAAATGAAATGCACAAATCGCCCCTTTCTTGAAAAGGCCGTTTTTCTCCACTCTTACCGTTTATTGGGTATGAACACGGATATTCAAAGAGAGAAGAAGAGACAGGTAGGTCAATGGATTGGAAGTGACGGGGCAGGCTATCGTTGTTGTGGATTCCGTCTCCAAGAAGCTGTATCCGCTCACGATGAATCGCCCGCTTGTAAAAGGATGGAGAGCGATGATATGGAGTAGTGTTTGCTTCCCTTGGGAAACGCGTGCATTCTCGATTACACGCTCTACTGGCTTGCGTCGCAGCGTGTGGACGAGGTGCTCATTTGCTGCACGTGCTTCTACGACGAAATCGCCGAGTACATCAAGAAGACCAATTGGAACGTCGTGAATGTGTATGGCTTCGTCCAACCGCTTCTGTGTAGGCATCAGAACCAGGGAGGCCGAATGCAGATTCTCCACCCCACGATCCAGCTCCTTGCCATGGCGGAGTGCTACTCCACCGGCGACGTTCTGCGCGCCATCGACAACATGGGCATCATCGAGTCCCCGTCGTTCCTGGTGATGAACGCGGGGACAGTGACGAACATCGATTTGAACGCGATTTGGAGGGACTTCGACAAGCGCTACAAAGAATCGACATACAACGTGATGACCTCGGTCTTTACCCACATCCCGTGCGAGAGTGGGAAGAAGACGGAGCAGGACCTGGTGATGGTGCTGAACGAGGAGAGTCGCATCCTGGCGTACGGGCAGCTGCTGAACAACGAGCCCTTCTCCATCCTCACCAGCTCGGCGCTGAGCAACCACCGCGTAGCCGCCCGCCACGAGACTCACGGGTAGATCTCGGTGTGCTACAACGTGGCGCCGGCGGGCATCTTCGTGTGCGGGAAGGAGGTGCTGGCGCACTTCAGCGACAACTACGACTACCAGGACGTCTCGCGCGACTACCTGACCAACGAGGTGTACAACGTGGACTTTGGCTACTGCTACCACGCCTTCTTCAACGACGCCTTCTATGCCTGCTGCGTCTCCGTGCGCGCGCCGCGCGGCCGTCACGCATAGAGTCTGGAGAGCTACAAGCGCGTGAGCAACGAGATCCTGCGGCGCTGGTGCTACCCCATGGTGCCCGACAACGCCGTGATGAACGAGAGCCGCTGCGAGTTCACGCGCGGCGACGTGTACCTGCACCGCAGCGTAGCGCTGGACTACTCCGTGACCATCCAGCGCCGGTGCCGTGGGCGCGCGCGCGGGCCGTGAGGCGTAGTGATCCAGCAGGGCTCGAGCGTGCAGCAGGAGGCGGTGCTGGACGAGGTGGTGGTGGGCAAGGGCTGCCGCATCGGCAAGAACTGCCGCTTGAAGTACTGTGTGCTTATGGACGGCGTGCAGCTCGGCGACGGCTGCGTGCTCAGCGACTGCGTCCTCGACAGCGGCTGCGTCCTCGACGCCGGCTGTACGCTGGCGCACTGCGTGGTCGGCCGCGGCGTGCGCCTGGGCGAGTTCTTCACGGCCACGGGCCGGCTGGTCCACAAGTGGGCGCGGCGCGGACGCGTGAGGCGTAGCGAGCCGCCCGTGGAGGACGAGGCGCTGGCGGCGCTGTGGCAGCCGGAGTTCGCGCTGGCGGCGCCGAGCGCGGGCTTCTCGGTGCCGCTGACGGTGCTGGAGGAGGAGGGCGAGGAGCGCGAGCGCGAGGGCAGCATCGACTACGGCTGGGGCAAGTCAGCGCTGAAGGGGTGCCTGGGGTGGCGGCGGGGGCGCGGCGTGAGGCGTAGGTTCGAGAGCGACGAGGAGGACGAGGGCAACCAGGAGCGCGACGTGTACACGCAGCTGTTCGAGTACATGCAGCGGCTGATGGACGTGGCGGCGGGCGGCGGCGATGAGGCGTAGTCGAAGGGCAGCGACCGCGACGACATCTTCATGGAGATCAACTGCTACCGCATGGCGATCAACTGCGACTACAGCGACATCGTGCGGCAGCTGGTGGCCGTGATCATCGACACGCTCGTGGCGCAGCACCCCACGCCCGAGGACTGGGTGGGCGCGCGGCGCGGTCTTCACGGTAGGCCTCGCACAGCGCGGAGATCACGGCGACGCTGCGGCTGCAGAACTCGCTGCTGGCCAAGTTCCTGATCGGCGAGAACACGCAGCGCACGATCATCGACGACGCGGCGCTGTACACGTCGCAGGCGCCCGAGTTCAAGCCGCTGTTCGGGTGCGGGCGCGGCGCGGGGCTGACGCGTAGCATCTTCCTGCAGCTGCTGTGGGACAGCAACGTGGTAAGCAACGAGACGGTGGAGGGCTGGCTGAGCGACGTGAAGGAGGACGAGGACTCCAAGTATGCGGAGTTGCTGGAGGAGCCGGCGGTGAAGAAGATGGCGGAGTTCTTCGACGAGAGCGAGGATAGTTACTCCTTCGACAGCAGCTCGGATTACTCGGGGTATGATAGTAGTTCGGGATCTGGATCTGAATCGGGTTCTGGATCTGAATCGAGTTCTGAATCGGAGTCTAGTTCGGGTTCGGGTTCTGAATCGGAGTCTAGTTCGGAATCGGAATCGGAATCGGAGTCCGAAGCACAGTCAGCGTCAGAGTCTGTTTCTGAATCCAACACAGCGTCAGAGTCTGCTTCTGAATCCAACACAGAGTCGGAACCACAATCCGAATCCAACTCAGAGTCACAGTCAGAATCCGAGACAGAGAAGAGCGAGGACAGCTACTCAGAAGAAGACTACCCTTCTTTGTTATTACAAACACAACAAATCTTAAAGAACACCCCCTGCCGGTAAAACTCGTTGGCAATGAGGATCCACATTCCCACGCCGAGGACGTACGAATTGATCATGGTCGTCCAGTGGCTCTTCTTCTGGAACTTGTATCTACGCCTCACTTCGCACAGAGACCCCCACGAAAAGGGAATGTAGTCCCCCAGGAACTCGTGTACGACGTAGATGAGGATGGAGTTCATGCCCACGGCGCGGTAGGGGTAGCCGCTCCACACCTTCAGCACGTCCACCAGCATGTACGTCAGCCCGAACACACAGAAGCCCGTGCCGCCCGTGATGGCGATGAAGCTGGTGTTCCACTTGTTCTTGTTGATCGGCATGTACCCGTCGAACTGCCGGAACCCGCACAGCAGGCCCGCGCACAGCAGCAGACTCGCGCCAATGGCGAAGTACAGGCGCACGCACTTCCACGGGTCCTGCACCTTGCGGAAGATCTGGGAGACGAGCGTGCCGAGGTAGGTCAGCAGGATGGCGTTCATCATCCCCATGAAGCCCTCGCACTCGAAGTTGTTCCCGCCGTACACGTACGTCACCGCCGCGCCGTGGTAGATGTGCTCCTCGCCCAGCAGCTGCACGTCGATGTACCGGTAGATGCCGCCCGTGCAGCCCTCGTACCGCCCGTCGTCCGTCACGCCGCCCGGGCCGGTGTAGCCGCGCGGGCAGTGCGGCGCCGCCACGAACTTCGCGATGCCCCAGTGCCTACGCGTGAGGGGGTAATTGGGAACCGACGCGAGGCCGAAGAGCACAGGAATGATCCAGTCGAAGCTACGCGTCAGCCGCGCCGGTGGCTCCTACCACTCGTGCACCTGCGGGTCGTCGGCGTAGTGGGCGCGCGCGTTCCAGCGACTGAGCACGCCGAGCTTCGTGTGGTAGACGGGCGCGAAGAGGAGGACGAGGCTGTTGACGAGCCCCGCAGCGGCGAAGTAGGCGAGGACTACGGGTGAGGGAAAACTGGGGGACGGACCGCCGAGGAAGCGAATGGTCTTGAAGGACGTGGACTGGTTGATGAGCCAGGTGAGGAGGTAGAGAATCACCGCGCGCTTGAGGCACTTGCGCAGGCACTTGAAGGTGCTGCGCAGCGGCGAGTGGCCCTCCTTCAGGAACCGGTTGAAGGACCCGCGGATGGACAGGCGCAGCGAGATGCCTTGGATGAAGATGAAGCTATGTGCGAGCCGCGCGCCACTGCCTACAGCGGGAAGGCGAAGTCGCTCAGCGTGATGCCGTCCCAAGTGGCGTGCACAAGCGCCGCCCAGTACTGGCCCGCACCGTAGTTGGCGAAGATCATGAGACAGAGCGCCATCCCGCGGAAGACGTCGATCGACGCGACGCGCGGTGACTTGCCGGGGGCTTCCTTCGTTTCTTCACGTCCCTTGGCCTTTGTCTCTTGACTTCCATAGGCCTTCTCCTTCGTCTCTTGACTTCCATTGGCCTTCTCTTTTGTCTCTTGACTTCCATTGGCCTTCTCCTTCGTCTCATCACTGCCCTTGGCCCTCTTTGTCTCTTGACTTCCATAGGCCCTCTTTGTCTCATCACTGCCCTTGGCCCTCTTCCAATTCTCCACCTTACACGTTAGAGGGGGTCTCTGGAGATACAGTCACAACGATGCCGAAGAAGACGAGGGTAATGCCGATCATGAAGAACAACGGTACATAGTAGTTGTGACCAGGATCCTCCACTTCCACGTCCATCTACTCTCAACACCGAGAGCCAGGAGTACCGTTTCGTTCAGACTACGAACAACCAAGGTATACACACCGTATTCCCGAAACGAGTGCGTTTCCACCGTACCCACGGTCTCACCCTTCGTCACACGGAACAGAAGCGGATACTCCATGTTCATGGACTTGTATGCTCAGCACGTCACACGATACGCTTGCCATTACGATGGATCCGTTGTAATATTCTCGAAGAGCGTATTAAAGGGGCAGTGGTGGCAGTTTGTGGAAACGACTTCGAGCTACATGAAAGAGAGTCGACGGAGATACAGAGTCAAACGAGTCATGTTGCGATTTGACGCGGATATAGGCCTGGTTCATCTGCTTCTCCAAAGATGCAGAAGAAGCCTACGATGAAGAGACAGAAGTGGAAATACGAGTACGAAGCAGAAGAGCAGAGCTAAGGAAAGCATGGCAACAGAATTGTGATTCAAACCAATCCAGCAATCCGGTCTCCTTTTTGCTTGAATACCTGAACTCCCTTGGGAGAAATCATTACTGGATGGAGATTGCGATCTGCATCACCATCCACCCTTTGAGGGATACAGGGTATCAACGAGTTCCTTTCCTGTTTCCCACTCTTGCAGAGTGGACCCACAACGAATCCACCAGAGTATCCAAAATGGGCCCCATTTCCGTCAGCATGGCGTTCTGTAATGGGTGTGAAGGAGGCAAGGGATGAGGGAGGGGCGGTGACTCTGCTCGAGAAGAGGGAGTACGAATCGTTTGAGAGGGAATGCCGCCCAGACGGAGAAGGGGATCGTTTGGAAGGTCAGTTTGTAGGTTTCCATTGTAGGATTCTTGCAGAAAGTGTATATATTTGATTGTAAGTGCCTTTTCCGTGGTATGCAAGCGCTTACTCCTGGGAATAGTCTTTGCGAATCGGATCATTCGAGTCACACACAAAGATGTCTTCAAATCTTACATATAAGGAGGAGCAGAAGCAGAAGGGCGAGAGAACCAACGAGCTTCTTCAAACGAAAGCCGGCTTGTCAAAAGCCCAGGCGCAGCGAATTGTGAGCTCTTTTTCACGACCCCCTCTCTTACGTTCTAGCTAAGAACGATTTCGGACAGTGTTCCCAAGAATACACCAGAGAGCAGACTTCTGGACATCATTTACACCTGCGATGGAAATATGGATGCGATCGAGCAGAAAATCGTCGGGCTTTGGGAGGGGGACAACGAGGACGCCTGGACGCCCGTCATTTCCCGCGCGGAAAAGGTGCCTGCGCTTTTGCCTCCTCATCCGTCTAGATCAAGAACAAGGCGATTGCGGAGGAGCGAGAGCGAAGAGAGCGCCGCAGACAGAACATGAGCCGTCGCTTGAACAACCGACGCGATGCGCCACGCAATCCGGCTCCCCAGGCTCCCCAGGCTCTCCAGGCTCCCCAGGAGGCTGCCGAGGCTCCCAAGGCGGAGCTTCCCGCCCTGCCCATCCATACGGCCTCTCTCCCCGAACTGCCCACGGCGTCGCAGCCGGTGGCCGTTGACGTGAAGATCGCTGCGCACCCAACTGCGGAGGCTCTTCCCGAGGCGCAGGCTAGCACGGCTGTCGAGGCTGTCGAGGCTGTCGAAGCTGCCGAAGCTGCCAAGGTGGCGGAGGTCGTGGCGGAGGCTGCCGAGGCCGTTGCTGAGGCTCCGGTGGAGGCTGTCGCTGAAGCTGTTGCCGATGCTGTTGCCGATGCTGTTGCCGATGCGGCTATTGAGACTGCCGAGCCTGCCGAGCCTGCTAAGCCTGCCGCTGTTGAGACGGTGGAGATGGTTGAGATGGTGAAGGCCGAGCCCGCGCGCACGCAGCCGTCCACTCTGCCGACGCTGGGCGAGCTGCCCGCGCTGGAGAAGGAGCTCCCCGCGCCGAAGCTGGCGCCGCGCCGGGCGAAGAAGCCCTTCGGGTTCTCGCTGGGCGCCCTTGGCACCGCCGGCATCGAGTCCTCCATCACCTTCGGCATCAGCGCCGCGCCCATCGTCGCCTCCGCTCCTGCCGCGCCCGTGGCCCCCGTGACCCCCGCTGTGCCCGTGACGCCCGCTGCGCCCGTGGCGCCTGTCGCCCCCGTGGCCCCTATGGCTCCTGTGGCTCCTGTGGCCCCGATGGCGCCTGTGACGCCTGTGACGCCTGTGACGCCTATGACGCCCGTGACGCCCGTGGCCCCTGTGGCTCCTGTGGCCCCTACCGCCCCTGTGGCGCCGATGGCTCCCATGGCGCCCGTGGCTCCCATGGCTCCCATGGCCCCGATGGCGCCCGTGGCGCCGATGGCCGCGGCGCCCGCCTCGAACGCGCCCGCGGCTGCGAGCAACGGCGCGGAAGGCAGATACATTCCTCCTCCCTCACGCGTAGCGAACACGGCACACGAGCCCGAGTCGATGCACGACTTCAACCCGTATAACGTGGTGCCCGCCCGCATGCCTCACGCGTAGTACACCTTCTACCCGACCATCTACGGCTACCCCACGCACCCCTACGACTACTACTACCCGCCCGGTACGGCCGCGCGCCCACCCTCACGCGTAGCCCCCAGCATGGCCCCCGACACTGCCTACCAGCAGATGCCCGCCACGCAGTCGGCGGCGCCCGAGCCCAACTACCCGCGCCCGGTGATGACCGCGCCCGCGCCCGGCATGCCGGCGCCGGAGCTGGTGAAGCAGACGGAGAAGGCGTCGGGCATGGTGTACAGCCAGCAGCCGGGCATCCCGATGATGCCGTTTGGCGTAGTGGTGCGGAGCGGGCGTGACGCGCAGGGCTACCCCAACTACCCGTCGAACCAGCCGTACATGTACAGCGGCTACCCGTGGGCGCGGCGACGCGGCGTGAGGCGTAGGCGCACGGTGAACGGCCACGTGCAACAGAACACATACCCTGCCAAGCAGCAGCCGATGTACGATAACGTGAACCACCAGGACGGCTACGCCACTGGGATGCAGGCCAATCGCGGCATGATGAACCACGTGGACGTGCAGCAGGCGAACGCGAGCTACCCCTACGAGCAGAGAATGCAGCCGATGAACAACGGGTGGATGCACAGCCAACAGGGAGGGTACTAAGCGGTATATAACCACTGTTTGTTCCTACCACCGATGAATACGACTCCGCTGTCTGCTGCCGACCAGGCCGAAATCGATAGGCGAATGAACCGAATGGAGGCGAAGGACATCGCGATGTTCGGGCCGTCGGCTCCTTTCACGGAATAGAACGGGAGACAAGGTCGTCGAGATGTGCTTTCGAGAATGTGTGAAGAACTTCCACACCAGAGAGATGGACAAGAAGGAAAAGGAGTGCCTGCGAAACTGCTCCGGAAAATACACAGACATGATGAACCGCGTGTACCAGCGTTATCAGGAGATACGAACGGCTGAAGAAGAGTAGTCCATCTCCTTTCTTGTTTCCCTGTGTTTGTTGTGCATCTTTTGTGTCTACTATCATGCCGCTTGAAGGAAAGACAGTATGGTGGAGTGATCATCACATGTCTTCCCTTTCCACTGGAACGATTCACTTTCATTCATGGACTCTATTTGTATATGCATTTGCCTCTATTGTGGAAAGGACGTGTTGCATTTGAATTCCACACCACTTGCATTTCTACTGCTTCAAGCACATCCAGTAACTGCACTCCACATCGCTCTCCCCCTTTGAATCCCCATTGGGGTAGTTGTGTTCTTTCATGATCACTCGCGTTGCAGTCTGCAATAGGCAAGACCCCCTTCAAATCGCAAGGGGAGAATGCCATCCGCTCTGGAACTAGCAGCGTGTCGGGATTCCGCCGTGCACCATCCCTTTTTCATGTGGGCAGTTT
>ERZ827156.4442-NODE-4442-length-11457-cov-5.227065_pt1 | contig 11457 bp, 18 predicted proteins | sample MGYA00519919_ERZ827156 | MGnify/ENA primary metagenome ERZ827156 (study PRJEB31778, sample SAMEA3449269) | human gut metagenome | biome: human gut; feature: human-associated habitat; material: faeces | place: United Kingdom | collected 2010/2012 ... | reverse complement strand
GTGAGGTAAGAACCACGAGCCTGGCAGCCTACACGATTACCAAGGGAAACGAATAGCGCACTCTTCTTCGTATCCGCGGGAGTAATGCTACGAGAGGGTTAGCAAAATGGATTCACAACAAAGACGAAAGCCTCTCATTCCGCCCAACTCGGAGGAAGTCGAGCAAACGAGAGTCAAATCAAACCTGCACCCATAGCATACCTGTACTTCACCATATCAAATAGAATACAAACACTTGGTTGCAAATCTGATTCAGCACCTTGATTGGAATGAATGGAGACGGGAATAACGGGAATTCGGAACTCCAGGCGGCACCGGTGGATCGTTGAAAACCAAGGATGGTTGCCCACCACTGTACGCGCGCAACCGAAATAGCGTCGTTTCTGCCACTCCATTCAGGGAACAGTCAACGATGGAAAAGGAAGAGGTGAGCAAGGAGGAAAAGCGGAGGCTGAAGAAGGAGCAGAAGGAGAAGGTGAAAATGGAAAAGTGTCCCATGGATCGTGTGTTGATGAGTAGATATATGCGCTCAAAGCAGCGGACAAAGGAGAGATGCAGAGAAAGCATGTTTGTGTTGCTGGATTGCCTCAACTGTAGAAAGCGCAAACGGAGGGAGTTTGCAGAGCGCCGCGATCGAGAATGTGTCGGAATGACAGAGGAACAGAAAAAGGAGTGGATGCAGCAACAAAGGGATGAAGGCAGCGTTTCCGCCTCGTTGTGATGTGTAGTGGCCGCAAGAAAACAGAAACTGTGGGACGCTGTGAAAACGGGTCAGCGCGTCGCCATTGACATTCACTACCAGGACCAAATGAACGGCGTGGTACTATCCCTTCTTTTTCGTCATGTACAGGAGCAATACAGCGTGGTCCGGCAGCTCGGTCTCTGCCACAAGGCGAACAAGGACGCCAACACCCATCTCTCCATCCACGTGTGCGGCGCTGTGAGTTCTTCGCTCTCCCTTCACGCACAGACCCCCGAAACAACGCCCGCCATCCAGTCCTTCGGCGCCGCCAAGTGGCCGATGACCTTCCACGCGGAGGACCTCAAGGACGTTTTCCCGCGGGAGGACATCGTGTACTTCTCTCCCGACGCGACGGAGCCCTGCGGCGCCATCGACCCGTCGAAGGTGTACGTGATCGGCGGGCTGGTGGACCGCTCCATCGCCAAGGTGTCCTCGCCTGCTCGGCTTGAGGCTTAGAACCAGTCCTACCAGCGCGCCGCGGAGCTGGGCGTGAAGGCGGTGCGGCTGCCGCTGCAGGAGTTCTACCCCGAGTGCATGCACCGGAGTAGGTGCGCGTTCAGTGGTTGAGCGTAGTCATGAACATCAACACGCTGGTGGAGATGATCATCGCCTTCGCGGAGACGCACGACTGGCGCGCGACGTTCGAGCGGTGCATCCCGCTGCGCAAGCTGGACGTGGAGGACGAGATGGGCAACGGCTTCGACTACCACAACATCCGCAGTGCGGAGGCGCTGGAGGCGATCAGCGAGTACAACATCAACCGGTACCAGCTGAAGCACGCGCTGCATATCCTGTGCGAGAAGCGCGGGCTGAAGTACGCCTTCGACATGCAGGAGGTGCCGTACGAGGAGCACGAGGAGGGCACGCCGTTCTTGCGGTTCCGCGCGACGGTGACGGTGGAGGGGAAGGTGCTGGGAGAGGGGCGGGGGAAGAACCAGCGGTCGGCTCAGGGGAAGGCCGCGTGGCACGCCTTAGTTGCTTTAGGAGACATTACGGTTTCTTGTGTTTGTTAAATGTGTGAATTGCAATGCTCTCTCTCACGTCGGTCGAAACACCCTCACTCCTATGTGAATTGAACTACTCATGTAAAATGAAACAGGAAACAGGAACACATAAACTGGACACCCCTTCTCCCTCCGCTTCAGCAACGCGATGGACTCATTCACGTAACTCGCAATCTCATCATCACTCCGCATCTCCTTCTTGGCAATGACCAGCGCGGGACCTTCCAGCACTGCGCCCTTCACTCTCTCCATACCTTCACCGCAGAAGCTCACTTGCCCGGACACCTACTCCTCACCACGACGCACCTCCACCACTTCACACAGCGCCTTCTCCTCCTGCTCCACCCGGCCTCCGTTCCGCTCCACCCACCTCGCTCCGTTCTCCAACAGCGTTTCGCACGCCGTCGCCGCGGTGGCCACCGAGCTCTCCTTGCCGTTGCGCACCGGCGCCCACTCGCTGCGGTCGATCACGATGGCCTCCACGTGCAGGTGGTTCGGGTTGCTCTCCGCCTGCACCAGCTTCGCGCCGCGACAGGGCATGCTGCGACTGCGCGGGATGCTGTCGCCCTGGAAGTTCACGGGCGTCACGGTGTACACGTGCCGGAAGATGTCGTACACGTAGCGCTCCAACTTGCGGCCGTTGGGGCGGATGGGCTTCTTGGTGCGGCCGAGGATCTCGTCGTAGTAGGGGATGCACTTGTGCGTGATGTGGAACTGGTTGTTGAACTGACACGGGTTGCAGTAGTGCTGCACCACTTCCGTGCGGATCAGCATGTCAAACGTGAAGCCGTACCGGAACACCAGGTGCCCGTACAGGTCGCGCTCGCAAATCGTCTCGTAGCGCATCTCGGAGAACTCCATCACCACCAGGTTGCCCTTGTAGTCCACCAGCACGCCCGCGCGCTCGTCGGGGCAGCTCTTCTCGATCGCCTTCAGCAGCACGTCCGTCTTGTGCTGCACGCCGTAGCCGATGAACAGCGGGTCGCAGGGCTATGGATGACACGGGGTGGGAGTTTCAACCGTGCAGGCCGCATCATCGATGCCGATCATGTGAAGAAACTCCACATGCCGGTTTTGTAGCCACTGGCACAGGGGAACACCGTCGACTTGGTTCCGCGGGTTGAGCAGGGCTTCGAAGACGCCTCCAGAACCGTTGGGATTGACGGCGATCTAGGGAAGAGAGGAGAGGAGGAGGGTACGTTGGTGCGACTGCGCATGATGATGCGACCCTGCTGGTCGAGACAGGGGAACACGCCCTGGGTGAAGAAGATCACATCCTCCTCAGAAAGGCCGAAGAAGTGATGCGACTTGAAATGTGACGTGAAGGAGCGCGAATGGGATCACGAAGGATATACTCCACTGTAGCGGTGTGGTTGAGAGGAGACGTCATGACCATTACGGGAATGTGGAGCTCGCCCCCAACAAGCTCCTTGAGACGCAACAATCGGTCACAGAACAGTTGGAAGATGGACTTTCCTTGAGCGTCATTCTTCACTGCAGTCCTCACCTGACGGTAGCCCAATATCAATCGTTCCCTTAACGATATCGGTTCCCATGCGAGTGGATTGTCCTCCAGCAAGGATAATCAGAGCCACCTTTCCTTCCCGCAGAGAGTTTATTCCATCCATGACATACTTACGCTTCTCCACTTCGGAGAGACTGCTTTCCTTAATGCACTATAGGATCAAGAGACCGTTATTATGATTACTTCCTTTGGAGGATGCATATCGGGCTCCATATCGTATCTCGCTCCCTTACTGCTCATCGACGTGTTGATCTGCTTCGAGAGAGAATCGAAGTCGATGCTTGCAATCTATTGGCATCAGTAGTTGAAAGCATATGCACCTGCTTGTACAGCCTTGCTCGCTCACTGTCCGAAATGTCACTTGCATTCACGTATTGAAGCACGTGTTCCTGATGCGCTCGCTTGAGTGCAGCCTCAACACTCTGAGGAATGCTCATGCGTGCAGTCTTTCCTGTTTTCTTCTGTTGGCAAAAGAAGTGGGTATTCTCTGTTTTCCTTTAGATTCGTGATGAAATGATGTGGTTTTATAGTGTGTGGAAGGTGTAGGAGTATGAGAGGATTATGGGGATTGTCTGAGTATTGTGCTCAAAGGATAATAGCGAGGTGATGTTGTAATGCATATCATATCTTGATTGATTTAGAAAAGCGAGGTTGTGGAATATGCATAGGATTGTTGCTATTGTGTTTGGCTTCACATTTCTCAAACCTCAATTCACTATCCTCTCACAGATACTTAGAGCTTCACAGTCACACTCTTTCATCGACTCCACCTCTCATTACCCTGATTCGCGAGTAAAACACGCTCAACACCGTTATAACAAAGGCAAAAAAACTACAAAGCAACAATGCCATCCTTCACAATTCTCTTGGGATCCTCACTACCCTCGAACAGAGTATTCAGATAGTATCGACTAATTCGCGAAAACCACGGGCTCACCTTCTCCCTTCCAGCATCGCCTTCATCGAGAAGCTAGTGATGAGAATGAACGTCCACCTCCACATGCTCCACTTCCTCCTTCGTAAAGAAACGCGCCTCTGCAACCTCTTCCGGATTCACCTTGAATTCCACATTCTTCTTGATCACCAGAACATGGTCAATTTCATTCTCACCCCAGGTGTCGTCGCTAGCCGCATTGTAGTGGACAGTCAGCATGCCCGTGAAATCATCCACCGACAGTTGATCGCTCTCAATTCCCAACTCGTGCTTGAGCTTTCGGATAGCCGCACTAATAATAACACCCCATAACGATACCTTACCGCTTCACACCCAAGTCATTCTCCGTTTCCGTCTCTCCGGGCACATTCAGGGGATGACTGCAACACGTGTTCGCCCAATAGCCGGGAAATGTAATCTTCTCGTCGGACCGTTTCTGAAGAAGCAGCTTGCTTTCGGAGTTAAACAGGAACACACTAAATGCGCGATGACGCATCAGCGAGCCGTCCTTCTTATCGATCAGATGACCTACCGTCAAACGAAGCCAAATAACCCTTACAGTTCTTCTTCGTATCGGCACCCACTTGATGATCGTTTTCATCCACCAAGATGCACATCTCCTCCATGTACTTCCACTGGTTGTTTTCGGCAGTGCTGCTCATAGAATCACAGAAGGGGAATCGAAGACTGAGAAATCGGACGTTGCCACCAAATTAGCCCATAACTTCCTTCCCTTTCCATGGGCAAAGGGGTCCAACACTCCATATTTTCGTTTTTGGCAAACAAACAGGAAACAGCAGCTACAGCACTCAATCATCAGAAAAGAGAGCACGGCCCTTCACCTTCCCACTACCCTCCTCCTTCAGCGCCTCAGTGAATGAAGTGACCATTTTGCCGGTTTTAGCAAACTCCTACACAGTCAGCATGCACTCAGGTAGAAACAAGCATAGTCCGCGAATTGGACGAGGAAAGCATCGTCTTGAGCGGAGACATGGGGAGACTCTTGGAGTCCTTGTCAATGATCGATCCGTTGGAGGAAGAAGCGGTCTGCACAGTGGAGGGATTGCTCCTGCTTTCCACGAGCTCATTAGCGCGCTTTACGATACGCCGCAGTGGAGAATGCGGAGGCGTCACAACAGTGAGAGGTTTGGGAGAGGGAAGGGGAGAGTTGGCAGAGCGCCTTCCCATTTGTATATCGAGTATGCTTCCCTTGATCGGAGTACGTAGCGCTGCATATAATTCAAAGAAAAGAACAATTACGAGAATAGGGATTCAGTCCGACGCTCTGTTTCTTTCTTTTGGGGGAGAAGGTTATATCCGAAACTTGTGATGAATCTGTGGATGCGTGCCGCTTTATCTGCTCCTTCGCATGCGTAGGAGTCTGGCATCCCCTTTCTTCTGATTTGACATCATCTCCCTTCCTTTCCGCTTCATTTTCCGTCTTACTCTCTGTAAGAACAGCTGCCTTTTCAGAAGCATCCATTCTATTCGTGAGAAAACAAAGAGTGGGTTTGGAACAAACAATCAATTGGATTCCCGCAGTGAATCTATGACTCATCTCCCACGCACCGCCACTACGCCTGAGACAGCTCCGCACTCTTGATCATCTCCTTCAGCTCCTCCATGCACTTCAGCTCCATATCGTGAATCTGCGCCTCCGTCAAATCATGCCATGAATCGATGGAGGAGATCATCTGTCTCTCCGTCTGCCGATTCATGAAGCGCTGATTCGTCACGATCATGTTCTCCACCAGGCTCTGGAAGCCGAAGTAGGCGAAGCTACCCATGATGGGAGCATACTAATTAAACTTGATATGCAGGAGCCAGTAATGACCGGAGATCTGCGAGAGATCTACTATGAAGCACAAGAAGAGCACCCACCTCGGTCTTTCCACCACCCAGGCTTCAACGGCGAGCCGGGAATATGGGAGGACTGGAAGTGGCAGATGTTCTACATGAAACATGAAGAACGCTCGTACCTCTTTGTCAGGAATCTTCTCGTTCTTATACACGTCGCATACGTCGTAGCGATCCACAATGCGCGCGTTCAGCTGCTTCTCCGTCAGATTGAATACGTTGTCCAGTTCAGCCTAACTCTTTAACACGAACAAGAAACACCAACGCGCTCATGATTGCGAAAAGTCGATTCCAGGACGATGCTGAACTTGTTCTTTGCCAAATAACCATTTGTAATGGTCGCAAAGCGGTACCCGGAGTTGATCCACACCTTCTCCTCCAGATACGTTGCGCCTACAATTCACCCAATTCCAATACCGTACCCTCGGGAAGGATCTTTGCAAGCCAGGAAGGCAGTTTGGAACCGATGAGGTAGCTACAGTCCATCCCAGCGCCCGATTCTACTGCTTAAGCGTATAGATTCCCTTGTTCTTTGGTGGAGAGTACCCGGGAACGTCGCACGTCATGTGGCCGTCGGTGTTGTCGTATCTACACGGAACGGGAAAAGAACAATGATACTCTTCTTCTACCAGCCACTCAACACCTTCGCCGCCGCCGGTGGCTTGCTTGCACGCCTCCATGTTCATGAACAAGTAACCCACGTTGGGGTCCTCGACGCAGTAGGGTAGTGGAATGCGGAACTCTAGGAGCATTGCAGCCGATTGCAGACGAGAATTGTGAACAAACACGGCACTCATCACTCGTTTCGGCAGACTCTGCAGTGTTCTGACGCTTTCCGTACGTAAAGATGGCAATTCCACACGTCACCAGAATTGTCGCAACGATCTTGCTCCAGGTGATGCACTGGTTGGGATCCGATCTACTCCTCACTTCTCTCCATTGCCTCTACGCGCAGTACAGGTAGCCGGACGTGAAGAAGACGACGCAGGCGCGAATGCACTGGAGGAGTCCGGTCCAGATGGCGCCCAGGGCTCCCTGCACGGAGTAGAGCGCGTAGGAGTGGATGATGTGGGAGATGACGTACACGAAGGTGGCAACGAACACGGAGGAGAGATTCGTGTGGGTGCGGGCAATGGGCTCGTAGATGAGCTTGGCACGGTTGGGGACTACGCTATATAGTAATTGGAATACGTACTCGTGTCGATGAGGATCACGACGCAGCAGATCATCGTGTTGATCACGCCCACCTGCTTGCAAATCTCCTTGGTGCCCTTGTTCCCCGGAATGCGCTACGGGTAAAGGAGGGACAGAGCAGCAACAGTGATGGCCTCATTCACGATGTAGCTGATGGAGTAGAACTGCGCGCCCAGCAGCGTGAGCAGGATTCCCGTCACAGGCGACTTTCCCTGGGAATTGCTGGAGAGCGGCGAGACGATCAGCCCCGAGGTGACGATGGCAATGCCGAGCCACTGGATGGCGGACACGTTCGTCTTTAAGAAGATGCGAGAGTACACTGCGCTGAAGATGGCCACGGAGCTGAACGCCACCTGGAACAAGCCACTTCCGCAATACACCATTCTACGGTCAATACCGACTCCATCGAGGTACCCAATGGTCCGAATCACGTAGCCCATAATATCGAGGAGAGCGGAGACGACATATAGGAGCCGCAGCTTCTTTTCGTACCGCTTCATCGCCTTGTCTATGTCCAGCTCGTACTCCTCGGAGGCGCGGCGACTGTCCTCGTCCTTCACGAGAGAGTGCGCTTCCTCAATGTCAGGGAGAACGGGCTTCTTCTTCCTAGGGTGAAGTAGGTAAGGAGAAGGTACCCCGCATCACCAAACTCAATGCAAGAAAAACCGACAATGGCTTGAGAAAAGTAGTAAGCGAAGATACTAAACATGGACCGCATGTCTACGATAAAGGAGGAGAGGGAGCGATACTCGAGGCGCCCTGGTAGACGAGCTGCTGCGTGCAGAGCGTATCGAAGACGCCGGAGAGCAAAAACAGACAGGGCATGAACATAACATCCAGCATGGCAGAAGGAAGGGGACTGGGGAATAGAGGAAAAGAGAAAAATGACTATACCGAGGCTCGAACTCGGGATCTCTCGCGTGTCAGGCGAGCGTGTTAGCCACTGCACTATACAGTCCTTGGCTTTCTTTTCAAACCGGGTCTTTATGAGGCAGGAGGGAATGAAGGAGAAGAGGATATGAGAGTGGAAAAAAAGGAGGAAGGAGAGCGAAAGAAGGAGTAGGAAGGGGCAGTGCAGGGAGACGAAAGAGAGGAAGAAGGATAGAAGGAGGGAAACTTGTGGTGGAGAATAACGTGTGAAGTGATTTGTGGTTGTTCGTAACATAAACGCAGTTGTCACAATCATCTTCATCAATTGCCAACAGCGATGAATTCCTCCTTTCTGGGTGACTACAAGCTCATTGAAAAGATAGGAGAAGAGTATTGGCATAACTGAGGGATTGAAGTGTAGCAGCAGTGGAGAAGTGTATACAGCCATGGACGTGAAAGGAAACCGTGTTGTCGCTTTAAGACGAATCAGAATGGATGGGAGTGGTGTGGATGGAATGGATGCGCGAAAGGAGTTTAATTCCTCGTATATCGTGAACTGGTATGAAGCATTCAGAAATCAGAATGAACTATGGGTGTGGATGGGATGATGGGATGATGACGTAGATTGTCATGGAATACTGCGGACTTGGTCCTGTCATTTCCTTCTTGCATGAAAAGGATCAATTGAAAGAAGATGCACTAAGAGATATGGCGAGTTGTTGTGTGTTGGCCCTGAACCACCTTCACAACCACGACATCCTTCACGGCGTGTGTGTGAAGCAAGGGTGTAATCAGTAGGCCATCACACCGAGCGATTTGCTACTGACCACGGATGGTGAGGTGAAGATAGGCGGCTGTGGACTCGCGTTGCTCTCAAAGCAAGCCTGCAGAAATCGAATGCGGTACATGGCTCCTGAGGTGTTTGAAGGGAGGAGGGGAAAGAAGAGCGATGTGTGGTCGCTTGGGATTACCCTGATTGAGATGGCTGAAGGGAAGAATCCGTTTGCAGATTACAACAGTGAAGAGGAGATGAAGAACAGAGTGTGGAATAGTATTCCTCCCAGGCTTCCAGAAGAGAGGTGGTCGTTCCAGTTTGTAGACTTCGTGAAGAAGTGTCTGTTGCAGGATGTGGACGAAAGGGCTTCGGCGAGCGAGTTGCTGAATGTGAGGATGTGTGTATGAGCTCATCTGCAGCACCCGTTCTTGACTGACGCTGTAACGAAACTCATCAAAGAGGGAATCCCCTCTTCTCTACACAGTTTAGTCAATAGGACTCCTCTTTCGGAGACTAGCACACATCCACACTCCACTCCCTTAGGAGATGTTAAGAGCAATGCGGAACAGAATAAAGGAACTGTGGTACATGTCAAAAAGGATAGGGACCTGATAGGGGTTTGTAGCACGGTTGAAGCCTTGCATATCAGCAACAAAACGTGTAACAGTTGCGAGTTGGATGATTGGGAGTTCTGTGGCCTGTCACAGCTGAGAGAACTGACTATTGGGAATGAAAGCTTTCAGTACGTGAAGTCCTTGCAGTTCGTTGGATTCCCACATTTGAAGAGTGTGGACATTGGAAAGGAGTGCTTCATCAAGGTGAAAGCAGGTGTATTTGAAGCAAGGGATTGTTTGTGTTTGGAGGGCGTGAAGATTGGTGATGGTAGTCTTGTGGCTGTCGAAAGGGTTCGGTTGGAGAGTTGAGGATTGCTGGAGCAGTGAGAACTAGACTTACCATCGCTGAAATCACTCGTACTGGGTCGCGATGTGTTTCGAGGAGAAGAGGACAAGGGTGGTGAATTGGTAATGAGAAGTAATGAACGAGAATGAGGATGAGGATTAGACTTGAACGAGTTGTGCGAGTGGAGAGGAAAGAAGGGCACGCTTCAATACATAGAGAAGGCTGTATTCGTTGGAATGCCGAGACTCAAGAGCGTTTCATTATCGAACCCATTCCCGCATGTGAGAGAGGTCCGAATGGAGAATGCTGGAACACTGGAATCACTCAAATCACTCCAACTCCACAGAGTTGTTGAAACGGATCTCTCTGACACCTTAACTGAAGACGACAAGGACTGGAGAAAGGGAAGAGTGCGAATCGTTTCCAAGTATTCCTTCGATGTTGCTTATCCGTTTGTATTACGGATGATTGTGAGCGACGGCTGCTGCAACGAGAGGAACAAGAGCGTCTTGCGACTGAATCGATTTGTCAATCTGCGGGAGTTGAGCATCGGACAGCACTGTTTCGCACATGTGAAAGAAGTGAGCTTCATTGGCCTTAGCATGCTGGAGGTGATTGAGATTGGAAGCAGCAGTTTTGCGAAGGAGGACAGAGACGGCTTCAGCCCGGATCGCCGTTTCTATCTAAAGGATTGTGAGAGACTGAAGAGGCTGAAGATCGGCCGCTATTCCTTCAGAGACTACACGGTGTGTGAGATTGAGAATGATCCAAGGTTGGAAGTGATTGAAATGGGAGAACTGCAGGAACAGAGCAACAACTTCCCGTACACTTCCAAACTGGAATTGAAGAGTCACTTTGAATGGATGAAATGATGAATAGACTTGCCCAAACTGAAATCTCTTCTGTTTGGCGATGCTGCCTTCTACTGCTGTTCTCACGTGGTGTTTGCGAGTGAATCGTGTGGAGTGGGCGTGATGAACAGACTTGCCTGAGTTGGTTACCGTTCAGCTGGGGAGAGAGTCCTTTGGGTGCTGCTCCACTCTTGTGTTTGACGGTGATTGCAGATGGAAAGAGTGATGATACAGACCTGCCAGAGTTGAAGTCCATCGAGCTGGGGTACGAATCGTGTGCGTTTAAGGAGGATGACGAGTCGGCGGAATTGGTTATGCGAAGTAATTGTTAGATTGGGTGGTGAGAACTAGACTTACCCAAACTGACAACCCTATCAACAGCAGTGGGATGCGTCAACAGTGCTTTGTTTCACCCGCATCGCATCCTCTTTGAAAGTCAGCTCGTCACTACGGTCCAATGTGTAGACATGCCTTCTCTCAGTCATGTGGATCTTGACCAACACTTCTCCTGCAGTTGTCGAACAATCAGAGGAAGTACCTCCAATGTCTCCTATCAATACTAGATATTGGTTCTTTAGCACAGTATGTACTATGAACCTGTTTCTTAACAAACACCCAAACACTCAATTTCTCAATGAAATCGCTTAATCCACCTCCTCAATATGAGGACCATCATCCTCCTTCGCGCCACTGCCCTCATTCGTCGGCATACCACCCGTGGGCATGCCTCCAGGCATACCACCAGGCATACCACCCGCAGGAGCATTACCAGCCATCTTCGAGAAGATCGGCATGATCGCAGCCT
>ERZ827156.4441-NODE-4441-length-11458-cov-4.511269_pt1 | contig 11458 bp, 13 predicted proteins | sample MGYA00519919_ERZ827156 | MGnify/ENA primary metagenome ERZ827156 (study PRJEB31778, sample SAMEA3449269) | human gut metagenome | biome: human gut; feature: human-associated habitat; material: faeces | place: United Kingdom | collected 2010/2012 ... | reverse complement strand
CTCGTATCCGTCATTTTCGCCGCCGATCAGAGAACTCATCTGCGTTTCGTGCTTGTAAAAGCGTTCCGTGCTGTCTTCGATGTGCCATTTCGTCCGTCTGTAGGTCTGGAAGACTTCCTTCGTGACCTGGACGAGCTCAAATTCGCCGGTCATAGTGTTGTAAACGTTGAGAATATAAGTTTTTTCTGACATGATTTTGATCTCCTTTGTGATTTTTTGAATTTGGTGAGGTTCAAAAAATCGGGAGATCAGGGGTATTCAGCGATATACGGCTCCCACGCTGAAAGGGGGAGGATATGAAAAAAGCGCATTGCAAACTCCTTTTCCGGAGCTGCATGCGCAAAAAAAGAGCCGCTTGATTTGTCTGACCATTGGCCGCGTTGACAGAACTATGTTCCTAAAAGGAACGATAGTTACAAATCAAGCGGCACATGGGATGGTCACGCATCAAGCGGCTCCGAGGCTCATACTTGGTATTTAATTGTTGGGGACAGATCGATTATTCGCGGTTATGCGATGCGGAATACAACAGGCGGGAAGAAAACCGCCTCTCCGCATTGCGGGCACTTCAGGTATGTCGCGCCGTGGGCCCCTTTGCAGAGCGTTTCAAGCCGCAGCTTACAATACGGGCAAAGCCGTGCCATGGTGATATGGGTGGAGTACTGCTGCTCAAGCTCCCGCTGTTCGGCTTGGATGCAGGCATACCGCTGCGGGTCAAGCGCTTTGGAATTGATTTTTGCCATAATAACAACTACCTCCTATGCTGTGTCAAAGTCATCCGCATCAATATGGATGGGCGCATACGGATCACTAAAATCATTTCGGCCGATTATGCCAAGATTGTCCAGACGAATGGATAATGCTGTTTTCGAGACGCCCAAACGCTTTGCCATTTCAGAAAACAGCGCATATTCCTTGGGGGCAAATACTTTGTTCAGGAGTTTGATCTGTCGGCCAAGGCCAAGCTCATCCATGTAGCGGTCGATCAGCTCACGAGGGAGTAGGAGATACGCCGTCAGCACATTCGTTTGCCATTCTACCCAGTCGGTGATGGGGTATGTGCAGCGTTCATCCGCAAGGCGGCAGATGAACGGCTGCGCGCTTGGATTATATTCCTCCGGGTAAAGCATACCGAGAATCTGATGCGCGGCTTCATGTACCAGAGTGAAATTCAACCGCCCCACCGATCCCGCATTTGCGAGGTTTTGATCCACATCGGCGATATTGCCGTTCAAGTGAAATTCCTGGACTGACCCGTTTCCACGGGGAACGGATATGGTGAGATCGACGTCGCTATAGGAGGTCAGTCCAAGGATCGAGCCCGTTACGCTCATATCCGCAAACGCGAAATGAAGTCCGCAGATCTTTTCCGCAAAGTCGACCGGGTCGATGCGATCCATTTTGCGGTCTGACAGCGTCAGATAGCGGAACAGCACTCTGCGGGATATCCGTTCAAGATCTTTCCGAGATAAAATCGGCATCCGCATTCCTCCTCACATCTTAGCTGTCATGGAAGGGAAGGTGTTTCCTTGGCTATGACCCCATCATAACAATCTTGTAAAGCTATGTCAATGTCGCATTTATAGCACAACAAGCTATTTACGATTGACAAGAATAGCTATCCCCGTGTATAATGGGATCATCCTAAGACGGAGGGTTTCTTTATGAACAGTCAGAAAACAACGGTTATCCCGTTTCCGGCTCCTTCAAAGAACGGTGTGAGATACAGTGCTGAGACTGAGAAGCGGAACAATGTAATTGGTACAAGGCTTTCGGAAGAACTCAAAAACCGAAAGCTGAGTAAAAAAGAATTCTGCACAACATTGAAGGACTTTGGTGTAGATGTAAGCCAATCCGCGCTGGGGAAGTGGACGAATGGCCTGACTGTTCCCAATGCGTATCAACTGCTGGCGATCTGCTATGCGCTGGATCTTGAGGATGGCCTTGCTGCCTTTACTGGAGAACACACGCCTCTGCTCAACGAAGCGGGTGCGGAAAAGGTTCGTGCTTACCGAGAGGATCTGATCGCTACCGGTAAATACAATCCCATGCCAACGCCCACGAATACGATCCGCTATATCGATAAGCCCGTCAGCAATCTCAGAGTCTCAGCCGGTACAGGCAGTTTCTTGGATGAGGACAACTTTGAGATGGTCAGCTTTCCGGAAAACGCGGTCCCGGCGGAAGCGGATTTTGGCGTTAGAGTATCCGGCAACAGCATGGAGCCGGTCTACCATGACGGGCAGATCGTCTGGGTGGAGCGGTGCGAGACGCTCTCGATAGGCCAGGTCGGTGTGTTCGTCTATGACGGTGAGGGCTATTTGAAATCCTATGGGGAGCGGGAGCCTGACGAGAGCGACCGTGACGCATTTACGGACAGCTACGGAAGGCTCCACATGCAGCCGGTTCTGATTTCGTATAACAAAGACTATTCTGATCGAATCATCAGCCCGGAACGAGGATTTCGGGTCATTGGGCGTGTGCTGTAAGAAACTTTGAAAATTAAAATGCTGAAAGGCGGGGATTTGATGAACACGATTGCAATCGTGAGAGAGTTGGCAGATGAGCGGAGTCTTACGTTTTTTAAGCTGTCTCAGATATGCGATGTATCTCATTCGACCCTGAAAAACAGCGAACGCCGCGGCGGACAATTATCTGTCGACACGATTGAGCGGATCTGCAATGGGTTGGGCATTACCATGTCGGAGTTCTTTGCGAGGAAAGGTTAATACGAACAAAGCCTTGCCAATTTGTCTTGAATTCGATATAAGAACTATTTACAACTGGTCTTGAGGAGAGAGCATAACGTGAAAAGTTTCAAATCATTTCACAGTAAAAACGAGCTAATGTCCAATCGTTGCATTTTCAAATTAGGGGGGGGCTTTCTTTGTCTTTCTGTCATCTTTGTTGTTCTTATGTTTTTTTTGCAGGATGATTCCCCATTATATGAGTGGGTTCTCTTTGAAGACACAAGGAAGAAAGCAGATGATATCATTCTTGTTTCCGACAGTGATTCTGTTCCCTCCGGATATAATGAAATCCAGCTTACCGTCACAAATAACTCCGTATACACGATAGTGGTTCATTTTCGTTCCATTGAAATTCAAAAATTTGAAGACGGTTCTTGGTATACTTTACGAAGTACCCAAGAGTACATCTCCCATGATTCAAATAGTATGGGTTATATCGGTTACATCTTAGAGCCAGGAGAATTTACTACGTACAATCTTTTACTGACGGATTTCCTTCCTTTTTCACTGCAATCCTCTGGTGATTATCGGATTTATTGTCCTTTGTCTTTTCGCCTAGACGAGGAGGATGATTCCAAAATTCTCCGCGCCTATATATCCACACCCATGGCCATTACAAATGAATGAGTATACCTCTTACATAAATATTCGCATTCTCATGCCTCCCAATGATAGTAAATTCAAAAATGACTTTCTAAACCACCTCGCTAACCCTTACCTAAAATTGAACAGATCGTTTCAAGAAACACACTTCATCCTTTTGGCAAAAGAAATCAGTGGGGGAGATTTCCAAAATCTTTCTCGCTGATTTTTTATATTTTTAAGTAAAGTTAATTTCCTTAACTATTATCGTCGTACATACAGTTCCCGCTGGGGCTGCCTTTCAGCGTGGGCGATACGCCTTCCTGATATCCAATGGTCCCGGCGTTCGCGCCAGCTCCAGCAGAAAATCCAGCGACAAAGGTTTGTTGCTTTATCCCCGGCTGAGCCTGCAGCGCGCCTGCTACATCATGCAGGTCACGCACCTCGTCCCGCTGGTTGGCGGCGAATGCGATCTGCTTTTGCAGACCACTCTGACTGCTGCCGGGATTTGTAATAAAGGTCTGCATTTGGAGGTTCTGCGTTGCCATCAACGCACCGGACACACCGTCCAGGTCAATGCCTTCATTGCGCTGATTGATATGGTAGGCTTTCGCTTCGCCGGATATGGGCGCGGGCGGGTCAAGCCCTGCCTGCATACGCAAAGCTGCTTCCAATAAGGGTGGCAGCGATTTGCCGCGGCAGGCTGCGCGGCGCAGAATACCCAGGCACGCTGTCTGGGATAGCGAGTATCGGGATGGCGCTGTAGCCTGCAAAATCTGCCACAAGGAAGATTCTGCGGCGTCTCTGGGGCACTCCGAAGTGTTCTGCGTTCCAAGTGATCCAAGCCACGGAGGATCGTACTCCCAATATGCCCCCAGCATATTCCCAGCGCCCGGTCTCAGGTCTAACAACATGAAGGTATGGTTCTTCAACTTGGAGGAACGCTTCGAGGACTTTTTGAAAATCCGCCCCAGGCTTTTTTTGACCCGTTTCAGCGTCCCGCCCACTTGAGAGAGCACCGACGACATTATGAACAGAAATCAATTATGTATAGCACCTCCATAAAAAGCAGTGAAACAGAGCATTTTACTCTGTTTCACTGTGCATAATATTTTGGAGTTTTAGCCAAGCGAGGACAGCCATTCAATCAACTCAGCATCCTGTTCCCACTGAGATGCTTTCGGTAGATCAAGATGGGCTGTAGCCTTCTCCAAAGCAGCTCGCTTGGCTTCATTGTCTGCTCTGGCATAGACCTCAGTGGTAGAGATGTCGGCGTGTCCCAGATAATCTTTAATAAAGACCGGATTAACATTGGCCTGTACCATATGCATGGCTTTCGTATGGCGAAAAATATGAGGCGAGATTTTGGTAGGCATCCCAGAGGCAGTTTCCCGTGCCATATCTGCATATTTCTGGACGATGTATGTAATTCCAGAACGGGTCAGTTTGTGTCTGCTTCCATTCCAAAACAGGGGCATATCTGGGTTTCGTCGCAAATCAATGTGGTTTTCCTCAAGGTAACTACGTAACAATTCAGTAGTCGGTTTCATGAGAGGCACTGTACGAATCTTCCCGCCTTTTCCATGCAGAGTAATAACTGCTGGGAAATCTAATCGCACATCCCGCATACAAATATCCGCAAGTTCACTAACACGAGCTGCTGTATCATACAAAACAGTTAGCAAGACAAGATGCCTCCGTCCTTTAGGAGTAGAGGTATCCGGTATAGACAATAAATGTTTCAAATTTTCTGGCGTTAAGTACTGCGCGGGCGGGTCGGGAGATACCATGCTTGGAATTTTGAGGATTAAAATGCACTGCTCCATATACGTCGGTTCTTCGGTCATAACATAATCAAAGAAAGCGTGAATGGCGCAAAGGCGCTGGTTGTAAGTAGATGGGGAAGAACCTCTGGTATTAGTCAGCCACAGAAGGAAGTCCTCTATACACTTTTTGTCCAACTTGGCCAGATTCAGCTTTGCAATATTAAAGCCTTTCTCGTCTCTGCAAAAAATCAGGAGGAGTTTAAACGTATCCCGGTAGGAACGAATTGTATTGCTGCTCAGATTTCTCTGGACGGGCAGATAGTGTGTAAGGTACTGCGTCAAAAATTTGGAGAAGTCAGATGCTTTCACTGGACACCTCCATCTGGGGAATGAGACCACCAAATTGCACTTCTAATTTGGCAACAATATCTGGGTACATTTGCGCCGTCAATTGAAGATATTTTTGCGTGCCGGTCAGTCCATTATGTCCAAGATACCGTGAAAGTACGGGTAGCGCAGCGGTAAGATCTTCACCTGAAAGGACCCAGTTGTTAAGACAGTGTACCGCAAATGTGTGGCGGATATCATGAGGCCGAGGGCCTTTTCCTGAACCATTGTAAGGAATACCCGCCGTTCTGAGGAGCTGGCGAAATTGAGCTTGCAGCCAACTGTTCCCGTATCTTCCGCCGTTGCTGCGTGGGTTCAAACTTGGAAAAAGCAAGGAATCTGTAGATTTTGGAGGGGACATTTCCAGATATTGAGTCAAGGATTCTGCAACTGTATCAGAGAATGGCACCAAGCGGTTTTTGTGAAATTTCGTATCCAAAATGGTAAACACATTTTCTTTGAGGTTTACATCGCACATGCGCAGTTTAAGCAATTCAGAAGTACGCAATCCGCAGTTGAATAAGATTCGGAACATAACAGGAATCTGGTATTTTCGTGCAGGGTTCTGCTCCGTAAATGGCACATGATCCGCTGCAGTCAGCATCCGCTCAATCTCGTCGTCCGTAAAAATATAGGCTCTAAAATTGCGGTTTTCTTTCGGGAGAGATTTAGGAGGGATCTTATATGCTGTATAGCCTTTGCGGATCACAAAATCGAGAAATCCATTGATTGCGCTGACATCTCTGAGGATGGTATTGGTTTGCAGGTTCCGTCTGTTTCCAATATGGTCTAAAACATATTCTTTTGTAAACGAAATCTCTCCATCATCGGGCTCAGCAAAGTCCTGGAGGAAGCGCCGGATACAACCCTCATCCGTTTTCAGGCTGAACCCAAGAGCATGACGTTCCGCCATATACTGCTCCAACAACATTTTTGAAGTCATATCAATTCCCTCCGTTCTCCATAAGACAATGCACATTTCCGCAAGGCCGGAAGGTCTACTTTGGTATATACGGAGGTCGTTTTTGGGCTGTTGTGCCCAAGGATGTTGGAGATCGTCATAAGCGGTGTACCATCATACAAGAGGCTGCTTGCCAGAGTATGACGCAGTGAATGGGCTGCTTTGCGCTTCTTTACTGTCATACCTGCATATTTCATATATCGCTTGAGGTTTTCGGAAAGAGTTGTGCTGGACTGGAATTCTCCGTAAGGATGGATATGGCGGATAAACACATTATCACAGTCAGAATCCAACCGCCCATTTTTCAGATAGTCAATGATGGCATCTCCAATTACAGGGAGCAGAGGCAGTGTATTGACCTTTTGCGTTTTTTGCTGTGTATAGGTGATCAGTTTCTGGTGCCAGTCCAGATTTTTGAATTTCAATGCACAGATGTCTCCAGCCCTCATGCCCAGCAGAATAGCAAGCAGAAGCATCGCGTAATCTCTTTTTCCAATCGCATTGCTGCGGTCAATAACGGACAATAATTGTTGTACTTCCTCTGGGGCCCACGTTTCGGGGATATTTTCTTCAACGTAGATCTTTGGCCTTGGAACACTTGAAGATAAGTCATCGTCCAATATCCCATTTTCATGGAGATAGCGGAAGAAATCACGTAAAACGCTGCTGAATACATGGATAGTTGCACGATGGTAGCGGCACAGGGTGGTCATGAAGTCCGAAATTTCTGCAGCGGTTAAATCTGAAAGTTCTATTCCGCGCCCATCCAGAAAGCAAAAAAATTGCCGTATCTTTGTCCGCTTGACACGGATAGTACCATCAGAACTATTATTTCTGTGGCACCATGCAAGGTATTCTTCCAGTAAATCGACATATTGCCGTGGCACTGTGTAGTCATGGTGGCTGTATCGCAGTGCATACCCAAATTGAAAGATGTCATCCAAAAAACGAATCGAACAGCGTGTGTCCAGTTGTTGCTTGGTCAGTTTTGCGGTGGAGTTACCGATGTCCAAACCATAACAGTGTTGGAAGTATTGTGGTCCGGTTTCTGCGTCATAAGCGGTAATCTCGTTTTCTCTGCAATAATTGGAGAAGCTACGGAACTCCTTGCTATGCCGACTGAGGGTTGACGATTTGAAGTCCAGACGGATCAACTCCATATTTGCTGCGCTCATCAAGTCAGGGATTGGAACTGTCTTTCTGCTGTGCATAGTTTGCCTCCTTTATATTGTGATGCTCACAGTATAAAGGGAAATTATGCACAGCATCTTTTTAATTCTCAAAGAAATTTCAATATTTTGGAAGGAGGTCTTTTCATAATTGCTTACAACTCATAACGTCATTTATGTGTTGAAGTGCATAAACGACATTTTCCCAGATCCCGAATCTCGGTCGAATATGGACTCCTGTCCTTCCAGATTTTCTGTCTGCATCTCGCATCTCCTGAATGATTCGTATTTGTTCCATAAAGAGGCCGGAACGCGCACCGTTCAATCCGGCGCGCATTCCGGCCACGCTGAGTCCTGGCACGGGCTGCCTCCGCAGATAATATCCACAGGCGGCAGATACGCGCCGTTCAGCTTTGTAATGTCTCCCATCTGCTCCATGCGGGGGAAACGGATCTTTGATACCAGTATGGGGAACGGTTCGATCTCGCTGGCCCAGATCGGCTCGATGCCGCACCGCACCGAAGCCAGAGGGAAACCGGAGATGCCATCGAACAGGCTCCCCATCGTAAGTTTTCTTGTTGACTGTGTCATTTCATACACACCCTTTTATTTGATTGCCGCGGCGATGGTTCTCGTCACATTCACCGCGGACTGTGCCGTATAAACGGCGCTCGTAATATTGGCCTTTGTTGTGGTGTCCAAGCCGAAGCTGCCGGCGATGCGGGGAACTTCGCCTGCCGAGAGCATGAGCCCCACGCCCATGAGCGCGTGGTCCTTAAACACCATGAGTCCCGCAATCAGGATGGTGGACTGGAGGAAGGCGGTCAGGCACAAGCCGATGACCTGCCGCATCCAGCCCATGAATCCGTCCAAATAGCCCCGCGGGACGCTGAACATATAGAGGGAGCCGACCGCAATTTGAATCAGCAAAATGCCTCCGCGTTTGAGGTTGGCAAAAAACACCTTCAGCACCGCATAGCCCATAAGGATCACGCAAAAGAGAAGCATAATGGGGCTGGTGATGATGCCGAGTCCAAAGTGGGAGCTGTTCACCACATCGGCAAGTGTCTGGATCTCGTTGAGCTCCGTTATGATGTCCTGTCCCACCTCACCGATGCTCCGACCGTAGCCGGTAAGTCCCGCGGAAAAGGTTCCCTGCAGCGACACCGACAAAGCATAGAGCCGGACAGGGACAACGGTGAAGAGACTCACCGCCAGAAAGCCCTTGATGATATTCATCCCGCACTGCTGGAGATTTCCTCTGCCGGTGGAGTATTCAATGCCGCACTCAAAAGCGCAGACCACCACGCTGACAGCGAACAGCGCCCAGGCAAGGCGGGAGAAAAAGAGAATGATGGCGCTGACCCATTCCAGTTCAAAAAGTTCCACGCCCATATTGCCCATGAGGGCAAAGAAATTGCCGAGAAAGCCCACGATCTGCCCGTAGATCCAGTCCACCAGCTGATCCAGGACCGTCGCGGCAACAAAGTCCCAAATAAATATTTCGCTCACCTCCTCGAAATGCAGAAAGCCGCCGCCCAGGTGGGCGACGGCCTTTCATATAGAGTATTTTGTTTTGCATCTGACTGCAGCGCTTACTTGAGCAGCCGCGGATAATCTGTTGTGCCATTGACGATCGCATAAACGTAGACGGTGTCCCCAATCAATTTGTAGATGGCAACATAAGTCTTCGTCAGCACAAGTTTACGGTAACCGCTTGCCGCAAGGATCGGGTCCGGATGCGTTTGCCCCATCAGCGGGAAATCCCGCAGACGGTTTATGGTCGTTTTCATCGTACTGTAGATTTTCCGCGCGTAGGGAGTTCCTGCCTCCGTAATGTGATACTTTACGATCTCCTCGAAGTCGTGTTGAGCAGGTGGAAGATAGACCAGTTTACTTTTCGTAGGCACGGAACAGCTCCTCCATTCTTTCGTCAAGCTCCTCCGGCGTGCAGACAGGCTCTCCGCTCAATCTGCTGAGTTCCGCAGCATAAATTTTGTCGCGGTGTCGGAACATTTTTTCCCGCTCCTCGTATGCTGCCATGCTCATATAAACACCGTCATCTTCACCCTTGTTCGTGATGAAGATCGGTTCACCGGATGCCTTTGCCAGCTCGGAGATCTGCGTGTACTCATTCCGCAGAGCAGAGGATGGTCTGATTTGCATAGAAAGCCCTCCTTATCAATTTCTTGATAGTATTATATCAAGATAACACTTTTTATGCAAGCTTTTTATGAGGCTCCTTGCTAAATACGGGGTGACACCATCTGCCTACTTCCTAATCCAGGACTGTCGCGGCAACAAAGTCCCCAATAAATATCTTCACTCACCTCCAGAAATGCAGAAAGCCGCCGCCCAGGCGGGGCGACGGCTTTCCTTATAGAATATTCTGCTTTAGACTATTAAAATGTAGATCAATCGAACATGACCGCATCCGCTAAGTCCTGATTGGTATTGAATATTTCCGTGTCCACGATTGACACGGGAGCATTATGCTTCACAATTTCCGCTCCTGTGAAATTCCATCCACCACCAGAAGCAGCCTCGTTTGTATTCACCATGACCTCCATACCGTTATACATGAATCTTAACCAACCTGCTGCAGTCGTATCTTCTCCTAAATACTCATAATCGTCAACACCAATCAAGGAGAAGAAATCTTCAAAGGACATTTCATCTTCCATGTCCGGAAAGAGTATGCATGCGGTGGTGACAAAACCGGAACATTCCAGCTGGTCTTCATATTCGTTCATAGCCTTTTCAGCATCGCCACTCTGTGCGCCGAAAAAGCAGTAAAGATATTCCGACTCTGAGGCTCCAAAGCATATAGCAGCACTGTCTGGAAATCCATCCGGCCTTACAATCACGTTGCCTTCCGGATGCTCGTTTTTCAATTCATCAAGCGTTTTCCCGAGGTCATTGAAAAACTCAGGCGTGCTTGTATTATCATAGTCTGAACAGCCCGTTGATGCACCATTCTCCGTAATATTGGAATCCTTTGATGTTTGGTCATCAGGAGTTACAGATGCACAAGCGGAAAACGTAAATAATACAAGCAAAAGCATCGTTGTAATGACGGCATTATGCTTCATAGTATTCTTGGTAGACACAGAACAATTCCTCCATTCTCATTAAGATTCTCTGGTACCTATCTCTCAAATGGTATTTATAGCAGAATTGTGCTTTTAACGCAAGGGTATCTTTGTGAAGCAACCATGTCTGCCTACTTCATCCACATACACTATCCATGCAACCATTGCCTCATCGGTTATATCCGGCAGGAGGGTCCTGATCCGGCTTTTAATTGTGCTCTCTTCTTGGCTCAGATCCCAATGATGTTCCAGATGTATTTCGGCGCAATCAAGCTGAAAATCAGGCAGGCAAAGAGAATGGCGGGACCGGTCCATTCAAACTGTCCTCTCTGGCGATAATCAAAGTACGCGCCGCCAAGCTTCACAAAGAATGCGATGGCGAGGATCATATCCAGCGCAGGGAACACCACCTTCTCCACCACGCTCTTGATCTGCTTGGCCGCCTCCGTCCATGTCTGCTCCACCGCTCCCGCAACATCCCCGCCTGCGGCAAGTGCCGAGGTGCAGCAGAGAGAGGTCAGAAGCAAAAGCGTCAATGTCAGAATAATCATTTTTCTGTATTTCAAGAAATCTCAACCTCCTTAAAATGGGGATGCCGCCCCTTGCGGAGCGGCATCCGTTGTTAGTCCTTAATAACCGGTGCGAGGCAGGGGCTTGCTGGGGGCATAGACACGGGTGACCCAGCGGGAGGTCGCCATGATCCACTGCCCGTTGTAGACGCCGCCCGCGTCCGCCTGGTTGACGAACTGCG
>ERZ827156.4437-NODE-4437-length-11467-cov-3.763845_pt1 | contig 11467 bp, 12 predicted proteins | sample MGYA00519919_ERZ827156 | MGnify/ENA primary metagenome ERZ827156 (study PRJEB31778, sample SAMEA3449269) | human gut metagenome | biome: human gut; feature: human-associated habitat; material: faeces | place: United Kingdom | collected 2010/2012 ... | reverse complement strand
GAGTCCCTGGAGTATGAAAAGACGCACGGGCCGATCCAAACCTCCAAGCGCTATGTTCTCCCGGGTAGTACACCGGAAGACAGTGCCGTGGTACGTGAGAAGAACACGCGGGTGCGGTTTAACAACGGCGTGCGGGAGTATTTGGTATACGATGAAGACGGCAATCTGAAGCAAATCGTTCGACCTCAGCGAAAGACACCCTACGTCGCGAAATTTAAGAAACCGGAACCGGTGCGCCGTGAATTAGGTTCCAAGGTGATCTATTCTTCTGACGAGCAGATTGACCTCACGGATGTCAACAATCCGGCAACGAAACGCATCAAGGCCCTCTTTCCTGACATCGGAAAAACTCCGGAACAGAAGCGCTACATCATCCGGCAGAACGACTCCGGTAATAACCGCACGGTACCGCGCGGCAAATCGACCTCCTGGTTGGATGATTCGGTTTCTTTCCTCTTAGGGATTAAAAACGCTGCCGCTCAGGAACCTTCTTTCAATGAAAAATTAGCGGCCGCTCGAGGTGCCGCCTCCCCCTTTCAGTCTGAGATTGAAGCGATTGCTAAGTCAGCTCGAGATCTACAGGCTAAGTTCAAAGGAAACGCCAATCAATCTCCGGGAGCAGTCGGCGATAAGGAAGCGGGTCCTGACGGTGAAGGCGAGTGTACGACGTGCGGACAACCTAAAGGCGCCAACGATCAAGAAACGCTGAACACGATCCAAGCCTTCAGTAAAGATATCTTGGACATTACTCAAAAGGCTCAGGCGAACGGCAACCAGTTTGACGGTGACTTGAATGCCGTGGTTCGATCTGTCGGCGGCGGCAACAGCCAATCGTCTTTCCTTGCCGAGATGCAGAAGATTTTGGAAGACCACCCGGACGTTCGAAAAGCTCTGCCCAATGTGGATGAAGAATTGAAGACGTTCTCCTCTCAACTTTCTGACGCAACGAGCAGCAACGTACCGGCCAACGCTCCGGAACGGACGTTGATTTTTGTTTCCTACTCCATGAGCGAGGCGGCGCTTATTGAGGCATTCCAGAAGAATAAGAATCGTCGCGACGTCCTCTTTGTCATGCAGGGAATTCCGGTCGGAATGAATATTGCGACCGGCGTAAAGAAGATGCAGGAACTCGCGGCGAAGGTAGAACCCACTCCCAATATTGTTTTGGATCCGGGACTCTTCGAAGCCTACGATGTGAAAGTTGTGCCGACGATTGTCCGAGCCAAAGGTGCACTGCGGGGGGCACCGCTTCCGGGCAAGACCGAACGCGCCTACCCTAACCTCTTAGGTAAAGTCCGAGGGCTGACGAGTGATGAATGGTTGATCGATCAACTGAACGACGGTAAGACCGGAGACTTAGGTACCGAAGGTAATACGACGGAAATCGCCGAGCCGAACCTCATCGATGTGATGAAAGAACGCGTCGCGAAGATCGACTGGGCAGAAAAGAAAAAGAAGGCGTTTGAACGGGCTTGGGTAAATCAGACATTCGATGTTCTTCCGACGACTCGCGAAGACCGAGAACGGGAAATTGATCCGACTTTCGTGGTTGAAAACGACTTCAAAGATGCCGCGGGTAATTTGATCCGTGCGAAGGGTGAACAAATCAATCCGCTGGAAATCCGTCCGTTCACCCTGAATATGTTGGTGTTCAACCCCCTCTCTCGTCGTGAAAAGAAACGCGTGGATCAGTTGCTTGCCCAATTCAAAGCGGAAGGTTATGAAAAGCCGTTGTTGATCGGTACTCAGATTGACCGCGAGAAAGGTTTCGGTTGGGATTCCTACAAAGAGATCACCGATTACTTTGATGCCCACCTCTTCATGCTGACCCCGGAAGTAAAAGAAACTTGGTCGCTTGAACAGACGCCGGCCTTAATTACGGCGGACAATGAGCGTCACGTGTTCCGTGTGTTTGAACTCGGCCCGATCGAGAACGAAGAAGCCATTCTGGCCGAAGAAGATCGGCAACGGGCGGAGGCGCAAAAATGAAACTCACGACTTTTGCAAAAGCTGCACTCATTGCAGTCTGCGGTTTCACGATGCAGACAGCAATGGCTGGATCAGCGGGTACCGGGACGTTCGATGTGATCAGTGGTTCCATCGACAAGATCACCAATGAGTACGGTGGGTATATCTCTCAGAACGGTTCAACCGTCGGCCAGCAAACCGGTGAAACGGTACCGGGTGACCAGGGATGTAATGATGCCGACGTAATTTCCGGAAAGTTGATTACGGATCTCTGCTGGACTTGTATTTTCCCCATCATTGTGGCCGGTGTGAATACGTCCAAGATTGCCGGTGAAACTTATGAAGACCGAATTCCGGACAATGCGGCGGACAACTACTTCTGCTCTTGTCCGGATAAAGACGGTGCCCTGCCGCACTTTGGGTTCCGAACGTCGTTTTGGGAGCCTTTCCGCATTGCTGAATTTGAACGGCAAAGTGGCTGTCTCTCGACGATCAACGGGGTAAGACTGCCGTTCAACAAACTTTTCCAAGGCACACAAAAACAGAAGAGCGGAACGATTAAGCAGGCGGACGGGAAAACCTTCCGTCACTATCACTTCTACGCTTTTCCGGTTCTCGTGATGCTGGATCTTTGGTTGCCGAAGAATTGCAATCCGGGAGCCTTTATGGATCTCGACATCATGTACTTTTCGGAGATTGATCCGACCTGGAACTATGATGAAGTGAGTTTCTTCACGAATCCGGAAGCCGCTTTAGTTGCAACTCCGTTGGGTCCAATCTCTTGTGTCGCTGATGCCATTGCTGCCAACCTGGGTCATCCGATCCGGCAGATGTATTGGTGTGCCGGCTCTTGGGGAATTGTCTATCCGGCGTCAGGGAATGTGAATGATTTGGCCGGGGCCTTGTCGGAAACTTCACTGATGGCGGCTCGCATCTTAGTAGCCCTTCATCGGCGCGGCATCGAATGGCATTCCGTCGGGAAAGACGCGATGTGTGGCGGATCTCTTTTGAACTGGCTACCGAAGGAACAGTACCGTTTCAACATGTTTTGGCCGATTCCTGAGAACCACTCCGATCACCCGATTGGGCAGACAGCGTTGATTTGGGGACTGGCAAAGCTAATCCCTGGCTATGGTGAAGATCCGATTCATGTTGTTTGGCGTTGGTTGGACTGTTGCAATACGGCGGGGCAGAAGCAGTAGTCCATTCAGTTTCATGCCCCCATGGGGGCATGGGAAAGGATCGAAGGAAACGAGAATGCTTCAACAGATCCGCTATAACGGAAATGGCTTCCTTATGCCCCCATGGGGGCATAGCTTGCGTAAGGTGTGTGAACATGTTCACAATTCCGAAAGTACCTTCGCGAATTTCGCGTACCTGGCGGAAGTAAAAGCCTCGGCGTTTTCTTACCCTTCGGTATTCTTCCTTCTTGAGTTCGAACCGTGGGGTACGTTTTAACGCCAAAACAATTGCCGGCCTTTTCGAGGCGAGGCGCGTATCGCACGTATGAAGGACATTGTGCCTTTTGCGGTAAGCCGATAAGCGAGAAGGGGGATTGGCGAATCTGCAAGCTTCCCAGCGGAGTCGAGCATGAGGGGAAGGCGATATTTACTTTTATGCCTTCTTGTCTGGAGTGTGCACCCTATTTGGAGAAAGGGGATTTGGAAGACTTTCGAAAGTCGGTTGAAGAGAGACTGGCAACCCTTAAGAATGATACCCTTCTGCAAATTGCCAACCGGACTGGAGGTTTTTCTGTTGCCGAGACGCCATTCAAATTTTTCTTCGAACGCCTTCAAGCTTCAAACCAAGCATTTTTCAGAAATCTACTTTAAGTTCGATCGGTTATGTCTTTTTTTGAACGAGTAAAAACAGCAGCCTTTGAGAAGCTTCTGCAGAAGAGTGAGAAGTCTCAAAACAGTTTTGATCAACTAATCACCAAACTGAAGAAGCATCCGGAGCTGGCTTCTGGGTGCTTCTGTGACGACGCGACTTGGGACAAACTTTCCTACAAGCAGTGCTGTGATGCCATCCAGAAAGCGGTGAAGCTGCAGATTCACGAAATCCAATTCGACCCTGAATTCGATTTGGATCGGCCGTTCAAAATGATCTACCGACGAAAAGAGGGGAGTGCAGCCCCCATTATTTTTATCGCCAATGCGGGGGATGAAGTTCCGCCAATGGGGATGCGTTTCGATGTCAAAATCATGCCGGGAGATATTGAAACGATCGCCTACATGATGACGAGAGTGTGGTGGTTGACCATGCTTTCCGGAAAGTACAGCAATGCGACCAAGGCCAAGGAAGTCATTGAAACCAAGCTTCACCAGCTTCAAGACGACGTGACGCAGTTGCTCATCTCGTTGCGCCGGCAATTGTCACCGGAGGTATTTTCTGATAATCCTCCATTGACTGACGATTATCAACAGTGGCTCTTGGAAACGATTTGCAAGGTTATCGGAAGCAAAACCAGTATTGCCAGATGCGCCGTGGATGAAATGCACCAATACCTCATGGCTACGGTCTGTCGTCAGAATGTCGCTGTTAATTGCACACCGTTGCGTACGTCTATGAAGGCGTACATGACTTTAACCGGTAAACAACCTCCATCGATGGTACAAAACTTCATCGCCGCATTCCACAACATGCCGGATTTTGCCGATGCCTGCGATGAACTTTGGCAACACTACTCGAGTCCGCAGGAAATCTATATCGAGCCAGATTAAGTTTTGCATGCCCCCATGGGGGCATCAACCAGACCCGCCGAGCGCGGGTTTTTTGTTGTCTATAGAAGAGGAGGGACACTTTTCGAGAAGAAAGCAGATTGCAAAGAAAAAGAAGTTATGCCCCCATGGGGGCGTGAAACGCGAAAAGATCGAAAGAACCGAGAACGCATTGTTCAGAAGTTGCCATTGGTTTTTGCATAACTTATGCCCCCATGGGGGCATTTAGTCGCTTCCAAAAGGAAAAGAAGGCAATGAGAGTCAGAAAAGGGAAGTTGTTCGTGTCACGCATGGCAACTTCTGAACTTGCCCGCCGATGCCCCCATGGGGGCATTTAATCAGCTTTTATAGTATCCCAATAACTAGCATATACCTCAATGAATGGACATATATCGCAAAATGCGATATGATGCGCAACATCTGCAATATGTATCGTTTTTAGTTGATGGTGTTACATGGAACGGTAACCGTCGACTGAAATTTTTCAGAGGTTCGTATGACGGCCAAAATCATCGCTATCGGTAATCAGAAAGGCGGCGTAGGTAAGACGACGCTTACCACGCAGTTGGCGTATTACTTCGCTATCAAGCGCAACAAGAAGGTTTTGGTTGTCGATATGGATCGACAGGCCAATGCCACCGGAGCTTTATACGGTTGGGATGACGAAGGACGTGCGTTACCTTGTCCTGAAGGGGTAACGACGATGTTTGATCTTTTTCAGAAAGATTTGCCTCAGGGCATCCATCCGGCCAAAACAAAATACGGGATTGATTTGATCTTCGGGCGCAAAGATCAAGATCAGTCTATGGAAGATTCTTATTCCGGTTCTAAAGATCTCATCATTAAAACGGAAAACGTATTTAATCCCCGTCGGCATCTTCGCACGAAAGAGATACTCGAAAATTACGATTACGTCCTGATTGATTGCAATCCGCAAAATACGCCGGCACTGCATGCGCCGATTCTTGCCTCGCACTATCTGATTTGCCCCTTGAACGTAGACAGTTACAGCCTGTCTGCCGTGAGCGACATGATGGTGATGGTAAAAAAATTGCGTGATACCTGGTCAGAGGCTGATTGCACTTTCTTGGGTATTGTTTTCAATAACTGTAACGGCTCCAAGAGCGAAGAAAATGAAGCAGAGCGAGTGATGGCATCGATTGACGACGATCAGCTTTTTAATTGCGCAATTAACAGTCGTCCGTCCATTAGAGCAGCAGCAGGTCAAAACAAACCGATTTGGCTGATGAAAAGCTCTCAGAAAGCTACCGAAGAAATGATGGAGTTTTTTACTGAGGTAGAAAAGAAGATCGCAAAAGTTGAAAGAAAAGCTAAGCGAAACAGTTAAAACAAGGCTAGTTCTAAATAAAGGGGATTTGTCGTGGGTCTTGATATAAAGAAACTCCAAGCCAAGAAGAAAGCTGGAGCAGTGAAGAAGAATACTGCTTTGCGGGCTAACATGGCAGAATTGTCACAAAAGCCGCAGCCTATTGCCGCCTCGAAACTTGTACCTATTACGCACATTAAAGCGCGGCCTCAGGTGCGAACGGAGTTCGATGAAACCGAACTTCAGGCGATGGCGAACAACCTGAAGCGAAACGGGCAGATTCTGCCTATTTCTGTTCTTGATGCCGGTGATGACGGCATCTTCTACATCGTTGATGGTGAACGTCGGTGGCGTGCGGCTCAGCTCGCCGGTATTACCACGATGAAAGTAGACATATACGGCAAGGAATTGACGCCGCAACAGCTGCGCATGATTCAGCTTTCAGCTAACCTTGTTCGTAGCGATCTCTCGATTTTTGATTTGTACAAGAGTTTCAAGGAATGTCGGGATGAGGGAATGGACATCAATATGATTGCCGACAATGTTGGACGTCCTCGCAATTATGTGTCCGACATTTTGACGCTTGATGGGATTCCGGATGATCTCTTCGATTATTTCAAACGAAACAAATTCACGGATCCGAAAATTGTCAGCTATTTGACTCGTAGTGTGAAAGAAAATCCGGATCGGTTTTATGCTTTATTCGATGAGCATCTGAGAAACGATACGCCGGAAAAACATATTAGCCGAGTGGAAGCCGAGCGCTTCAGAAAGGCCTTCAAACTGCCGATACAGTCGGAGGTTCCTGAAGATGCTGCGTCTGAAGAGGTAGCCGATACTGCTTCAGACGTTGTTACTCCCGTGGAAAACACTGCTTCTGAAAGTGTAGTGAAAGAGCCACAGAGCAAAGACGATGAACGTAATGCGGCTTTAGACGATTTCTATGCGGAAGCCAGTAACGATCCGGAAGATTCTGAAGAATTCGAAGATATCGATAACGAGACTTCGGATACGGACGATGCCGGGATGGAATCCGCTGAGACCGAAACTAAATCGAAAACGAAATCGGCGAAACCGGCGTCCGGTTCTCGATGGATTTTGCCCAAGGGTTGTCATGAACTCCCCGGTGTTCGTGCGCTCTGCTTCCGCGTAACCGTGCGTCTGCAGAAAGAAGGCCGTACCGTGATGGCTCACGGAACGCTGATGAGCAATATTTCGAACCCTGATGAAAAGTTCCAGAACTTTCTTTATCAGGGGCAGGTGATGCGCGTTGCGAATGACCAGATTTCGGGTGTCGAAGGTTGTGTCGTAGCCGACAACGTCACGTGTGAAGACGATTACGAGGAAGCCTTGTGACCGGAAAAACAAATACGAAACCGGCCGCGCAACGAGGAAATGCTGCAATCCTTCAATTGCTTTTCCTCTTGGTAGCGCTTCCGCCGGAAAAAAGAAACGGAACTGTGATCCATGAGATCACCGGGATCAGCCTTTCAGCCTTCCATCGTCTGAAGACAGCGATCTTCATCACGTTGGGAGTGAATGTTGAATCTGTAGAACTCAAAGGAAAATCCAGACTTTTCGACGAACACGGAAAGCAAACGGTTCGCAGTTATTACAAAATCTTCGACTTCGGTTGTTTCAATCGGGAGAAAATCGAACAGACGTACCTTCAGACGGGGCTCCGCGCTGAAGATGATCCGGACGAGCAGGCCGAACGTCGAAAGACTGTGGTGAACACGGTGAAGGCTGTCAATAAATACCGTGCAGCGTACGCTATGGAACTTTTCAAAATCCCTGAAATCCAGCGCAAGTAAAAAAATCCCCGCTGTTTGAGAGACATAGCGGGGATTTTTTTCGGCCAAGATTTTTAGAAACGAGGCCACAGGGGAGGAAAACTAAACTTTTGGTGCAGCGTCGATTGTTCCATGTGAAACGCTTTCAGCCGCCGATGTTTCCTTCTCAGGTGCCTTGGGCGCATCCGCAGCCGGAGTGGCTGAGGGAATTTCGTCCTTGGTTTCGGCTTTCGCTTCCGTCTTTGGTGTCGACGTTTCTTCCTTCTTGGCTTCGGTTGTTTTTTCAATCGGTTGGGTTGCCGGCTTATCCGTAGAGCTGGCTTCTGCCTTCACAGGAACATCCTTGCCTACCAACCCCTTTTCCTGCTCGTTTTCACGAGCCACCTTCTGTTCGATAGCCTTCGCTTGTTGCGCGTGGCCGGTGATGCGGGCGAGGTTCCAAGCTTCCGCACGAATTGCGAAGACCTGACGAACCGCCTTCGTCATTTCGGCATTCCAATGCCCCAAGGTGGATTGGCGACCGTGGTCGTCAATGATGCCGTTGATCCAGCAACTTTCAATGCGGGCAATAAGACGGTCGTAAAGGCTCACGATGGAGAGGAAACGCATGGCGAGCGGCGTATGCACCGGCGGCGTATAGAAGCGCTTGTGGTCATAGGACGACACTTCACCGTCGGTGACGCCGCCTTCCTTTAAGACCTGCTGCGTGTTCGCAATGGCTTCTTCAAGCATCTGCTGGACGGACGTGAAGTGTTCGTGCATCTTTGCGACAGCAGCGTCACCGGCTTCGCGCCCGCCTGTGAGGGTGTAAATGGCACTCGTTACGATCAACGTGCGATCGACCGGTTCGTAGTTGCGTTCAAAGAAGTTCTGAGCCGCGTTGGAGTAGACGAAGAATTCCTTCTTGAGATAGGCGCGGGAGAAGTCGGCAGCACCACGACGTTGCAACGGCTGAATGCGGGGTACTTCGGGGTCGGCGTAGTCGAAACGGTAATTCCGACCGCCGCCGCGACGGTTGCCGGACACGTGACGCAGACTCATCACCTGCCGGGGCGGTTCGTTGCGGTTGGCGCGACGCTGGCCGTTGCGGGCAGCACGGGGAGCGGCAGTTGCTTCAGGGCTCATGCCGGAAGTCGCCAGATCGAGTTTGATAGCCTTACGGAGTTCGCCCGTGATGGTTTCCATCGCCCGGTGTTCCATTTCGGCGGGCTTATCGTTTTTGGGAGCAGGCGTTGCCGTTGCGGTCTTCGCCCGGGGTTTTTCTTCGGTCATATCGGTACCTCAGTAAATAAAAAGGTCTGAGGCACGATACGAAGCGGAGTAGGGCAAAAATACAGTTCGCCAAGCGAAAATCGCTCATACGAAACTGCTGAAAACCGGTGTGAAATTAGGCCTGTACATCCGGTTTAGAAGCGTGTATAGTCATGGCATCAAAAGAGCACCGGTGCGCCGGTTGACTGTAGAATTTTCCGCCGAGGGGCGTGGGTTCTTCCGCCTCATCCGCAAGCGAAACACGGTGCGCCGTCTGTTTCGAATCATCAGGCTCCATCCTGCGGGATGTCCATGTATCTTCCGTTTTTCATTCCCAACCAACTGCCGGTCTCTGCGAAGCAAGACCGGGGTTTCGGTTTGCATACCGTCTACCCGCAGGACTTTCCTGCCTTCCGCTCTTGTCAATTCAAGGAAGTAAAACTGATGAATTGTCCGACTGAACGAAGCGTCATTCGTTTCATTGAGAAGATGCGGTCTACGGACTGCATTGCGTATGGAATCAGGGTGCGCCTTGATTCGTTTTCATCGGGTTGTCTGCGGACGATTCGACTCGGATTAGGTCACGAAACTTCGGTTTCAGTGGCCTGTCTCTTTGGTGTGAATAACATTGAAGAGCAGTCTCCTCTCAGGCATTTGCCTGTGTGACTAACCCATTCCCGAAAGCGACGGCTTTCTAGAACTGTTTTAACCTTGGAGGAGCAAGGAATTCAGTTTGAACGAATGCGGTTCCGATTTCGGTCTGAGGATCGAAATCTTTCCAAATATTCCCCTGGGGATGCTCAATCCCCTCGGGGACTGAGTGTCTCCGCATGCCACTACGTCAAAGGAGACACTCAAAATGGCATTCACAATCATCAGTCACGGTTCTTCCATCACCCTCGCTGACGAAGATTTTCGTCATGCAGTGCATGTGGAATCCCGCAAGATTCGCGATTTCATCACGAATTACGCCGAGGAAGCGGCTGCCGGTAAGACGTTCGACGCTGCTGACGACCCACGCAATATTGCGTGGCGTTGTCAGGAAGGTTTGAAACTTGCCCGAAGCTATATCTTGACGCGTTTCGACGACAAGGAAGACCATGTTGCGGCCCTCTGGGCTGCGAAACGGGATCTCGTTGCTTACAGCGACAACCCTGATTTGGCCTACGGCTGGAGAAGAGGTGTTGCCAAGCAAGCAATCGAATATTTCGACCAGATACTCATCAGTGTCTTGCCGGGTATTCGGATCTTCTGATTCGTTCTTTGTAGTGACCGCTCTTTCGAGAATGCTTTCTCGTTAGAGCGGTACAGCTACCTCGCAACCACACCTGATGCCAAGAACCATCAGAAATTCTGCGAAAAGTGGGATTTCTCTGGCGAGTTGGCTCGTCAGGCGGCTGCCTACCTCAGTTCAACTGGGGCAGGTTTTTATGTCGACCCCGTAGAAATACGTGGTTGGGATACTCTCGCTTACTAAGTGAGGGCGGAAAGATTTCTCTTGGCTTCGGTCAGGAAAATCTTTCCGGTAGATTTTTTGTTCTGTCAGCAGAACGTTCCCGTGGGGAAAAACATTCCCTCGGGGACTGTTTTGTCTCCGCATCTGTAATGGTCACTTTTAGGAGACAAAACCATGAAGACCATCATCAACCTCACGCACCACCAGCCTTCCGTCGAACAGATTGCTGCCGGAGTTTTCACTTCGGTCAACAATGATCGCGTTCAGTGTCTCTTGGATTTCCATGAGATGCCGAATGCGGCTCTGTTGAAGGAACGGGCGCGTAGTCTTGCCGAACTTGCTACCCGCGAGTTTGACGAGCTTGGTGTCCCAACCGCTGACCGTAAGGCCATGGTTGGAAGTGCGCCCTATTTTGCAGCTCCTTTGGAAGCGGCATTGTTGGACGCCGGCATCATGCCTCTTTACGCCTATTCCGTTAGGGATAGCGTTGAAGAGGTGCAGCCCGACGGTACGACGATCAAAATCAACAGGTTCAAACACCTGGGATTCATCGCCGCCCGTTAATTGGCTCCGAACCCGGTCGTGAGGTTTGTGACTCAATCACGATTTCTGTATTTAGTTTGAACCGATTTCATCGGTGTAATAGACCCGTGCGGGGACTGGTTCTCCGTAGGGGGCATTGGTCTCCGTTTTTTTGGAGCTTCAATGCTACCTGTCCAAAGAATTCTTGTGCGGCTTTACTCTCGCGTCGCTGATTTTTTGTATTATCTGGCCATAGCGGTTGTGGCTGCTTTTGTGTTAGATATACTGAAGTCAGGGAACGCTTGGTACTTTGTCTCAGTGACAATTGTCTGCTTGCTTATTTGCCTGTTGGCGGCAATTGCGGATGATGTTAAAAGTAAAAGAGGCTTAAAGTAATGCCAAATAACATTCTTTTTCTGATCTCTTTCAC
>ERZ827156.4431-NODE-4431-length-11480-cov-8.154923_pt1 | contig 11480 bp, 11 predicted proteins | sample MGYA00519919_ERZ827156 | MGnify/ENA primary metagenome ERZ827156 (study PRJEB31778, sample SAMEA3449269) | human gut metagenome | biome: human gut; feature: human-associated habitat; material: faeces | place: United Kingdom | collected 2010/2012 ... | reverse complement strand
GATGAAGTGTTAAAAAAAGAAGGCGTGTCATACCGGGCACAGGCAAAGGTGACGAGCTGCTATTTCCCGGATAAACGGTATGGTGATATCATATTTCCGGAAGGAAAAGAACCACTGGCTGTGATTACCTATCTGGGAAAAGTATTGCCTTATGCAGTGATTGGATTGCTGGTAGTGTTCTGCTTAAAAGATGTGCCGGAAAGTACTCACTTTGGATTGCCGGAATTGATTGCCATTCTGTTTATTGTGGTGTTACATAAATGGAAGAAGAGCACGCTGCTCAGCATAGGCGGTGGCACGGTACTTTATATGGTTCTGGTGCAGACAATATTTGGGTAATCCGGAATCCGCAGAAATTATAACGATGATAAGATATGAGATAATGTATGGAAAATATGTTATTTCATGTCTTTTTTTGTTTAAATGGCAAATTGAGATGATATCTGCTGGTTCCAGGTGTCTGAAATACCGGTGGTTGGGTAAAAAATGATAGTGTACGCATTGTGCGTACAAATGTATTTTTGACTTACTGAAATATACGAGGATTTTTGCTCTTTTTTATTACTTTTTAATCGAATGCGGATTACGAATATCCGCTTGACCTAAATTAAGGAAGTCCCCTGCGGGGGTGTGAAAAGCAATAATGGTGTATTTTTCGGATGTTGTTTCGGGCACCGTTCCGGGTGCATGTTACGGAAATAACAAAAATGAGTATCTTTTGCAATAATATTGAATAAAAAAGCAGAAAGATGGGACATGAATTTACACCATAAACACGACTGTTACAAGAGTTTACATAGTGTATCTGAAATATCATAAAATGTGAATAAATTAACACATATTCTTGCGGATATACTCAAAATATAACCATACTATATTGACAAAGACAAAAAGAAATGATAATATGTGACCAGAACGAAATGAGAACGACAGAAATTTATGTAATGAAAAAATAAAAGATAAACACGAAAGGGGTATCTTGAAAATGGCTGAGATTAAGAAAATGGGTTACTGTGTAAACGGTGAGTGGAAAGAGTCAAAAGCAGAGAAATACATGGATGTTACAGATTCCAGTACAGGTGAGGTAATCGCACAGGTTCCTTGCTGTACACCAGATGAAGTAGAAGAGGCAATTGCTTCCGCACAGGCTGCATTCCCGGAATGGTCCTCACTTTCTCTTGCAAAGAGACAGCAGTATATGTTCAGATGGAGAGACGTTCTTTATGCTCATAAAGAAGAACTTTCCGTACTTTGCGCAAAAGAGCTTGGAAAGAACATCAAAGAGGCAAGAGGAGATGTTCAAAAAGCGATCGAGCCTACAGAAGAGGCATGTGCACTTCCGACAATGATCCAGGGCGATGCTGCAATGCAGGTAACTACAGGATATGACACAGCTACATATCGTAAACCACTTGGAGTAACTGCTGGTATTGTTCCGATGAACTTCCCTGCAATGATCCCATGGGGCTGGATGGTTCCGCTTTCCATCGCATGTGGAAATACAGTAGTACTGAAAGCAAGCTCTCAGACACCGCTGACAGCTATGAGAATCATGGAGCTGTTCTATACAGAGGGTGGATTCCCGAAAGGTGTTGTAAACCTTGTAACATGCAGCCGTGTAGAGGCTGATATCCTTCTTACAGATGAGAGAGTAAAGGCTGTTACATTTGTAGGTACAACAGGTGTTGGTAAACAGGTATATTCCAAAGCAGCAGCTCATGGCAAACGTGTTCAGGCACAGTGTGAGGCAAAGAACCATGCACTTGTACTTGAGGACTGCAACCTTGAGGCTACTGTTAATGCGATCATCAACTCCACATATGGATGCGCCGGTATGAGATGTATGGCTCTTCCGGTTGTATGCGTGCAGGAGAGTATTGCAGATGAGTTTGTTTCCCTCCTTAAGAAAAAAGCAGAAGCCATGAAACTTGGATGTGCATATGATGAAGCTACAGATCTCGGTCCTGTAGTAAATGCAGGCCATAAGGAGAAGATCTGCAACTGGATCCAGAAAGGTATCGATGAGGGCGCAGAGCTTGTACTTGACGGACGTAATGTAGTAGTTCCGGGATATGAGAACGGATTCTTCGTAGGACCGACAATCCTTGATCATGTAACACCTGAGATGACAGTAGGAAACCGCGAGATCTTCGGACCGGTAACCTGCATCAAACGAGTAAAAGATTATGAGGAAGGTATTGCGATCATGAATGCCAACCCATTTGCAAACGGTTCCTGTATCTTTACACAGAGCGGATATTACAGCCGTAAATTCGCTATGGAGACAGACGGCGGTATGGTAGGAATCAATGTAGGTATCCCGGTTCCGACCGCATACTTCCCATTCTCCGGAAATAAAGATTCCTTCTTCGGTGATCTGCATGTTCTCGGAAAAGACGGATATCGTTTCTTCACAAGAGCAAAAACAGTTACAACACACTGGTTCGATGAAGCTGCCGGAAAGAGAAAAGTCGGCACATGGGAAGGAAGTACTGAGGCATAAGAAAGCTTCGAAAATAAATCCATGACACTGTAAGGCAGACCATGTAAAGTCTGCCTCTCAGATAAAATCCTCTAATGAGATGAGCATATTCAAAAACGGTGCATCTGCTGAACTCCTGGCAGGTGCACTGTTTTTGCCTGGCTGAATATCTGAATGGTTTTGCGGCGGATCATAAAAAAGTGTATCGGTGACAGAAATAAAGGATGTCACCGATACACTTTTTTGGTGCGTATGTTTTGTGCGTATGCTACCGGACTGGCGTATCTTACGGTATGCGGCTCATGATGAAAAGATCAGTCGATCGTCATAACACGGATGCCGTGTTCCTGGCAGAAATTATCGTATTCTTCCGGAAGTGCCTGGTCGGTTACGATGGCGTCCAGTTTTTCCATTGGAGAATAGGTCATAAGTGAGATCCGGCCGAACTTGGAATGGTCAGCAAGAAGGATCATGCTGTTGGCGTTCTCTGCAATGGCTTTCTTTGTGATGTATTCTTCGGCACTGGCGTTGGTGAGTCCGCTCTTCATCGTTACGCCTGTGCAGGCCATAAAAGCCATGGAAATGTTGTAAGTCTGCAGATAATCGTTGATATCAGGACCTGTGAAAGACAGGGTCTTGCGGTTCAGTCTTCCGGGAACGGAAATGATATCCAGGTTCGGATAGGATGCTGCCTTGTTGAAGATAAGCAGGCTGTTGGTAAGGATCGTGCAGTGCTTATCCGCAATAAAATCAACCAGATTCAGACAGGTTGTACCGGTATCGATATAGATGGTGTCGTCTTCTGCCACAAGTTCTGCGGCACGGCGGCAGATTTCTTTCTTTTCTTCAGGAAAACGTCCGCCACGCTCTTCGTAAGACAGAAGGGGGAGAGTTTGTGGAGTTTCAAGTGCTGCGACACCACCGTATACTTTCATGATACTGCCGCGTTTCAGAAGGATGTCGACATCTCTTCTGATGGTGTTTTTGGATACGTTAAATTTCTCACATAATGTATCGAGAGAAGCGTTCTTATGCTCCAGCACATATTCTTCGATCATGTCCAGTCGCTGTGATTTCATAGAGGTCTACCTTCTTTCTATTGGTTAAGTCTTGGTTATATTTTATCATAAAAGAAGGCGGAGATAAAGTGTTTTTATGAGAACATACCAAAAAAATTGAACGCAGATCCTGTGCGGGACCTGCGTTCAGAAATGACTGGTGTAAGAGCATTGCAGATGATCAGTTTATATCGGGGATTATTTTCCGAAAAACAGTTCCATATCTTCTTCCACGCTGCTAATTCCTGCAATACCAAAATTGTTAACCAGAATTTTGGTTACATTTGGAGAAAGGAAGGCCGGAAGTGTTGGTCCAAGGTGAATATTTTTTACCCCGAGGGAAAGCAGCGCCAGGAGAACGATCACGGCTTTCTGCTCATACCAGGCAATGTTGTAGATGATCGGAAGCTCATTGATATCCTCAAGGCCAAAAACTTCCTGAAGTTTCATGGCGATCACTGCAAGGGAATAGGAATCGTTGCACTGGCCTGCATCCAGAACTCGTGGGATGCCGTTGATATCTCCCAGATTCAGTTTATTGTAGCGGTATTTTGCACAGCCTGCGGTGAGGATCACGGTGTCTTTTGGGAGCGCCTGGGCAAAATCGGTGTAGTAGCTTCGGGATTTTGCCCGGCCGTCACAGCCTGCCATGACTACGAATTTACGGATGGCACCGGATTTTACGGCATCTACGATCTGATCTGCCAGGGCGATCACCTGATCATGGGCAAAACCACCGACAATTTCACCATGCTCGATTTCGGTTGGAGCTGCACAGCGTTTGGCGTGGCTGATGATTTGTGAGAAATCTTTTTTGCCGTCAGGCCCGGGTGTGATGTGGGTGCAGCCTGGATAACCGGTAGCACCTGTGGTGTAGATCCGGTCTTTGTAGCTGTCCTTTGGCGGAACGATGCAGTTGGTGGTCATGAGGATGGGACCGTTAAAGCTTTCGAATTCTTCTTTCTGTTTCCACCAGGCGTTTCCATAGTTTCCTGCAAAGTTCGGATATTTTTTGAACGCCGGATAGTAGTGGGCCGGAAGCATCTCAGAGTGGGTGTAAACGTCAACGCCGGTTCCTTTTGTCTGTTCAAGCAGCATTTCCAGATCGTGAAGGTCGTGGCCGGAAACCAGGATTCCGGGATTTTTGCCTGTGCCGATATTTACTTTTGTAATTTCCGGATTTCCGAAAGTTTCGGTGTTTGCCTGGTCGAGAAGGGCCATTCCACGGACACCGAATTTTCCGGTTTCCAGAGTGAGAGCTGTTAATTCTTCAGCGGTGAGACTGTCGTCCAGGGTTTTTGCCAGAGTGCTCTGGATAAAAGCGTCCAGTTCCGGATCTTCGCGGAGAAGGGCGTTTGCATGGCTGGTGTAGGCACAGAGCCCTTTCAGGCCGTAGGTGATCAGCTCGCGGAGGCTTCGGATGTCCTCGTTTTTTGTGGCAAGAATGCTGGTGACATATCCCATGGATTCATAGTCCGCAGGGCTTTCCGGATGCCAGAGTGCGGCAGCGGGAAGGCTTTTTCTGTCAGAAAGCTGTGCGAGAAGCTGCTCTTTGGCTGAGAGGGTTTCGCTGATCTTTGCAACGATGGAATCTTTGTTGAAATTTGCATTTGTGATGGTGGTGAAAAGATTCTGAATCACCATGTGGTTAATATCAGAAGGAATTTCCCGGCCTTCATTCCGGAGTGCGGTGGTGATGGCAGAAAGTCCTTTTGTTACGTAAACAAGAAGATCCTGCATGGCGGCTACGTCAGGTTTTTTGCCGCAGACACCAGAGATGGTGCAGCCGGAACATCCGGCGGTTTCCTGACACTGATAACAAAACATTTTTGGTTCCATAATGTATACCTCCTGTGGTAAGTGAGTGGGTCTTTGAAAAGGAAGACCTGCTTTTTTTATTGTGATTGATTTTGTGTTTTTTATCCCTGTCTTCAGGTGATGGGGAAAGGATAGCATACGCCAGTGGAAAAATCGGTAACATATGATACGAAAAAGACCTTGACGGAATTCTTTTTTAAATGTAATATGAAAACGATTTTCAAATTCAAATCTGCCATAGAAGGGCAGTTGTTGAAAGAGAGTGAGAATATATGGAAGAAAAAATGAAATACAGTACCAGGCAGCAGAAGATGATTCTGGAGTGTCTGCAGGAATATGGAGATACATTTTATACCATCGATCAGTTTATGGAGATCCTTCGCGGAAAAGAGATCCAGATCGGAAGGACAACGGTGTACAGAGGTCTGGAGCGTCTGCAGAAAGAGGGCGCGGTGCTGAAAGTCCCGTCTGTGGAAGGGGCACCTGCCCAGTATCGGTTTATCCGGGATGAGGAAAGGAAGAATTATGGTAAGCTTGTGTGCCTGGAATGTGGACATACCATTCCTCTGCAGTGCGGATGTATCGATCATTTTGTGGGACATGTGCTGGATGAACACGGATTTGAGATCGACCAGAGCCGGACGATCTTTTATGGATATTGTGACAGCTGCAGGAGGCTTAAAAAATGAATTTTGACAGAGGGAAGATGGCTGCGGCAGCAGTTCTGGCGGCAACGCTCCTTGTGGTGAGTGGCGTGACCGGATATGGACTTTCCAGAGCCGGGACGGTTGGGCAGCCATTTGCGGATGATGGCCGGCTGAAAGTGATGACCAGTTTTTATCCCATGTATGATTTTGCCCGGAAGGTGGGCGGCGATAAGATCCAGGTGAAGGATATGGTTCCTGCGGGAACGGAGCCCCATGACTGGGAACCCGCGGCAACGGATATCCGGAATCTTGAGGATGCGGATGTTTTTGTCTACAATGGCGCAGATCTGGAACACTGGGCGGAGGATGTACTGGATACCCTGGAGAATCAGGATCTGGTGGTGACGGAAGCATCAGATGGTGTGGAGCTTCTGGATGGAGGCCATGATCATGCTCATGGTGACGACGGAAAAGATCCTCATGTCTGGCTGGACCCTATGCGGGCGAAGCAGGAGATGGAGAATATTAAAGATGCTTTTGTAAAAGCGGATCCCAAGAACCGGGATTATTACGAAGCAAATTATGAGAAATATGCCGGTGAATTTGATGAGCTGGACCAGGAATTCCGGGATGGCCTGAAAGGTACGAAGAACCGGGATATCATTGTGGCTCATGAAGCTTTCGGGTATCTGTGTAATGCCTATGACCTGACACAGTTGGCCATTGAAGGCCTGACACCGGATTCCGAGCCTGATCCTGCCAAGATGCAGGAAGTGATCGAATATGCGAAAAAATACGACATCCATACCATATTTTTTGAGGAACTGGCAAGCCCCAAGGTGGCGAAGACAGTGGCCAAGGAAGTGGATGCGGTGACGGCTGTGCTGAATCCCATTGAGGGACTGAGTGAGGAAGATATAGAAGCCGGCGAGGATTATTTTTCTGTGATGAGGAAGAATCTGGAAGCGTTGCAGAAGGCGCTGAACTGAAAAAGGAGAAATTATGGGAATTTTGATAGAGAATCTTTCGTTCCACTACACGGGGACGCCTGTGCTGGAGCAGGTAAACCTGGAAGTAAAGGATGGGGATTATGCCATTCTTACCGGTGAGAACGGAAGTGGAAAAAGTACGTTTCTGAAGCTTCTTCTGGGTGAGCTGAAGGCCCAGGAGGGAAGTATTACCGTAAATGGAAAAGATATTTCTGCCACATTTGGAAAAGGAGATCTGGGATATGTTCCGCAGAACAGTATCAGCAGAAACCAGAATTTTCCGGCTACGGTGGAAGAGATTATGATGACAGGTGTGTATTCTTCTTCATGGAAGGCACGTTTTCAGGTGAAAAAAGAGATTCCACGTCTGAAAGCCGCACTTGCGGAGATGGAAATGGAAGAGTTCTGGAAAAGAAGGATCGGAGATCTTTCCGGAGGACAGCAGCAGAGGGTTATGCTGGCACGTGCACTGGCAGGAAAACCGAAGATCCTGATCCTGGATGAGCCTACCACAGGAATGGATATGGTTTCTGTGAAAACACTTGCAGAAGTTCTGAGGAAGCGGAATGAGGAACAGGGGCTGACGATCCTTATGGTTACTCATGGAAATTCCGGTGAGTTTAAAGGAGCAAACCGGTTCTTTAAAGCGGAAGAGGGGAGGATCGACGAAGTATGAGTATTTTACAGTATGGATTTATGCAGAGGGCTTTTCTGGTGGGAATCCTTCTGGCTGTGATCACGCCCTGCATCGGGATCACCATTGTTCTGAAACGGATGTCCATGATCGGAGATGCGCTTTCCCATTCTTCACTGGCCGGTGTTGTGCTGGGACTGATACTTGGAGTGAATCCGGTAGCCGGTGCAGTAGTGATGTGCATCGTAGCTGCTCTTGGAATTGAGGCTATCCGCAAAAAAATCCCGCGTTATTCGGAGGTGGCGATCTCCATCGTCATGTCTGCCGGGATCGGACTGGCCGGTGTGCTGTCCGGCTTTGTGGAAAATGGTGCCAGTCTGAACAGCTTTTTGTTCGGAAGTATTGTGTCCATCAGTGAAGGAGAGCTGGCGCTGGTAGTTGTGATCAGTGTGCTGGTACTGGCAGCAGTGCTGTTTTTTTACAGGGAACTGTTTTATATCGGATTTGATGAAAATGCGGCAAGGATCTCCGGTGTTTCCGTGCGGAATATTAATTTTCTTTTTACTATTCTGACGGCTCTGACAGTTTCCATTGCGTCCCGTACAGTAGGAACCCTGATCGTTTCCTCCATGCTGGTAGTTCCGGTGGCGTGTGGGATGCAGATGGCAAAAAGCTATAAGGGTACACTGATCTGTGCCATTATCGTGGCGGTATGCACCACCATTGCCGGACTGTTTCTTTCCTATTATGCCGGACTGAAACCAGGTGGAATGATCGTTCTTCTTGAGGTTGCGTGGTTTGTAGTTGTGATGACAGTGAAAAGTTTTAACAAATAAAACACATTTTTCCCACAAAGTAAACACAATTAACCCATATACTTTGAAGCATCAAAAGGAAACAGAGAAGAATTTTTTCCCAGGGAGGACTTAACCATGAACAATAACAGAAAATTAAAAATAAAGAAAATGATGAAAAAGGGTGCAACCATCAGCCTGTGTGCAGTACTTGCCGGCGGCATTGGAGTTGGTGCATATGAAGGTATAAATTATTTCTCCGGTGCACAGTCCGTACAGGCGGCAACCGACAGCTCCGAGAATCTGACTCTTATGAAGTCTGATAAAAAATCAAATAAAGACAGCGAAGATACAGAGGATACAAAATCCTCCGATACAAAGGGCAGTCTGGATGTATCAGATGTTGCTGAGAAGGCAATGCCTTCTGTAGTTGCCATCACAACCAAGTCCGTTCAGGAGGTTCAGGATTATTACAGCATGTTTGGTTCCCAGTATGCGCCGAGCCAGGAGCAGGAAGTTGAAGGAAGCGGTTCCGGTATTATCATCGGAAAAACAGATTCTGAGCTGCTGATCGCCACAAACTATCATGTTGTGGATGGTGCCGATACCTTGTCAGTTGCCTTTGCAGATGGTAATGCTTATGAGGCTACGGTAAAGGGCTTTGATGAAAGCGAGGATCTTGCAGTTGTTTCTGTTGCAACGAAGGATGTTTCGGATGATACAATGGATGCAATTTCTGTTGCAAAGATCGGAAGCTCTGATGATCTGAAGATCGGTGAGCAGGTTGTTGCCATCGGTAATGCACTTGGCTATGGCCAGTCCGTTACTACTGGTATTGTCAGTGCTAAGAACCGTAAGACAGATGCATCAGGACAGATCGAGGGTGATTCTACAGATAACAGCAGCAGTATCAACAAGGGCGTGAACCTGATCCAGACAGATGCGGCTATCAATCCCGGTAACAGTGGCGGTGCGCTTCTGAATATGGATGGTGAGGTTGTTGGTATTAACTCTTCCAAGCTTGCTTCTACTGAGGTTGAAGGTATGGGGTATGCCATTGCAATTTCTGATGTTGCGGATTCTCTTGAGAACATGATGAATGCCAAGGCAAGAGATAAAGTGGATAATCATGGTATCCTTGGTATCACAGGCAGTACAGTAAGTACGGAGGCAGTACAGATTTATGGTATCCCGCAGGGTGTATTTGTTTCGAAGGTAACCGAGGGCGGCCCTGCCGATGATGCAGGTATTACCAAGAATATGGTCATTACAGAGTTTGATGGTAAAACGATCACCAGTATCGATCAGCTGATTGAGCTGCTTCAGTATTATGAGCCGAAGGAAAAGATCGATGTGACGGTTGCAGTTCTGGATGGTAATGAATATAATGAGAAGACACTTACTGTAAAACTTGGTAAAGATGACAGTTCCAGCAAGGATAGCTCTGAGGAAGGCGCGGCTCAGGATAGCCAGGATTCCCAGGATGAGAGTATCGAGGGAGGACAGGATGGTTCTGAGCAGGGCGATGCGAATGCGTTTGCGGATGATGGTGAAGCCAGTTTGTTCAGGGATTTTGAGCAGAATGGATTGAAAGACTGATATTGGAACCAGTTGTGATAGACGTAGATAAGCATGCGAGATAGATATACGTATAAAAAATTAAGGCTTCGTGGCTGACCCAGGATTGGGTGGCTACGAAGCCTTTTTTGAGGAGTCCAATGAACTTCCGCTTATTTATTCCATTCTTACCGTCCGAAACAACCAGCCCCCGACGAAGCCCCAGAGACAGAGAGTACACGCCTCCCGGGCGTCCCTTTTTCAAACATCCTACATACACCATCACTGCGTACGCAATCTCAGAAGCTCCCACCGGGAAGTCACATTAGTCTTACGAAAAATATTCTGCAAGTGCTTCTGAAGAGTATTTTCCCTGATGCCAAGGGATTGGGCAATTTCATCATTGTTGCGGTACTGGTAGACCTGTTCGGCAATCTGGAGTTCACGGTTTGTGAGGTGGCAGGTGTTTTTCAGGTAGGCGAGAGTCTGTTTGAGGTCGTTGGTCTGAGGCTGACTGTGGGTGATCTGGTAGAGGACGGCGTTTAAGTGCATGCCGATGGCCTGGAGGTAGAACATATCTTCATTGGTGAATGGGCCGTCTTTTTCGGTGCGGAAGAGGGTGAGAATCCCTAAGAGTTCCTGCTGGTAGACGCTGGCGTATTGCATGGAGTCGAAGATGTTGTATTTGCGGTAGCAGTGGACATAGAGGGGCGAGTTGAGTCGCTGCTGGTCTTCCAGGAGATCACTTTCGCGGACAAGGCGAGGTTCGCGGGAGTGGAGAAGCCAGAGAAGGTGGTCTTCATCTGCGACCTTCATGTATTCGTTTTCTGCTTCAGTGAAGGATTCGGGGATGCAGATGGGGGTGGTGAGGCGGATGGTGTCCGGGTCTTCGGTGGTTTCGTGGAGGAGGATGCTGGCGTAGCTGTAGGGGATGACCATTTTCAGTCGGAGGAGGAATTTGGCTTTGATTTCATTGAGGCTGGTGCAGGAATAGAGGTCATAGATCATGTCGTTGATCATAAGGAAGGTATTTTTTTCCATGGTTTATTCTCCTTTGAATTATTTGAAATCAGTATACTATCACATATACTTGAAATCAAGTATATGTACTTAAAAAGTATTAATTTAACTCCCGAAATTAAGCATTGTATCAGCGATTGAAAAATAATAGTATATCAGTATCAAAATAATAAAAAACACGAAACGTACGATGGTGTATTGATTGCGGAAACGCAATGAATACGCCATTTTTTGTTTCACGAAAAAGACTGTTGATGCAAAGGGGCATATCCGTTTAACGGGTATGCCTCTTTCTGGTTGTGTGCCTAGCGGCGCACGTTTCTAACGGGTTAAAGTCCCGAACCCGCCCGGTAGTGGGAAGGATATAGCCGAAGGCAAGGGTGTCCATCGTGAGATGGAATCTGAAGGAAGCTGGATGTGAGGAATATACTAACTCACGGGCAAATCTCTGGTCTGACGAACAGAAATCTCATATGAGGTC
>ERZ827156.4427-NODE-4427-length-11486-cov-5.663459_pt1 | contig 11486 bp, 15 predicted proteins | sample MGYA00519919_ERZ827156 | MGnify/ENA primary metagenome ERZ827156 (study PRJEB31778, sample SAMEA3449269) | human gut metagenome | biome: human gut; feature: human-associated habitat; material: faeces | place: United Kingdom | collected 2010/2012 ... | reverse complement strand
GAATTTAGTATACTGTGACGTGAGGGCATACGTCAGTTGCCAGGGATATGATGGTATCCTTCAGAGCGCACATTTTGTGAATCAAGGTGGCACCGCGGATGTGAAAGAATAAGATTTTGATAATACACCCGTCCTTGACAAAGTAGTAATACGTTGTCATGGACGGGTTTTTTATTTCACAGGATATATTCTTATGAAATAGTTTCGCATTTCCTACATTAATTCCATCAAAAAGAATCCACATGACAACAACGAAAGTACAAAGATGGAGGCATAAGTTATGATTAAAGAAGCAATTATCAAATTAAGCAAAAAAGAAGATTTAAGTTATGAGATGGCACAGGCTGTCATGGACGAGGATTATGGCAACATGATCGCCATGATCAATGGAAAGACAAAACGCGTTCCATTAGGTGAAGTGGCAGGCAGATTAAAAACAGTAGACCCGGATTGCCAGATGATCAAAGAGGCAAAACGGATTGGAATCAGTTTCGGGGATTAAGATGTCATACACAGCATTATATCGTAAGTTCCGTCCACAGGAGTTTGAGGACGTCAAAGGACAGGAACACATTGTTACAACATTAAAAAACCAGATCAAAGCAGACAGGATCGGGCATGCGTATCTGTTTTGTGGAACCAGGGGAACCGGTAAGACGACCATCGCAAAGATATTTGCAAAGGCGGTCAACTGTGAGCATCCTGTAGACGGCAGCCCGTGTGGAGAGTGCCCGGCCTGCAAGGCGATTGCAGCGGGCAACTCCATGAATGTGATCGAGATCGATGCCGCATCGAATAACGGTGTGGATAACATCCGCCAGATCCGTGAGGAGGTGGAATACCGTCCGACGGAAGGCAAATACAAAGTCTACATTATCGATGAGGTTCATATGCTTTCCATAGGTGCATTTAATGCACTGCTAAAGACACTCGAGGAGCCGCCATCATATGTTATTTTTATTCTGGCAACAACGGAGGCACACAAGATACCGATCACAATCTTATCCCGCTGTCAGAGATACGATTTCAGGCGTATTTCCATTGAAACGATCTCAGCGAGACTGATGGAGCTGATGGAAAAGGAGCAGGTCACAGTGGAGGAACGTGCGATCCGCTATATCGCAAAGGCGGCGGACGGTTCCATGCGGGATGCACTCAGTCTGTTAGACCAGTGTATTGCGTTTTATCTTGGGCAGGATCTTACTTACGACAAAGTACTTGAAACACTCGGTGCGGTTGATACTGAGATTTTCAGCAGACTGCTCCGTCAGATTTTAGAGAAAAATGTGACCGGTGCAATCGGTGTGATCGATGAGATGGTCATTGAGGGCAGGGAATTAGGACAGTTTGTCAATGATTTTACCTGGTATCTGAGGAATCTCATGCTTGTACAGAGCTCGGATGACATGGAGGATGTGCTTGACATTTCAACGGAGAATCTTGCCCTGTTAAAAGAAGAGGCGCAGATGGTAGACACAGACATTCTTATGCGCTATATCCGTATTTTTTCAGAACTGAGTAATCAGATCCGTTATGCCGTACAGAAGCGTATACTGATCGAGATTGCGGTGATCAAATTATGTAAACCGGAGATGGAAAAAGATTATGGTTCGCTGATCGACCGCGTGGACAGTCTCGAAAAAAAGCTGGAGAAGGGTATTGTGGTAACGCAGGCATCCGGTGACATGGCTGCGGGGACAACAGGTTCTTCTGCCGCATCGGCGGTGTTAAAAAAAAAGGAACTTCCCAAGGCAATCCCTGAAGATATCAAACAGATCATGAGCAGCTGGAGCGGCATTTTATCACAGCTGACAGGGATCACAAGAACCTATCTCAAAAAAGCAGTTCCGACATTAGGAGAGGGCGGTACGCTGATCCTGGCATTTGAGGATGCCAATGCGTACACTTATATAGAAGAGAACCGTTCCAACTGCCAGGATGAATTTCGGGCAGCAGTTGCAGAAAGACTTGGCAAAGAGGTAGAGATTCTGGTAAAATTAAATGACACTGGCACGCCAAGCGGGGAAATATACCCTGATTTGCGCCAGTTGATTAATTTTGAAATAGAAGAAGACGATTTTTAGGAGTAAAATCGTGCCCAGTGTGCTGGGCATTGCTCCTGCAAGAGGCACATGCTATGCAAGCTATTAGGCATAGCATGCATAGCAGACATTTTGCTCCGCAAAACAAGGAGGATTCACATGGCAAAAAGAGGCGGTTTCCCGGGCGGTATGCCGGGCAACATGAACAACCTTATGAAACAGGCGCAGAAAATGCAGCGTCAGATGGAAGAGGCACAGAAAGAATTAGAAGAAAAAGAGATTACTGCAGCAGCAGGTGGTGGAGCTGTTGAAGTTACTGTTTCCGGTAAGAGAGAGATTACAAAAGTAAAATTATCCGAGGAAGTAGTTGACCCGGATGACATCGAGATGTTAGAGGATCTGATCATGGCAGCAACCAATGAGGCACTTCGTCAGTTAGAAGAATTCTCTTCGGATTCCATGTCAAAAATTACCGGCGGCATGGGTGGTCTTGGCGGACTTCCATTCTAAGGGGAAAGAGCACGCCATATGTTTTATGGGCGAATTTATTTATAAGACCCGGGTGTCAGCCACTTTTTGATACCCGGATTTCCGCAGGAAAAAAGGCATAATGATTCAGGGAAGACAAGGAATGTTTTTCGCCTGAATCATTATGCCTTTTTTGATTCATTGGAAATTACGTTCCATGAACCCAAAAGACCTCAGTTTACAACTTTGCCCGGAACACTTCATCTGCCGGATAGCCGCCGGCACATTTCTGCATGCCGCGCTGAATACTGTCCGCGGAATTTCCCCAGTCCTTATCTTTGTTCCGGTAGTCATTTTTTTCTACAAACCATGCGACTTCTTTTTGCAGACGTTCCATATTTTCCTGCATCAGTGCAAATGCCTTCGGGTAAAACTCCTTTTTCTGCGTATCGTTTAATTTGTTTTCCGCAGTCTCAATCAGATCTCCGAAATGAGGCAGGCAAAAGCCTTTGCTCTCTTCAAAAAGCTGGCGGAATTCTTCATTTTTCAGATACAGGTCGAAGAATGTATCCAGATATCTGCCGTAGATTTTACGGAAATGATCGCAGACATAGCAGTCCGTCGTCTTTTTGGAGATCCATGCGCCAAGCGCAGTCTGCGGTTCATGTTCTGCGGTTGCATCGGTGCGCTTTATGCGCTTTAACAGACTTGATTTGCCTGGGGCAAAATCGGACATTTCTTTTGCGAGTTCCTGATTCAGTTTCTTCAAATGCGTGCTTAAGATCAATGCATTTCCAAGTCGGTTGCCGTAATCGTACATCATTTTAAAGTGATGGCGGCAGAATCCGGTTGCATCTGTCTTTTCACGGATATCATCCTCCATATAGGCGGAACCTAAAATAAATGAGACCGCATGCTGCTCGGCTTCGCGCTCTAAATTGCAGAAAGGGCATTCGTCTTTGGCGTTGAATGCTTTGATTAAAGGGATGGTTGCAATATTTTCTTTCATATGATCTATGACTCCTTTGACTGGTTGATCCACTTCTTTATTTATAAGAATTATAACAAAGTCTGATAATTCAAACAATAACACATAATAAATTTAAAGTTATGCCATAATAAATAAAAAACGCAACATTTCATATAAAATGTTGCGTTTTTTATTTGCAATTATTATTTCGGCAGAACAAAAAGAAACTTAACCCCGAAATCTAAATTTTTTTAAATCCGTTCAGAAATTAATGGTATGAAAAATACTGTCCCGCTCGTCCTGAGAAATTCCCAGATAACGCTTTGTGATATAAAACGAGGAATGATTATACAGATCCATCAGAAGAACCGGCGAAATTCCCTGTTTCCATGCATGATAGCCAAACGTCTTGCGGAGCGAATGACAGCTGACATGCGTTTCGCATAAGGTTTCGTCCGCTGCTCTGCGTACAATACGATATGCCTGGGAGCGGCAGAGCGGATGCGCAGGTGTGGTGAGTTTTGAAAAAATATAATCCTCCGCGTCAGGTTTTCTTGTTTTCCGGTAATAGTCCAGTGCCTTGATAACATGTGAATTTAAGGCAATCTCATTGACCTTTCCTGTTTTCTGTTCATGGATCAGGAGATGATCTAAGAAACAGTCTTTCTCAAAATAATACACATCTTTCCATTTTAAATTCAATACATCACTGATGCGCAATGCGGTGTAGAGCCCAAGAATGATCATCGTATAGTTGCGGATATTCGGATGTGCAACCTCGTAATATGCAATGAAATTTTTTAGTTCGTCCTTGTCACGGATCGGCTGTGTTGTACCCATAATGACTCCTTTCTGCGGAAAATACCGCAAGCCTGTAAACGCAACATTTTATATGGAATGTTGCATTCAGGGAGAAACAGATAATCAGGGAGGAAAACAGATTATATGCTCAAGTTAACGTTAAAGCCCGGTGACTATATTGACATTGGTGAAAACATCAGGGTCGTTTTTTCCGGCGGTTCTGCAAATAACATTCATCTTCTGGTGGATGCACCGAGAGAGATGAACATTGCGCGCAGTTCTGCAGAAAGAAAAAGCAACCGTACTCACTACTATAAGGAACAGGGTATTTCGGAACAGGCACAGAAAGAGATCGCTGCAATTCTGATGAGGGAGCGCCGCAGCAGATCAGAAGAAGCAAGGTAATAAGGTCAGGCTAACCTAGGGGTCGGGCTTATTATAAATCTTTTTAAGACGTATGTCTTAAAAATTAAGAAAAATTTCCGCATATCACGGAAAAAAAGGGAAAGGATTCCCGGATGCCGGGTAACGGCAGAACACATTTTTATCACACGGAGGTAAATATTATGGCAATGGTAGTACAGCACAACATGTCCGCAATGAATGCGAACAGAAATTTAGGCGTTACAACAGGAATGCAGGCAAAATCATCTGAGAAGTTATCTTCCGGTTACAAGATCAACCGTGCAGCAGATGATGCAGCAGGACTTTCTATTTCTGAGAAAATGAGAAGCCAGATCCGCGGCTTAAACAAAGCATCTGACAACGCACAGGATGGTATCTCTCTGATCCAGACCGCTGAGGGCGCATTAAACGAATCACACTCCATCTTACAGAGAATGAGAGAGTTATCCGTACAGGCAGCCAACGGTACAGAGACAGATGACGACCGTGAGGCAGTACAGAACGAGATTTCCCAGTTACAGGAAGAGCTGACAAGAATTTCTGAGACGACAGAGTTCAACACGATGAAACTGCTGGATGGTTCCCAAGGCTCAGGTTCAACAACGAGTGCCGGACCAAAGTATGGTGCAATTGATATAACAATGGGTGGAGCATTAGTTACATCAGATGTGGCAGGCATTACGGTTGCGACAACAGAAAAGGGTGTAGATGGTTCTGAAAATGCTATATGGGATGCAGCAGGTACAACACTGACTTTAAATCTTGTAAAGGATAAGGTTTATACACAGAGTGATATCGACAATCTGATTGCTAATGCAAAACAGGAAAACAGTACATCTCAGGTATCTAAACTGCCAACGGTATCCGTATCATTAAATAATGGAACATATACTGGAAAGGCAAGTGCCGGAGTTGCTACCGCAGCAGGTGCAAAGGCAACCGCTGCAGCAAAGAATATGGCAGCAGGTACATTTGTTGGTGCGGATACGATTCAGATATCAGCTAACAGATATGGTCAGGAGTTAAATGGTACAAAAATCAGTATTGCATTTACAGCGAAAGATGGACAGGAAAGTGTTACTGTAACCAAGGCAGCCAGCCAGGCTCGTGCGGATGGTACAGTAACAGCTGGTGAGTATGTATTAAATCTTGCAGCCGGAAAAGAATATACAGAGGAAGATATCGAGAAAATATTAAAAGACAATGGACTGGATTTAGATGTGACATTGAGTGGAGCAAATCCAGACAGTGCGACAGAAAAACATACATTATATGCAATTAATAACGGAGCCACAGTTGCAGATATTACATTAGCAGGTGGTGCAGGTCTTGGAAGTGCAACAGCTTTATTTGGAGAATCTGGATATTCTGCAAAATCATCATCAAATGGAACCGGCATTACCTTACAGATCGGTGCAAATGAAGGTCAGACCATGAGCTTCTCTATCGATGATATGAGTGCAAAAGCACTGGGAGTAGATGGCAGCAAAGTAGACTTAAGTACACAGGCTGGTGCCCAGAAAGCTACTACCACGATTGATGCAGCAATCAAGAAAGTTTCTGCACAGCGTGGTAAAATGGGTGCGATCCAGAACCGTCTGGAGCACACCATCAGCAACCTTGATACAGCAGCAGAGAATACCCAGACTGCAGAGTCCCGTATCCGTGATACAGATATGGCAGAAGAGATGGTTGAGTACTCCAAGAACAACATTCTTGCACAGGCAGGTCAGTCTATGCTCGCACAGGCGAACCAGTCTACACAGGGTGTACTCTCCTTATTACAGTAATTTCAGCAAAACAGTAATTATCATATGCAACATGAAAATGTCCCGGGGCATCATGCTCCAGGGCATTTTTCATAGAAAGAGGAAAAAATGAATCTGTTAAAAACAACGTTTTACGATGAATTTGCCTGTATTGGAGCGGAGTGCCCATTGACCTGCTGCGGGGGATGGATGATAGCAATGGAAGAGAAAACATTAAAAGATTACAGGATGATGGGGGGAGAGATTGGAAGATTTGCCAGAAAAGGTGTAACATATAACTCTGATTTACAGAGTTATGTAGTGCAGCTGCGGGATACGGATGGAATGTGCCCGATGCTGGATGAAGACCAGTTGTGCAAAATCGTACTAAATAAAGGAAATAAAAAACTATGCCGTGCCTGTTCCAGCTTTCCACGGGAAACAGTAAGGTCGTATGATACAGATGAGAAATATATCTTTCTGGGTTGTCCGAAAGCAGCACAGCTGTTATTTGAAGTATCCGGAAAAATAACTTTTATGTTTGAGCGCGATCCGGATTTAGATATGGAAGACATTCCTATATACAATCATGTGATGAAGATCAATCTTGCAGTGAGGAGGAAAATCACAGATTTTATTCAGAAGTCAGAACTTCCATTGTGGTTCCGGGAATTTTATGGGGCTTATACGATAGAAAAAATGAGTTCACAGATAGCTGAACAGGATTTTGAAGCAGTAGAGGAAATGCTGGAACATTTTTTTAAACCATCGTTTTACCAGGCAATGTATCAGGGGATAAAGAATACAAAAGTTAACAGAGAACAGCAGTTCCAGTCTCTGTGTGGGACGGTAAATGCTTATGAAAAAATTATTCTTGGATCAATGTTCTCCGATAAATTTGGTACCAGTGATAAAATATTGCAATTACTTCATTTAAACCGGAGATGTACATTTGATGAATGGAATCATGCCAGAGAAGAGTGGACAGCACAGGAAAATGAACAGCAGTGGGAAAACATGCTTGTGTATAACTGGATGCGTTCTGCCTTTGCACCCCAGAAGAACCGTAAATTATTAAAAAATTATCTTGCATGTGTATTATGTAATTTAGTTGCGGCGCACCTGTTGATTTTATATTCCATGAAACACGAAGCGGATGCGGAAATAAGAAATGTGATCGTTGCATTTGTTGTCCGCAGATTTTTACATGGAAATGAGGAAATTATGAAGATTATGCAGCTTGGAATGGACGAGGGGGTTTTGTCTCCGACATTTCTGATTTACCTGTGTAATTTATGGGGATAAACAGAAGAAGGAGTGTAACGGGCGAAATACACAGAACGGTGTGTGCTATCGCCCATTTTTGTATACTGTATAGTTTGAATGACACATTTTTGTGCACACTGTATATTTTGACCTCAAAATTTTTGTACAAAATAACGTTTTTGTTTGCCAAGTGTAAAATATGATGTTAAACTGCACTTACATTTTTCGGAAGATGTATGTTGGGGCATTTATTATCATGATTTTAAATTTGTAAATGGGGTTATTTTAGCGTACAATCAGATGATGACAACAAATGCCGTATACAAGGAACGCCGGATAGAACTGGATGCACCGGAGTTTGTGGTATTTTACAATGGAGACCGCAATCAAAAAGAATATTGGGAAATGCACTTGTCGGATGCGTTCCCGGAGGGAGTGAAAGTTAATATTGATCTGAGGGTAAGAGTATATAACATTAACTACGGAAAGAACTCTAAATTATTGCAGCAGACAAAATTACTAAGTGGTTACAGTTATTTTGTTGATAAAATCAAACACTTATGTAAAAATGGAAGTGAATTAAAAGAAGCGATAGACACCGCGGTGCGTGAATGTATCAAGGAAGGAGTTCTTACAGATCAGTTAACTTATTTAGGATCGGAGGTAATGGGTATGTTTGCAACAGAATTTGATATGGATGAAGCTGTAAAGGTCTGGAAGGAAGAGGCGAGAGAAGAAGGGTTAGAAGAAGGACGTGAAGAGGGACGTAAACAAGGCATAAGAGAAGGTAGACTAGAAGGACAATCGGAAGGTCGTCTTGGAATTATTAAAAATTATCTTGAAAACGGTGGAACCGTTGAACAGGCGAGAGAACTTTTGAAAGCTACAGAGGAAGAAATACAAAAAGTCACAAAGGAGATGTAATCTGACAATCTGCATAAGTGGCAAAATAAGGGAAAATGATAGCGGGCGAGATGCACAAAGAAAGGTGTGTCTTGCCCGGTTTTATTTAGGATGGAACATGGAACCGCTTTGTGGTAAAATTGATGCCATAAGATCGTTGCTGGACTAACTGACAGGGAGTGAACAGTGACATGCAGACAGGGAGGATCAGACAATGTATTATGTACCGGATGGCACAGAGATGTGTGGATATTATGAATGTAAAGAATGTGGAAACCGGTTTTTGGCGTTACAGACAGGACCGCAGCTCGTATGTCCGTATTGTGGGGAAGAGCCGGATATGGAAGTCGGACCGGACGAGGAGATGCCGGTGGCAGCAGAAAGTGCGAAGCTGATTCAGGTGGTAAAAGGAGCAGAAGAGGTTGAGCGGATGGATACGCTGCTTTCACTTGCAGTGACCGGTGGTGATTATGCGTGGATATAGAAAAAAGGAGTCAGTGTGAAAAATAAGATTTTTCACACGCAGGAATGGAGAATAAAATGGGACAGGTTTATTTTGTCCGCCATGGACAGACAATTTGGAATGTGGAAAATAAGATCTGCGGTGCAACGGATATTGCACTCACGGAACTTGGACATAAACAGGCGGTTGAGACAGGGAAAAAGATCTTAGAACAGGGAATTAAAGCCGATGAGATTCTTTATTCCCCATTGATCCGGGCAAAGGACACGGCACTCCATATCGCAGAGATTACCGGGATTCCGGCAAGGGAAGAAGCACGTTTAAAAGAACAGAACTTTGGAAAATATGAGTCTACACCGAGAGACGGAGCAGAGTTCAGGGAAGCCAAAAAACAGTTTGTAAATTGTTACGAAGGCGGAGAGTCGATGCTTCATCTGGCACAGCGAATCTATAACCTGTTAGATGAGGTGGCAGCTTCGGATAAAACTTATATTCTCGTGGCGCACAATGGAATCGCGCGTGTGGTGCAGTCCTATTTTTATGAGATGACCAACGAGGAATACGCCGCATTTGGTGTGGCAAATTGCGCAGTGGTCAGATATGAATTTTAAAAGATGGGACAGCTGTAAAGCGTGTCACCGGAATGGAGGACTTTCATGTTAGGAAAGAGAAAAGGAAAACAGCGGAGAGAATATGTCCGGGATTATGTACTTTATGATCTTGAAACCACGGGGATATCAAGTCTGTATGATGAAGTGATAGAAATCTCAGCGGTAAAAGTAAGAAACGGAAAGATCGTGGACGAGTTCAGTGAACTTGTAAATCCGGGCAGACCAATTCCTTATGCGGCAAGCAGCGTGAATAATATATCAGATAAAATGGTGGAAAATGCACGCTCCTTTGAAAAAGTCTTACCGGAATTTCTTGCATTTGCCGGGGATGATGTGTTGGCAGGGCATAATATCGCAGGTTTTGATATGAAGTTTTTGTACAGGGACTGCGAAAAATATTTTGGGCAGACACTGACAAACGACTATATAGATACACTTGCGATCGCAAAACTGTGTTTTCCCGAATGGAAACACAGGAAGCTCTCTGATCTGGCGGAACACTATGGTATCTCTACCAAAGGGGCGCACCGCGCACTGGCGGACTGCCGTATGAACCAGCAGGTGTTTGAGTTGATGGCGAAAGAATCAGGCGGAACATCTGCAAAACAGACAGAGGAGAAAATCTGTCCGCGATGCGGACTTGCCTTAAAAAAGAGAAACGGAAGATTTGGCGGGTTCTGGGGATGCACCGGTTTCCCAGATTGCAGATATACGGAAAATGTATAAAAAAGAAAGAATTGTGCAGTGTGAAAAATAAAATTATTACACGCAGAAATGGAGATGAAATGGAAGATTACAGCATTGCAAATACGACCAAAGAACAGCGCATTGCGCTGATCAGGCAGTGGATCCCGGATGAGGACGGACTTGGTGACAGTGGTGATATGGATCTGTGGGATATCTACGCAGATTATATCAACGGAAAAAGAGAAATTGCTGAGATCAATGCAGAGATGTCAGGCACTTATTATACAGAGGAGGACTTAAAGTAATGGAGACATGGTTTTATGAAGTGGTTTCGATCGACGGGGATTATGCGAACCTGCGCAGAACCGACATCGAGTCGGATGATCTGAAACTTGTGGCACGCGCCCTGCTTCCGGCGGAGATCCTGGAGGGCAGCAAGTTAAAATATGAATTGATGCAGTATGAACTGATCGGTTAAAAAGGATGTCAACATGATGGACAACGAAAAAATAATCAGAAAAAAGGTATTTGTCTATGGTGCAGTTCAGGGCGTCGGTTTCCGTTACCGGGCGGAACACGCCGCAAACATGCTTGGTGTGACTGGCTGGGTAAGAAATGAGCCGGACGGATCCGTATTGTTGGAGATGCAGGGGACGGACGGGCAGATCGACAAAGTGCTTGCGATGGTAAACCAGGGCACCTACGTAAATATTGACCGTATCACGGCAAATCAGATACCGATCGAAGAGAGAGAGTATGGATTCCACATAAGATAAACTCTGCCTTTCTAATTGAGAAAGTGGTTCCATATTCGAATAAGGTCATGCCGGTGTATTTTTTAGTAATCCGGTTCAGATAGTCACCGCTGTAACTGAGCAGACCAGCCTGGATGGAAACAATAACTGTAAAAAAACGGATAGTGCAAAAAATGCATTATCCGTTTTTTGTCAAAAAAAGTTGAAGAGCGTCGTTAAAACACTAAAAATATACATTTGTAATTGACGTGTATTTTACAAAACATTAAAATAAAAATGGTGAATCACGCAAATATAAACGAAAAAGGAATGATAGTGTGAAAAATAAGATTTTTCACACGCAAGATTTGTGCTTACGCACAAACTT
>ERZ827156.4423-NODE-4423-length-11495-cov-5.016783_pt1 | contig 11495 bp, 8 predicted proteins | sample MGYA00519919_ERZ827156 | MGnify/ENA primary metagenome ERZ827156 (study PRJEB31778, sample SAMEA3449269) | human gut metagenome | biome: human gut; feature: human-associated habitat; material: faeces | place: United Kingdom | collected 2010/2012 ... | reverse complement strand
CCACAGGCTCCTGCCCTGAGGTTCCCGGCGCATCGCACAGGTTAAAAATCAGTTTCTTTAGCCCTTGGCTCATAGTGGTTTCCTTTCTCCTGTTTTTTAGGCAAGGCAATAAACCGTCGGATACTGGGAAAAGCTTTTCATCCTCCGCCTGATTGGTGCCTTATCCTTTTGTTTATATAAGTTTCTCAATTACAAAGCATTGACAAGCTGTTTAAAGTGGTTCCCTCTGGCCGCGAAATTGGGGTAGAGATCAAAGCTGGCGCTGGCCGGAGACAGCGATACCACATCGCCTTTTTGGGCGAGCCGGTGAGCCGTTTCCACCGCCTCTTCCATATTCTCCACCCGGATAATCCGGATCGCCTGCGGATCATAATTTTCCGCTTTATTTTTTCTTTTTAGGAAATTCCAGACTGAATCTGGCTTTTCCATCTTCTACCCCAAGTACAAGATCAGCATCAAATTTGCTGTCCTTTTTCTTGGAATACAGTCCTTTTACATGGGTACGTCCCTTTTTCAGAAGCTCCACTGCCATCTTTTTATCCATTGATTTTTTCATGCTTTCCAGAAACCTATTTGACTTCCATAAAGCAAACGGACAGCTTCTGTCAGAACAGTAATAATTGGTCTTACCCTCATATACATCAGAACCGCATACCGGGCATTTTCCGATTATTTCCCTTGCAGTCTGAAAACGATTGCGTTCTTCTTCTGGAATCTCCCTGCATACAGAAAGAATCTCAATGATCATAGATACAATCCCATCCATAAATTCATCGTCTTGGATTTTTCCCTTTTCCATCATCAGAAGCTGATTCTCCCATTCTGCTGTCAGGCTTGCGGATTTCAGATTCTCCGGCATTACATGAATCAGCTCACAGCCTGCCACCGTAGGAAAAATCTGTTTTCCTTTACGTTCTGCATACCCGGAAAATACCAGCTTCTCAATAATATTGGCCCTGGTTGCCGGTGTCCCAAGTCCTTTTTTCTCTGTATCAGAATCAAATTCCTTATTCCCCGCTGTTTCCATTGCTGCAAGCAAGGTATCTTCGGTAAACATCTTCGGCGGGGATGTATAATGGGTACTCTTCTCTGCTTTCACAGGAACAAGAGTCATTCCTTCCTCATATCCTTCTGGAAGTTCTGTCTTATTATCTGGTTCATCAGATTTCTTATCCTTCACACAATATTTCCGAAAGGCTTCTTCCACTTCTTTGAAGCCCATCTGCACAGGCAGCTTTCCTTTCGCAGTAAATTCATGTTCTTTGCACTGTACGGAAATTTCTGTCTGCTCATAAAGGTACTCTTCCCCTGTTGCCTGAACAAGCTGCTGTCCGATCAGCATCAGCAGATTTTTCTTTCCACCGGAAAGTCCTCCCATGCCTTTTTCCATTGCTTCTTTTGTCGGTAGGATTGCATGATGATCAGATACCTTTGCATTATTAACCACACGATCTATGTTTCCCCTAATCTGTCCAGATTCCAGAAACGGAAGAAAATCTGTCATGCCTTCGGCAAGCATTTTTACCGTTTCTTTCATATCCTCGGTTACATACTGACTGTCTGTTCTCGGATAAGTAACCATCTTTTCTTCATACAGTTCCTGCAGCATATCCAATGTTTTCTGTGCAGTGTATCCGAAAAATCGGTTTGCTTCCCTCTGCAGACTGGTCAGGTCATAAAGTTTGGGCGGAGAAGTCTTTTTCTGTTCTCTTTTCACTCTGGTCACAACAGCTTCTGTCCCATCACAGAGTTTTCTTAATTCTTCCGCTTCTGTTTCAGACTGAATATTTTCTGAAATTACCGCAAGTCTTCCATCTGACAGGGAAACCTTATAATAGGCTTCTTTCTTGAAATGCTCAATTTTCTCTTTTCTTTCCGTCAGCATAGCAAGCGTTGGTGTCTGCACTCTGCCAACTACCAGACGTTTAAAATATCTGGTTGTGTAAGCTCTCGTTGCGTTCATTCCGATCAGCCAGTCCGCCTGTGCCCTGCATACCGCAGCATTACAAAGCCCTGCATATTCTCTCCCGTCAGTTAGGGACTGAAATCCTTTCTGAATGGCTTCATCTTCCATTGAGCTGATCCACAGACGCTTCACTGGTTTCTGACAGCCTGCCAAATCATAAACTCTTTTAAAAATCAGTTCTCCTTCTCTTCCGGCATCACAGCCATTGACCAGATATGCTACATCTGCCCGGTTCATTAAGCTGCATAGCACATCAAACTGCTTCTTTTTATCCTCTGACACCTGCACTTTCCATACTTCCGGAATGATCGGCAAATCCTCAAACTGCCATTTTGCATATTTTTCATTATAAATTTCCGGTGGTGCATATTCTGCCAGGTGTCCCAGACACCAACTGACAATGCAACTGTTCCCCTCCAGATACCCGTCCTTTCTCTGATAAGCAGATAAATTTTTTGCAAGACTCTGTGCCACACTTGGTTTCTCTGCAATCACTAAAAATTTCGCCATATTTTCCTCCTGTTCCTGTCAAAAAGGCAGTCCATAAAGAACTGCCCTTTCTCCATACCTTATGCTTTTTTGTTATTTCTGCTGATCTTCCGCATTTTCTTCATCTTCATTGATGTAACTGTCATCAGCAAATTCCAGACCTTCCTCTACAATACTGTCCTCTTTTTTCTTTCGGAATTTACTTAAAGCAAAAGCAGCTAAACCACCGAATACCAGTACAATACCGCCGCCCAGGATCGCAGAGCCAAACATTTTATTACCACCGGATTCCGGTTTTACTTCTGTTTCTGGCTGTACGGTAGTTTCTGGTTCTGGTGCTGCAGTCGTTTCCGGAAGAACAACTGCTGGTTCCTCTTTTTTCTCGATTTCCTCGTTTTCGCCTAAGAACTCTGCCAGATCATTTTCATCTACCAGTGACATCATGTACACGTTTTCGGAAGTACCGGAACGGTCAATGACCATATAAAAGGTATTTCCATTCTTTGTCTGTACCGTCAGAAACTGCTTGGAACTGTCATTCTCCTTATCATCCACAAGCTGTCCGTTTCCCGACGTGGAAAACGGTGTTCCCTCCGCGGCAGGCTGCTCCGCCGTCTGTTCTTCTATCACCTGTTCCGCAGTTTCAGCCTGCTCTGCGTTTTCATTTGCCTGTGCAAAAGCGGTCACACTGGCAGAACCAATCAGCATCGTTGCCGACAGCATAATCATTAAAACTTTTTTCATTACTTTATTCTTCATCTTCCAAATCCTCTCTTTCTTCTATCAGTCCGGTTGACATTTCTCTGTCCATATTTTCTTCTTTCTTTATACCTGTTTCAGAACTATCCATAGAAAGATTGCCCTCTTCATCAAACTGCATGGTAACTGTTCCGTTCTGAATTCCATCCAGAAAAGTCAGCATCTTTCGGCTATCCATTTTCATGGAACGGATTGCCTTAATGATTTCTGCATCTTCCATCTGCTTTTTCTGGATTCTCAGTTGCCTTACATGCTCCTGCAGTTCCAGAATCTTGTTTTCAGTTTTCTGAATGTCATCCAGAACCTTTTTTAACCGCATATTCATCTCTTATTTACTCCCTTCTAGTGAAGTCTGCCAAATGCCATAAAATGTTGCTGCCAGTAAGAACTTGCAATGCTTGTATACTGAATCGGATTCCCGCAATGAATCATCATGTTATTTCCTACATAAATTCCAACATGGCTCGCTCCCGGCGTATCATAAGTTCCCTGGAAAAAGATCAGATCGCCCGGCTTTGCATCCGATGGAGATACATAGGAACAATAAGAACGAAGTCCGTCCGCTGTTGTTCTTCCCACGTTCCATCCATTTCCACAATTATTGATTACCCAGCATACAAAACCAGAGCAATCAAAACTGGTAGATGGCGATGCACCACCCCATACATACGGATAACCCAGATATTTTTCCGCTTCCCTGATCATCTTGGCAAACTGCGGATCAGAAAGTGCTTCTGCCGGAATATCATATCCAAAACCTGCCCCGCCTGTCGGAATTGTATTAAGGTCAAACAGATAATCACGATTTCCATAGTATTTATTGTAAGCGTCATACTGCTCCTGTTCCTTATCTGTCATACGGTTTCTTAAAACTGCATCCAGGTTATGGTTCGTAAGTGTTACGTCCAGCCGGTTTACTTCTCTTGTTGTAGTTACTTCCACCTCCTGGCTTCCATTACTGTCTGCTATGTATGCTTCCCAGGTCTGATGTCCATGTGCTGATGCAGAAGCGTGATCGCTGTAAAATACATCAAACTGAACACCATATCTTGCAAATGCTCCTGTATCTTCTACTACATATTCCACTCCATTCATAACAACATGGGTTCCCATTGGCACAAATGGATTGGAAGCATCCACCGCAATCGTGTGATTTGCCTGTGGATATGCTCCACTTGCAGTCGGGCCTCCACTCCACTGCCCGCAGCAGATCGGACAGTTGCAATATCCACTGGTCACAACCTGTCCCAGTGATTCTCCAACCCTGACTGTTTTCTTTTCTGTTACAGTTTCTCTTGTCGAATCTGTATATAAGCCATACTGCTCCCTGAAAACATCCTGAATCTCGTCTGCAACCTCAGCATAGGTAAAACCGCCATACTTGACTGTCAGATAAGAAATAAGCTGATACGGATTGTGTCCGATCTCATCAATCTGGAACTGGAACTCATCATAGTCGGAATGGTTTGCTTTCATCTGATTGATCTGCTCATTCAGTGCATTTTCCAATGCCACATAAGCATTTTCCGCAGCATAAATATCCTCGTCCTCACTGGAATAACTGGTAGAAATAATGGCATTGGAACCACCCTGGAATAATGCTGCACAGCTTGAAAGACTGGTTGTCATCAATGCAAACAGCAGAATCAGAACTCCTATGGACAGGAGGATATTTCTGTTCTGTGCCACGATCTCCTTAACCGCAGCCTTGGCTTTCTCCGTAAATCGCTGTGCATTTACAAGAACTGCATCTTTCGCAGCCTTTCCCTGTTTCGCAGCCTGATATTGCTTCTGGTAACGCTTTTTCTGCAGTAATTTCTTTAATGCAGACTGTTTCTTCTGCTCTGCTTCTTTCTGAACCGCCTTTTTTGCTTCATTGGAAACACTGGTACCAAACTGCAAACGGGATTTTTCTGTTTCTTCCAGAACAGATTCCCTTAACCGATTATTTCTCTGTCGTTTTTCTTTCAACCGTTCCCGAACGTAAATTGACTTTCTTGCAAGACTTTCTCCCGCAAGTTCCATCTGATCTGCTGCATCAAGAGCAGCATTATCATCGGTATCCTCTCTGATTTTTTTCTGACCATAGGCAGATACCGTTTCTGAAACAACGGTTGCTCCCTTTCTTGCCATTCCGCTACCGGGAATCATACCTTTACTTTCATCTTCAAAGGAAAGACGGGATTTTGATTTTTTCTGTTCTTTTAGCGTCTGTTCCCTTTTCGTCTTTCCTTTAATCTCTTCCCGAAAATCTTCCATTGATTTTTCATCAACTTCTGACTTTTCATGGTAGCGTTTCTGCTCTTTCGCTGCATAAGCTACAACCATCTTTTTCTTTCGGCTCTGCCTGTCCGGTTCAGATGTTTCAGCATCACGTCCCGGATGTCCCCGGATACTCTCTTTACGAAGTCTGGAACGTGAAACAGACGGAGATTTCTCCCCGCCTGCTTTATCATCACTCATTTCTGAGTTTTCCATTTCTTCCGCTTCCGCAAGTTCTTCCTGTTCCAGAAAAGCGTGTCTGGACTGCAGTCTGTGTTTTCCTTCTTTCACTCCCTCAACTGTTTCTTCTGCAGTATGAGTTTTTCTGACCTTTCCAAAGTCCAGCTCCTGTTCCCTGTGTCCGGCTATTTTCTTCTCATCTGCCTCACGCCCGGTAATCCGCTTTTCCTTTTTACTGCGGAGATTTTTTTCCCGGAGTCCATCCCGGCTCATCTTCTGGACAGTCTTGTCCCTTGCTTTATATTCATGCTCCTGCATGGTCATCATCTCCTGATCTATGGTAATTTTCCGTTATTTTTCTTTGCAACCAGTACCATACGCCCATTTTTCTGGGAATACTCACAAGTAGACAGTGTAAGTAACTTATCTCTGTATTTTGCTGTTGTTCCTGTCTGATAAAGTGATTTTTCCTTAACGGAAGCAACAAATTTTTTATAATCCTCCACTGTTCCCGCTTTGATAAAACTGTAATAATCAAAATCATTCCCTGTATAAACGGGTGTTGTAAATGCTGCAAATATCTGATACTGTTCATTTCCCCATATCGTGCGGAACAGGATTGTCGGATGTTCTTCGTAAAATCCTTCGTCCTTATATTTTTCAAGGTCAGCAAACATCTTTCCACTGTTCATGTGATGTCCATATATGATCAGATTGTCCGAATTTCCTGGTACACATTCCTCTGCCAGAAATAAACAGCCATTTGCAGAATATTCCCCGTTAAAATCCCGATGCAGATAATAATTTTTATCTCCGGGCCGGTACATGACCGGATAGTCTATTCTCGTTCCATCAATGGTCAGCCAGCCAATACAATCCGGATTTTCTTCATGCAATGCCAAAATTCCAGCATCTATCTCTATCAAAGAATCGCCGGAAGCATCTTCTTCCGATTCATCCTCTCTTTTCTGCATTAGCTCCTGCAGTTCCTGCTGTAACTGATTATCCTGTCTTTCCTGCATAAAAAATCCCATTAAGAAATACAGACTGATCGTAAGCAATATAACAGATATAGAAAGTAACAATCCTGCCACCCATTTTCTCATGCTCTGCTGTCACCCCTTTAACTATCGTCTCTGCCTTTGATGCCGAGTTTTTCACGCTTCTCTACATCTTCCGGTTTCGATGACATCAACGCATAAAGCATAAGGGTATTATCGAATCTGTCCTTAAATGGAATAATTGTATTTCCATAAAAAATCAGCCCTTCTCCCTCTCCACTGTTTGTTACATAGGAAAGCTGGTGTGTTGAAATATTAAGCTGTTTTGCCAGAATCTGTCGATCCCCAGATGCCTGGTTAAGCATCAGGATAAAATCTGAGTTTTCAAAGATATTCTCGATTTCCCTTGAAGCAAGCAGATCTTTTACGTTCTGTGTGATACCAGTCGGAATACCGCCCCACTTACGGAATCTCTTCCAAATTTCTACACTGTATGCTGCTGTCTGTTCCTCTTTCAGCAACAGATGGAACTCATCAATATAATATCTGGTTGACTTATGTGCAGAACGGTTGACTGTTACCCTGTTCCAAACCTGATCCTGAACAATCAACATGCCAAGTTTTTTAAGCTGTTTACCAAGGTCTTTAATATCGAAACATACCAGACGATTATTCAGTTCTACATTTGTGCGGTGATTAAACACCTTCAGGGAACCATTTACATAGATTTCCAGTGCAGTTGCCAGCCTCTGCGACTCTGCCTCTTCCTGTTTGCGAAGCAGATTATATAAATCTTCCAGGATTGGCATTTTCTCCGGGACCGGATCAGCAAGATAGTCCTGATATACCAGACGTACACATCGGTCAATGATTGTTTTTTCCACTGGTTCCAGACCATTTTTCCCTCCTACTACCAGTTCACAAAGCGAAAGGATAAAATCTGATTTCAGAGATAGCGGATCGTCATCATCCGCATAATTGATGTTAATATCCATTGGATTGATGTAATCATGACTGGTCGGAGAAATACGGATAACCTGCCCGTTAAATGCCCGGACTAACGGAAAATATTCTCCCTCCGGATCACAGATGATAATGTCGTCTTTTGTGACAATAAATACATTGGTAATCTCTCTTTTTGCTGCAAAGGATTTACCAGATCCAGGAGTACCAAGTATCAGACCATTGGGATTTTTCAGCTTTTTCCGATCTGCCATGATTAAGTTATTAGACAGGGCATTTAACCCATAATAGATAGATTCCCCACCCATAAACAGTTCCTGCGTCGTAAATGGGACAAAAATAGCTGTCGATGTGGTAGTCAATGCCCGCTTGATCGGAATCCAGTTTCTTCCAAGCGGCAAACTGCTCATAAGGCCCTGCTCCTGCTGATAGTCCAGTCTTTTTAATGCACAATTGTATTTCTGTGCAATACCTGCCGTCTGAAATACCACATTTTCCAGCTCCTGTTTATTTTTTGCTGTATTTAAAAACACCACAGTCACAAGAAACATTCTTTCATTCCTTGACTGTAAATCTTCCAGAAGTCTTTTCGCTTCCCCACCGTATGTATTCAGGTCAGACGGTATAATATCCATATCATATCCGGAGCGTACCGCTTTTTTCTGTTCCTCAATTTTCATGCGGTTAATATCCGTAACCTTACTTTTGACCAATTTGATCGCTTTCATCTGGTCGATGGACTGGATATGCAGATTAACAAGCAGGTTACAGTCCATTTCCAGAAATTCAGCAAGCATTTTATCCGTCAGCTCTGGTGCCAGAATCTGCAGATAGGATACTGCTCCGATGGTATCTCCCATCTGAAAATCCTTTCCATTTTTGAACAGGAAACTGGATGGAGCAATATAATCCTTTGTATTCAGCCCGGTACGCAGCATATCATCATAGCTGAACCTGAATGGCACTTTGACATTCTGGTTGAATGTTTCATACATGATCTGCAAACGCTCCGCACCATTTAATGGATACGCAGATACCCCGAAAACTTTAAAATTATTGAGTATATCTGTTTCGATACGTTCCAGCTTCGGTTTCGCTTCCCGGATATTATCAGCTTCAATCCCAAATGTAATATACTTGGTTCTGACAAGACCATTATTTCCTTTTGCTAACTGACTTCTGAGCATCTGGGCAAACTCCATACGCAGATCATCAAAACTGTCATTCTGCTTTTTGATACGGATCACATCTTCATATTCTGTCATGTTGCTGTGATGATTGATAAAGGACAACTGAAAATGGATGGTGCTGTCAAAATAATTCAGGAAATCACACCAGTTCTCAAAAATTGCATTTTTATCCTCATTCTGTGCTAACTGATAGTTGATATCATAAAAACGAATCGTCTTTGAATAATACCCATCCTCCACACGACAGATTCCGTCTTTTCCCATTTCCCTGTATGGAATGGACTGCTGTGCGGTAATATTTTTCCCTTTATTTCTATCTTCTTTATTCGTACTGGATATTTTCTTTACAGTACCTTTCTTTCCGCTGGATTTTACAGAACCCGGCGACTTTGTCTTTTTTTTATGCTTTTCTTCTTTCTTTGCCTGTTTCTGTGCCGCCTTTTCTTCACGAGCAGCCTGTTTTGCCGCCTGCTTCGCAAGTTTTCTTTCTTCTTTTTCGTGTGCCTTATGTAATTTCAGTTCATATTTCTGGGCTTTTTTCCAGGCACGTTTTTCCCGTCTGCTTAATTTACGTCTTGGTCTGCGGACACCTCGGTGTCGCTCCAGTGCTTCATACCCAGTAACCATCGGTACTCCCGTCAAACGCTGTCTGTCCTTTGCATAATCTTCTGCCTCGTCCGGATCAAACACTGGTAAACCATCAGCAGAATCCTCTTCATCCAGCCACCAGTCATCCGGATGGGAAAATTCTTCTGTCTGCTCTGGAAGATTCTTATCGTTTCTTACTTTTTCCACGAACGGTACCTCCTTTCGCTTTTGTCAAAATTTTCTTTTTTTCATAGAGGTTTTCCACCTCATATTTCCGTACCGAGGGACGGATAAATTTTACTGTAATCACGTTTTTGAGGACTTTTTCTAAAGGAAGTCCATCTTTTTCATACATGGCAAATAAAAAAGCCGGAAGCATCAACAGACACATTCCGGTTGCCGCATTACTTGAACCAATCATTCCTCTTGTAAGGAAATAAAACGGAAGCCCAACTGCTCCTGCAATGCCAAGGCAGATAAGCTGACGTTTCGTAAGGTTCAAAATAATCTTATTTTTTACCTTTGTCAGATCTTTGGGTACAGATACAAAAGCCATCCTCCATCATCTCCCATCTTCACGATTTAAAATATCTACTGTACTGTTTACTTCATTCCCCCAGACATCCCATCCAGGTGTACTCTCCCTCGCAAACATTTCCAGCCTTGGTAAATCTCCCATAAGTTCCATAATCAGATCTCTTGTTATATCTGGTTTCTTGCTGTGTTTTTCCCGTGGAGAAAAAATAAGCTGTGAAACTGTTTTTGACTTTCGCCTGGGTTTCCCTTTTGTAGCTATCAAACATATTTCTACATTGGAACGTGTCCAATATCCCATTCCCAATACATATCCCTCTCCGGTTCTTTTCGGCTTTAACCAGACAAATCCAACTGTTTTATATTCAAATCCCCACGCTTTCATTACCTTAAAAGATTCGGGTAACTGTGGGCATGTGACCCATAAAAACAACACAGCATTTTTGTCAGTCCATTCCTTAACCGGCAAGCTGCAAATCTCCTCCACTGACATTGTCTTATAATGATTTTCGGCAACGCCCGTTCCTTTAGCATTTCGATATTGCCATGGCGGATCTGCATAAATAATCTGATATTTTTCCAATACCTTCTCCTCCTTCGTTTAGTGTGCATTAAATATGCTCTTTGAGAAATTAGCTGTCTTCATAAGACTGAAACACAGTATCACTGTATAAGCCATTACACTGAGCAGTGCTGTATGCACGTTATCTGACACCTGTATATTTGCAACCAGAACCGAATAAATACCCACGCATACCATAATGAAAAATCCCTGGAATGCCAGTGCAAAAAGTCCTCTTAAATAGTTACTGCCAATCTGCCCCCATTCCCGATTGCTCATGGTTGCAAATGGAATTGCTCCGATTGACGAATACAGATAAATTTCTATCATACGACCATATAGAATGACCGTTATAAATATGGATATAACCTTCAGGCACAGACTCGCCAAAAGAGTTTCTAATGCCAATATGATCAGCTCTCCTACCTCCATTGACTCCATCGCAGTTTCCATTGAAGTAACTACCGAATCAATGTTGATTGCTGTCTGCTGATTGATCACTCCTGCTGCCCGGTTTACCACATTCTGACCCACATCAAAAATCGCCATGGTAATCGTAAACGCATTGCTTACAAACCAGACCGCCACCCACATTTTGAAAAAATATTTAAAGAACATCCATGTATCAATGTCATGCATGTTGTTCTTTTCTGTGAGCATAGAAATCAACTCATAGCACAGCACAAAGGTTATGATCATTCCGGCAATCGGCACAATCACGGAGTCTGACAGATTCTGAATCAGACTGAAGATACTGCCGCTCCATCCCTGGGGCGTTTGCCCAACCTGACTTGCAATGTCTCCTGTTTTTTCATTTACGTCAGTAAACATGTTTGTCAGGTTTGAGCTAACCATGCCTGTAAGAAGGTTCCGCATCCATTCTTCTATTGCTTCAAAAATCTTATCCATGCGTGTTCTCCCTTCTTACTTTCCCGGCTAAAAAAGGTTCGCCAGTAATGGTACAAGCTGTGTACCGATCAGAACGACACCTCCACCTGCCA
>ERZ827156.4421-NODE-4421-length-11499-cov-7.939007_pt1 | contig 11499 bp, 9 predicted proteins | sample MGYA00519919_ERZ827156 | MGnify/ENA primary metagenome ERZ827156 (study PRJEB31778, sample SAMEA3449269) | human gut metagenome | biome: human gut; feature: human-associated habitat; material: faeces | place: United Kingdom | collected 2010/2012 ... | reverse complement strand
CATACTCTCTCAGTTCAGCATCCTCAGAACAGAAGTCGCGATCCATGGTGGTGAATGCAGGCTCCACAGCGTCCTCCTTCGCTTCAATGGGTTCGTAGTAGGATCCTCTTCTCGAGTGCTTCTGTTTCACATCCATCACTCCGGTTAGATCATCCTCAGAGAAATCAGACAGCATGGTGAATTCCATCTGATAGGGGGTGTAGAGCTGCTTGGAGACCATCTGCTGGCAGCTCTTCTGGAAATCGGTAAAGTGTAATCTACATTCTCATCCACCCATTTTCACCACCCACTTCTTGTACTCCTCACAATCCCCTTCACACTTAGCAGAGTAATGCTCCAAGTACGAGTCGTACACTTCAGAAGTGCACAGTTGCTGACTGTAGACGACAGCGAGTAGAACAACACAAACAAACAGATTGCTTGAAATAGAACTCTTTTTCATCCGAATGAAAGATTTGTGAACGGTTCATTTACATCAACATGAAGAAACGGACCCTTTCAAAGACGTCCTATTTCCGCCCAGTTATTATTCACATTCTGCAATTGCTATTCCATTTTCAATCCTGTGATTGAGGAGTAGGAGCCATGTACGAATAGGAGAAATGAATGCAGCGCGATGGGAGAAGAACTCGCATTGCAATTAACTGACGGTAGTCTCAACTCCCAACCGTCATACTCCCCTACCCATGCTCCAAACGGGGAAACAGTTAGCTGAAAGGAATGGAGGAATGCAGTCCAGTGGTGAAAAGGGGCGCCTTTAACATTACCATTTGTCAATACCTTGCAGTTGATTCCTGGATAGTACTCGATGCAAGCGCCTCCATGCGGTGGGCTCAATCGCGCTTCAGAGTTCATTTCCTTCGCCCGAACCAACGTCAAAATGCATAACAGTTCAAAAGGAATTGAAAGCACGAAAATCCCACTTCGCATTCTCTTCACACAGCAATTCCTCACAACAACGCAATTCTTCATTTCCAATCACAAACACACCTTCAAAGTTACAATTGCAGTACTCATCAAGCAACAGACACCCTCATACAACACACAGCGCTTCAAACTAGAAACCATCCCTTGCATTCATTCCAGAACACAACAAATGCAAAAGCAAGCTCTCTACAGAAGCAAGGACAAGATGATCTGCCTCTCCTCCTTCTCTCATAATAACGCTCATAAACACCCCATTTTGCCCTTTTCCATTCCCCTCTTTCCACCCCACTTCTCATCCACAATTCCATTCCTCCTTCCGTCCTGTATCCTTCTATCAGCATGCCCTTCCTTCTCCTCTTCATCCCCTGCCTCCTACTTCACTTCCTGGCCCATTTCACGATCCCCTTTCATTTCTTCTCCATTGACTCTCTTCCATATTCTCGGCACTCTCCTCCCTCTGTTCGTCCGACTTCTACTACCACGCAATCTTCTCCTACGTCCGTTCTCCCCTATTATTCTCTATCTCTCCTGTCCTCTTCCATGAGCAATTTACATCTTTCCATCTCGCCTCCCATTCCAAAAGCACGAAATGCAAAGCGAACTCCTGTATCAACAGGAAATTCGCATTCTCTTCGTCAGTTTATAAGGAACAAAACCATAAACAATACCGTTCTTGTGATGGTTGTCGATTTCGGCTACTTGAAGGTGTTTCTCAATTCCTATTTCACCTCCCGCTTATGGGAGTATCCTAATCTCGTTGTGCTGTGTTTCGATAAGCGGTCCTTTCTTGTACCCTTCCACTCATGCATTTCATGCATAGATCTTGAATAAAGCTCAATTTCCAGTGTACTATGAGTCTATTGGAAAGGATTCTTCCTTCGCACACTCCTTCGCAGATCAAGCGACTCGTGAGTTCAAGAAGAAGATTCGGTGGAAGATCACGCTTCTCTACCGAATCCTTCATTTTGGTGTCAATATTCTCTACATGGACTGTGATGTGGTGTTACTGAAGAATCCGTTCCCCTACGTGTACAGTGTGAGCGGTGTTGACCTGCTCGTTCAGCGGGACGGCAGCAAGATCTGCACGGGCTTCATGTACCTCGTGTCGTCTCCCAACTCCAAAGCCATGATGCGGCAGGCCAACCGGTACATTCGGCGGCAGGTGATGGATGACCAGGACGCCGTCAACCTGGCGGTGAAGAAGACGCGCATGCCGTTCCTCTTCCTCCCCTCGGACGCCTTCCCCAGCGGCTTCCGTTTCTTCGCCCGCCACCAGCTGGCGTGGGACCTCAAGAGTCGTCTCTCTCTCCTGCCGTGAGCCGTAGACTCGCCCTGCGTCATCCTCCACAACAACTTCGTGCGTGGCGAGTTCGGGAAGGAGCTGCGCTTCAAGGAAATGGGTCTCTTCTCCATCGACCTCAACGGCGAGTACAGCGCCGACCGCCGCTACCTCACCGTGGAGCGACTGGACATGCGTTGGGGCTCATTTGTCTTGTCACACGGTAGGGTGGTTGAAGCAGAGTCTGAAAAGCCTGGCGCGCCTCGCCAACCTGCTGGGGCGCACCGCCGTGCTGCCACCCTTCCCCTGCCGGCGTGAGAACGGCGAGGCGCCGTTCTGCAACGTCTGCCACTTCGACCTGCCGAACTGTTTCAAGGGCGTGTTGGGTCAGTTTCGCTCGCCCGTGAGGGAATCGGTCTTCTTCATGAACCCGCTGGTGCCGGAAGCCATCCGAAGGGAGGAGAGAAGCAATCCCATCTATTCCTTCTCGCGCAACTGCAAAACAACCACTCGCTACGAATCGTCATTCCCGCCTCGCTTCAATCACAACAGTTCTGTTATATGTGTCCCGTGTAGTGCTTCTATTGAATCCTGCGCTTATAACGTTGGAAGAGCAGTGAATAGTCGTGTCTTTCGTGTGCTTTGTTTGTTTCCTGTTTGTTCAATTCCGCTTCACTCCATCATTCTCCTATTTCCCCATTTCCAACAATGGACACCCACATTCTTCCTTCCAATCACTCTTCTCCACACGCATGCCTCCCCATTCAAATCCACGTCTCAATGTGCCTGTCAATTGCTCTCTGTAACGCCCTCCTACCTCCTTTCGCTCATTGCTAGTCAAACTCGCGGTATCTGCAGCAATTCAGCATGCAATACGACGGTCCATAATGGAATTGTGATGCAGCCCAAGTGGATCTGCAGCCATGTCAATCTCTACATCGAAAAGATGCTGGAGCTTTCTTCCACGCAGGGAAAGAATTACATGAAGGGAGCCGTAGCCTTCCTCACCAATCACCCGGAAGCCCAACCGATTGACATTCACGTCATCTACAAGTGCTTTACGACTTTTGACGTTTATATGAACGATCTCTTCCATCATAGATGCCGGTGTCCTGCTACGTAACCATCCTCTCCTTCATCAACGATGGAATCAACCGCTTTTTGCAATTCTTCACCGGATCGATTGACGATAATCTCGTAAACGATCTGAAGGGTAACAGGCCTCGCTTTCCCTTCATGCACAGAATTGCTCAATGCCTTCCATATGAGCATCCTGTCGGTTCCCAACCTGAAGAACGCGGCGTTTGCACGTGGCTGCTACTTTGTGGCAAAGAATAAGGACTACCGTCACCGTGATTCGTACATTCTCGGCTACTTTGATGGTATCTCGTCCCTGCTACGACTCACGCACAGAGTTGGGCCCCTCGGGCCGCTACAGCCTCCTGTCCGCGCTGGAGAGGGAGTTCGGCGAGTCGTACCCCGTGGCTATTCCATCATTCACTCCTAGCTGGCGAACCGAATCCGCCTGCTGTACGACATGCCGCGACAGGGCAGAGACAGGGCCACTACGGTAGCTTCCTCGCCGCTCCCTCACGCCTAGGCGAAGCAGCGAGCGCGCGTGGAGGAGCTGGCGCAGAAGGCGACCATCCGTCCCGACACCTTCCGCCTGCCTCCCGCGGTGAGCATCGTGGTGGTCAACTCGCTGGAGACGCTGGTGGAGGAGCGTAGGCGTTGGGCCCCTGCTCACCGCTAGTGCCGCTGATCCTGCAGGAGCGCGTGCTGGGCTGGGACTGCGAGCTGTTCGACCCGATCTCCTGCCACGTGCCGCCCGCCACCATCCAGATCAGCGGGAGGGAGCGCGCCTGGGTCGTGGACGGGCTGTGGCTGCGCGACAAGGAGACGCAGCGCGCGGCCACGGGGCTCTTCGCGCTGTTCACGCAGAACGCGCGAGTGTACCACGCGTTCATGGGGTCGTGCGACGTTGGCTACCTGAAGGCGTACGGGCTGCTGGGCTGCTGAAGCGCAGGTTCCGCCACATGAAGTGCTTCGCCTTCCAGAACACGCTGGACATCGAGACCATGGCCAAGGGCGTGGGGATGAAGCAGACCAGTCTGAGCCTCTACAGCGCCTTCTTCCTGGGGTGGGCTTGCGTCGTCGCATTGAGCGTAGCGCGCCGCTGGACAAGTCTCGAACCATGAGCGACTGGAACCAGCGCCCGCTGGAGGCCAAAGAGCTGTACTACGCCGCGCTGGACGCCTACGCGACGCGGGCCGTCGCCGTGGAGTGCATGCGCATGGTTTTGGGAGAAGCGAGCGCGATTCCGATCAAGGAGCGGATAAAGGCCTTCGAGAACGAGAAGGGGCGGACGATGGAGCGGAAGATGGACGAGAAGGAAGAGGACTTTGAGAAACGAAAGGAGAATACTGTTCGTGACATCCTCCGATTTGGCATTCTGGCGAGCGAGGCGGATCAAAACAAGTACAGCACGATTTGCAGCGGTTTTGAATTGTGAGAATTGTATCCTAATGCCGCCTTTGTTCATCCGTGCGAAACACAGATTCTCCATTTGTATGCGATGGAAACCCGATCGCTGAACTGTTCGTTCTGGTTGCATGTGACCTGCGCGTACCTTACGATTGGTCTGATGGGTCTGACACAGTTGGCTGAGTTGGTCGCGTTTCCGTTGATGCGTAACTACTTTAAGCCTACGGCCGATCAGTACGGCTTGGCCACGAGCGTGTTTGGCTGTTGCTACCTTCTAGGCTGTTTCCTGTCAACCCTGATTCTGAAGAAGTGGGGCTGCAAGACGTTGTACGTCATTGCCTATCTCACCGACATTTTTGGTTGTATTGCGCTCCAGTTCGCGCGTTCCTTCTTTTGGGCATGCGCCTGCATTTTCTTCATTACTACAAGCTTGGGTCTTTTCGAGATTAGTACCAACTCTGTGGCGACTTCTCTCTTCAAGAAGCACACGGCTACGTGGATGATGTTCATGCAGACGTGTTTTGGTATTGGCGCTACGCTCTCCCCCATTATCTGCAAGTGGGGCGTGAAATTGCTGCATCGAGACTTCTTCTCGTGCTACATTATGATTGCTATCATTGTGTCGCTTGGCTTCCTTTTCATCTGCTTCGTCGACATCAACCCTGCCAAGTTTAGCGAGTCTGAGGAGAAGAAGGTTGATGTGTTTGTTGTCACTCCCTTTTCACACATCCATCCCGATTGACTTCCCTTGTCTGGAGAGGAATGAAACCCTCTCATCCCTATAATCCCTTTCAAACAAACACAACTAAACCTTCACAGTCTTAGTAGCAGCAGTCTTGACAGCCTTGCCCTTCACGCCACCCACAGCCTTCTTAGAGCGAGTTCTGAGCAGCAGGAACACGACCACGACGATGATGACAATCACCACCACCACGATCAGCACGATCGCCAGCACGGGCATGCAGAAGCCCGACGCCTGCTGCCACTCGCCGTCCTTCTTGCTCAGCACACACGCTCTCTTCTGCGTACCCACGTAGCTGCCCTGCATCGAGCACTGGTACACCGCCACCTCACCCACATTCGTTCTCTCGAACACGCCTTCCGGCATGCAGTAGCCCTTGCGCACGTTAATCGTGATCGCCACGTACGTCTCACCCGCGGGGTTCTCAGCTCTCACGGTGAATGTCTTGGTGTTCAATAGTGCAATGGGCTTGCCAGTGATCTCGCCCATCAGCTCCTTCAGCGTCAGACCGTCGGGCAGCGGCGTGCTGTCCTGCATGAAGAACTCCGTGATGAGGTTCCGATAGCTTTGCTTGCCGCTGCTCACCTCCGTGTTCAGCACGAACTCCATGTTGTTGTTCTCATACCCCAGCTTCTCGGGCAGCTTGTACTCGCACATGTCGTTCTTCACATCGCCCAGCTGGCCGCCAGAGCACTCTCTGTACGAGTAGCCGCGGAAGCCGTTGGCGCACTTCGCGGGAGAAATCTCACCCTCGCCCACCGAAGGATAGTTGCCAATGCCGGGGCACGTGCCGGAGCCGGACGGCTTGCAGTACTGGAACACGATGGCGTTGATGCTGGGCGCGGCAGAGGCGATCGTATCGATCACGTAGCGGAACTGCGTGAAGCCCACAATGCCGATCGGCATGGCCCACGCGCTGCGCGTTCTGTCGAGCATCGTCTGGCCCGTCTGCGCCAGCGCGCTCACGAACTCGTCGCCCTCCCAGCGCGCGTAGATCGAGAAGCCGAACGAGCTCACGTCCTCGTTGGTCTGCAGCGCGAAGCTGTTCCACTTGGAGCCCTCCAGGTTCTCCACCGTCCACGCCAGGTACGAGTCCACCTCGTTGTCCAGCTCGCCGTAGATCGTCGGGTTCAGGTTCAGCAGGTCCTCCTTGCTGCACGTGTGCACGGCGCTCGCGGTGATGGAGGTCTCGAAGCCGACGAGTCGTCGTTGAAGGGCATTACGACGATCAGCATGTCCTTCTCGATGCGCATTCAGCAATGCAGCGTCTTCTCGCCACCGATCACCATGTTGCCGCTGATTCTTCAGCAATACAAAACGAAAGTGAAATGGCGTGGCTATCGCTTCGGATGAAGCAATAAAGAATAGGCAGGCATCAACTTCTCCAAAAAGACTGGGAATTACCTTGCAAATTGGCATACTCCTTTCATCTCGAGTTGTTGCCACTCAACGTGGCTTACTGAAGATAGAATGGATGCCCAACTCGCAAGAGTGGCTACAACACTCATAAGTTGTGAACACACCAAAACCACTGTTGGCGGTGCGTTTACATACCCCTCTCTTCATCACACACTCAAACAGATAAGTAGCATTGAATCCATCATAAAATACACCAGAACAGAGCAGAGAATGAGATTGCTTCTGTTACAATACCATCATTCCGTGTATCCATTTCAAATTGCCAATACAACATATCACTGCACTAGCGATCTCAAAAGAAGAGATGGAGAAGCATCATCGAGTCATGAAGCATTAGAGCCTCTACGTGTAAGCGTGTTAACAATTGCATGATTCTACAGAAAAGAAATGAAACCAGTTCAACGTCACAAGCGAGAAATGACTCAAAACAGGATGAGTTCAAAAATGTCCCTATTTTCCTCTATCCAACCATTCGTTCTTAATCAAACACAATGAGCCTATCCGTGCATCGTTCCTTGTTTACGGGTTGGATTCCTGGTGGATATAAGGACTGTCACGCGTATCCTGTCGTGATGAAGTGTTCCGGCCTTGATCATGTCTGTACGGCGATCGAAGGTCTTGGAATGGAATGGCCCTATCTGTGGTCTTCGTATTCTTCATTCCTTTGCAGTCGTCCAGAGATCACTGTTCTTTCGTGCTATTTCTATGGGTATGAGATGCAATCGTACTGTGATGTGCTGGATACATAGTAAATTCAAGACATCCATGATCTTCCCTTGTTGTTCCTTTGTCAAGTGCAAAAAGGATCCCTTCAGCTCGGTAATCCTCTTGACGCCTTCACAAAACTGCTTCTGGCGATACGCCGGCGTGTAGTCCATAAACCTTCTCTTCAACTGCATTTCTTCATTCATCTCGGTACTAAGATGATGAAGAGCCTCTCGCGCCTGATGGAGATAGTCACACTTATCAGCTTCCCTGTCGACTACTTCCGGCACGGGAGGAGGCGTTGTGAGGATTGCCTCAGGTAGGTAGAACTTCTATTCATTTTCCCTGCTGTACGAATCTACCTCCTTATTGAAATCGCCGAGCTCTCCCTCTTTGTACAGCGTCCGCATTCTGTACAACACGTACCTAGCCTTATGCTGGTCATACGTCTTCTTATACATCAAGTAGAACCAGCCGTACTTGTTTTTGCAATCTACGATTAACGCATCTATCCTTCCGCTTACAGTCTTTGGACTTTAGCTTATTCTCATCAGATATGGTATTCTTTCCATAGCGGATGAGAGTTGCCGCCATGTACTTTGCTTGAGTTTTCACAACATCGTGTTGTTTCTTCCGTGCCTCTCTTTGAGATGGCTATAGGCTCTCTTGAGAGTCTCATCCTTGAATGGCATTCCCTTGTCGATGTTGGAATACTCAAGATCATGACAGCATTCCATGAACGTATCGGCGGTGTTGTTGCGCTTCTCGCTGGTACGCGGTAGGGAACTCAGTATCACTCATTGTAAAGAAGTGAATAGTGGAACAGATGCTAGTCGTTTCATTTCTCACGCTGGAATGATGGTGTTAAGGTATTGTTTGCAGCACTGTTTGTTTGGAGAAACAACATCAATCGTTGATACACATTGCTTCATAGTACGGTCTACTCATGCCCCACAAAGCACAGTCAAAAACTATGCCTAAATCCAAACCCCAGAGAGACACTCATTAGCAACAAACATCGTGATGTAACCCGTACAGTAATCATATACTGAACAAGAGCATGGAAGTGAAGAATCGTGTGTGAAAGACAATTAGATATAACTCTGCAGAGCGGGAGGGATGTCTAAGAGTGAGAGAGAGGAAGAAGAGGAACTCTTCGTATGGACAGCCTTGCTGCGCTTGAAGGCATATCTCTTGCGAAGAGCAACACCAGTGAGAGAGGGCATGCCTGCTTGTGAAGACAAATGATAGATTAAACCCTCCAGAGTAATGGAATGAGGATTGCGGAGTGATCTGCTATACGTGCCACAAGTTGTGAGTGAAGTGAGTTTTGGCATATCTATTTGTCATTTCATCTGTGTAGAAACACTTCGCATGATCAATTCACTTGACTTGTCATCTTCCTTAAACTGAAATGCACTATGACCCAATCGAATGGAAGTCAATTCAGGCAGGTCTGTGCATCATTCTCTCTTCAATCCTTCACTCTCCAACATGACACGAGAGCAATTCTCGAATGCACTACAACCAAATAGAAGTGAGTTCAATCTGGGCATGTCTATTCGTCATTTCATTCCATCAGTCGCACTCTTCAGTTCTAGTGACGACTCATAAAAAATGTAACTCCATTTAATCAAATCTCCCATTTCAATCACTTCCAAAGAAGGCAGGCTCTCAATCGCACATGTTGAATAATCAGAAAAGGAATAACAGTCAATCTTCAGTTCTCCCAGTTTTTCACAATTCTTCAAACAGAAATGACGATTTGGATCACTCTTCAAGAGACGCTCATTCTTCTGTTTCGTGAAGCAGCTCTTTCCAATCACAACTCTCTCTAATCGATTCAATGCAATCCATTTCACTTCCTTCACCTTCTCAAAGCAATAATCCCCCACTTCAAGCAATCGCAGATTGGACATGAAGGACCAATCTAGCACACTCCATTCGGGTCCGTTACAACTGTTGTCACTCACAACCAGTTCTTCAATGTGATTGTGAAGGAGTTGATTCTCTTCATTCAGCACTACTCGCTTGCTCAGTTGTTCATCATTCACCCACTCTCCTTCAAACACAGTTTTGCCAGTTCGGTCATACTGAACGCCTCGTCCCCAGCGCTTTCCTTCACACCACTCGCCTTCATACTCAATCACTCCAATATCAGAGTAGTACCGCATGCCATAGCACACATTCACTTCCCCATTGCGGAATCCCTCATACACCATTTTGTTCTCACTGTCATACAACACGCCCCAGCCATAGGGTTTGTTGTCTAGCACATCACCCTCCCATCTCTCTCCCTCATCACTCAAATCCAACAGCTGATTGTGTTCAATTCCACTCACCTCCTCTCCATTCACTCGTAACAAACGACGCAACGGAACATCTACTTCTGCGGCTTGATTCAAACACAACTCCATTACAATGGAATGGGCTTTCTCAACCAGCCCTTCCTCATACCAGCACAATCCATTCTTACACAACACCAGACGAGAATCCTTCACATCCTTCAGTACCCATTCACAGTACTCTTGATACTTCAGGATCTTCACCAATGGACCCAACACTTCACTTGCTTCTCTTTTGCATCTTCTCACAAATGACTCCTATTCATCATTCTCCATCCCATCACACTCACAAACAACAAGTCGTTTACAGTCCATTTATCATGCATTCCCTCAAGCCAGTTCCTAAGGAAACCAGCCACATCTTTTGACTCGACGTCGCATATCCTGTATGGAAACAAAAGAAGGTCATCCATTATGGGTAGGTTGCTTTTCTTGTTCTCAACGTATGGCGTTAAACCCATCATTTCAATCATAGTTATTCCAAATGACCACAAATCACACTTCGCTTCATACTCTCCTCTAAACACCTCAGGAGCAAAACTGCGAACTCCATCACAGTCCTTCTTAATGGAATAGCACTCTGCTTGTGTTGTCAGTCCATAGTAACCCAGTTTCAACACACCCTCCTTAGTCAGGAACAGATTCACTGGTCTCACGTCCTATTCACTCATTACCACTTTAGAGAGATTACTCCATGTATGAAGCCTCTCTCATGAAGATAGCTCAATCCCAGTAAACAACCACGAGCGATTTCACGCAATTGCTCCACAGTCAGGTAATCCTTATGCTCCAAGAATTGCGAGAGAGAATAGCAATCACCGTACTCCATTACAAATCTATTCTATCAACTCTCCAAGGAATCACTACCCACAACTCCTCATCCTTCTTCACAACATCTATATATCTCATAAGATGCTCATTGCTGCATTCTTTCAATTGTGGGAAGCGTGATTCGATTCCATTCCCATCCAATCCATTCTTCACTCTTGCCATCAATACCATCTCATTTGTAGTTCGATTGCGTGCTTTATATTCATCAAACCATTCTCTATGGCTAATTGCTTTGACTCTTGTTCATACCCTTCACTCTTCTTCTCCAACAGCTCATAGTCATCTATCCTAACCCTATCACTCATAACGAGTTCGATGCAGAGTATACTCTGAATCCCCACAGCGTTTATCAACAAACAATAATAGCGATTTTCTTGTCATTACCACAATCCACTCCTCGCGCACCATCAACCCAAGCACACACATCATCTGCCGATTGTTCACCCGCAGCTTCTCTTCGTCCCTCCTGCATGTTTTCCATACTGCCGACCTCCACCACGCCCCAGATTGCCTCGCCATTGCACGCATTGAACGAATCGCTGTTGAATCGCACCCACGCACAGAACAGCACGAATAACCCGTGGAATGATGCATGCCCTCCACGCCCAACATCGTCATGTCCACTTCATGCAGATCTTGCCGCCACACAGCGGATTGAGTGACGCCTTGCCCACCTTCTCGTGTAGTTCCACGCCCTTCAGGATCAGCGGACCATCGCAGCAGCGCATCGGCACGGTCTGCAGCGTCACACGCCCCTCGCTCGGTCA
>ERZ827156.4420-NODE-4420-length-11504-cov-4.116691_pt1 | contig 11504 bp, 9 predicted proteins | sample MGYA00519919_ERZ827156 | MGnify/ENA primary metagenome ERZ827156 (study PRJEB31778, sample SAMEA3449269) | human gut metagenome | biome: human gut; feature: human-associated habitat; material: faeces | place: United Kingdom | collected 2010/2012 ... | reverse complement strand
GCAGATGTTGTATATGAGATCATGAACAGTACCCTGAACGACAGAATTACCCGTTTCATGGTAGTGGTAAAGGATTGGGATAAGATCGAGCAGCTGGGCAGTATTCGTAGTGCCCGCCCTACCAACTTCATGCTGGCAGCAGAGTGGAACGCAGTTCTGTGTCATGATGGTGGCCCCTTCTTCATCAATGACTGGGTAGCAAAGGATTATTCCGCGAACTTCAGCGGCGGCTTTGCCCGTTACAGCAACGGTAAGGCAGCAGAGTTCACCGAGTATATCACTTACGATAAGTACACCAATACCCAGAAGGGCAAGACCTATGATGGTCTGAAGCAGCGTTTTGAGAGCTCCAGATATACCACGACTTACAATGACTATTATCAGGGACCTCACTTCAAGTTCGCAGATGCAGAGGTTACCTTTGCTGACAGAAATGATGCGATCAGTGCAACCACTATTGAACTTCCCTTTAAGCATAATGGTTCTACTCTGAAGTACAACGAAGAGACCGGAACCTATGATTATTATGAGTATGGTTCCCTTCATACAGATGGAGAGGATGGACAGGCATTGACATTTAAGAATGTTATTCTGCAGGAAACTTCTTTTGCACAGCTGGATGCACATGGATATCTGATTTATAACGCAATTGGATATATGACAAGTACTACAGCAACAGGATATTATTTTACAGATGGACAGGTTATTCCTATTACCTGGTACAAGAATGGTGAGACTGCCATTACGAAATATTATGATTATACAGGTCAGGAGATTAAGTTGAATCCTGGCAAGACTTATATTGGACTTATCCCATCAGATGCGTGGACTGCAATTGGGATTGGATAAACAGGAAAAGAGTGGACTTGGCTGACAAGTTCACTCTTTTTGTATGTTTATTCCATCAAAAGTGCAAAAATATACATTTTTTCGTACCTTTTACCAGTGCAGAATCCCTTGAATGCTGGGGACTCTTGTGATATAATTAGACGATTATGCAAAAGGTACATTATTATTATATTAGAAAGGCGCGGTAAAGAGATGAAGGCATTTTTAATATTGGAAGATGGCACTGTGTTTGAGGGAACTCATATAGGTGCAGACAAAGAAGTAATTAGTGAGATTGTGTTCAATACTTCTATGGCAGGTTATCTTGAGGTCTTGACAGATCCTTCCTATGCGGGGCAGGCAGTCTGCATGACTTATCCACTGATCGGCAACTATGGAATCTGCAAGGATGATATGGAGTCACGCAAGCCATGGCCGGACGGATTCATTGTCAGAGAACTGTCAAGAAATTACAGCAATTTCAGGGCAGATATTTCCATCCAGCAGTTCCTTGAGGAGAACGGAGTTCCTGGTATCGCAGGCATTGATACGAGAGCCTTGACTAAGATTCTTCGTGAAAAGGGCACAATGAATGGCATGATTACCACGAATGAGAACTATAATTTTGATGAGATTCTTCCAAGATTAAAAGCTTATACCACTGGTAAGGTAGTTGAGAAGGTTACATGTGACCATGTATATGAAGTGAAGGGTTCACAGAGCCTGACAGAGAACGGTGCTATTTCAGGAAGTGCGAAGTTCGATGCAGCAGCTTTTGCACAGGGAGTTCGCGAGAAGAAGCCCTCTCTTGTAAAAGAGCTTAACGGTAAGGGTAAGAAGGTCGCCCTGCTGGATCTTGGAACCAAGGCTAATATTGCTTATTCCTTAAAGTCCAGAGGATGTGACGTAACAGTATATCCTGCACAGACCAAAGCAGAGGAAATCATTGCCGCAGCGCCTGACGGTATCATGCTTTCCAATGCCGAACACAAAGAGGACATTGCCATTGGAATTATTCCAAATGGTATCGGAAATGATTTTGCCCGATACTGGGATATCGGAATGGACTATAAGCAAGCAGTAGACTGGATTATCAAAAACCGCCATAGGAAAATAGACGTAGGATTCTGTAATTTCTACGATGGTGAAAAGCATCAGCGCCGTTATTTTTTGAATGCCATTAACATCGGGTTCGGTGCACGTATCGTAAAAGTAACCGATGGAACCAAACGTTTCTGGGGAGTCAAATTTTTGTCTTATCTGGCAGCTTTCTTCCTGTTATTCTTCGAACGAAACCTATATCGGATGCATCTCCGCATTAACGACGAACACATCCGGGGACGTATCATGACAGTATGCGTAGGCAGCGCCTGCGGATACGGGCAAACTCCCAGTGCCGTACCCTACAACGGTTGGCTGGATGTTTCGGTTATCTATCGCCCCCAACTTCTGCAAACCATGTCAGGATTGTGGATGTTAATTCAAGGACGGATATTGAATCATAAAGTGGTGAAAAGTTACCGCACCAAAAAGGTAAAGGTGCTCCGTGCCAAAAATGCCGCAGTTGACCTGGACGGACGAATCTTACCCAAACATTTCCCATTGGAAATCGGTATTCTACCGGAGAAAATTACATTAATCATACCGGATTGATAATGATTCAATGTGCCAATGTGCCAATATGCCAATTGCAAAGAATAACAAAACGGAGGAATGGACAAACAGGCGAAATGGATCAGTAAACGAATGGGAAATGCAAGATCAAAAAGGTTAGGAAGTAACCGGAACTTTGATAAATTTACATATTATACATTATGATAGAGCAATTAAAAAACAATCCCGCCGGCAATTTCTTTTTACTTGCCGGTCCCTGTGTGATAGAGGGAGAAGAAATGGCAATGCGTATTGCCGAACGAGTAGTAAACATCACCGATACTCTAAAAATTCCGTATATATTCAAAGGATCCTATCGTAAGGCCAACCGTTCTCGTCTCGACTCATTTATGGGAATAGGCGATGAAAAAGCACTTAAAATTCTCAAGAAAGTACATGATACTTTCGGTGTCCCTACCGTTACCGACATCCATTCTGCCGATGAAGCGACAATGGCTGCCGAATATGTGGATGTGCTGCAAATACCCGCTTTCCTTTGCCGTCAAACAGATATCCTGATTGCAGCAGCCAAAACAGGAAAAGTAGTGAACATAAAAAAAGGGCAGTTCTTATCTCCCATGGCCATGCAGTTTGCAGCCGATAAAGTGCTGGAAGCCGGCAACAAAGAAGTGATGCTTACCGAACGCGGAACGACATTCGGTTATCAAGACCTGGTCGTTGACTATCGTGGCATTCCCGAAATGCAGACATTCGGTTTCCCTGTTATCCTGGATGTTACTCACTCTTTACAGCAACCCAATCAGACCAGTGGAGTAACAGGCGGCATGCCACAATTGATCGAAACCGTAGCCAAAGCCGGAATCGCGGTGGGTGCTGACGGTCTGTTCATCGAAACACATGAAAATCCGGCGATAGCCAAAAGCGACGGTGCCAATATGTTGAAACTCGATCTTTTAGAAGGATTGCTCACTAAATTAGTAAGAATCAGAGAAGCGATAAAATAGCGAACAGCGATTTAGTGATAAGTGATTAGCGAGTAGCAATAAAATCGCAAAGAGTGCTAACCAATGACCTTGTATAGCGCAGCCCGCTTATCACTAATCACTATTTTTATTTCTCTTTTTTGTGATTTATCCCACCCCTCTCCGACAGATAATGCAAAATACTCATTAAAATTCATTATATATGAAACAATTACTTCATGGTTTATTTGTTGCAGCCGCAATCGTATGCTGCAGCTTCCAGCAGGTTTTTGCCCAGCAATTGCCTCCTGTTCCTGTAGATCCGAACGTACGTATCGGTAAACTCGACAACGGACTAACGTACTATATCCGTAAAAACGCACTTCCGGCAAACCGGGCTGATTTCTACATCGCACAGAAAGTAGGTTCAATCCAGGAAGAAGAAAGCCAACGTGGTCTTGCCCACTTTCTGGAACATATGTGCTTCAACGGAACGACCCACTTCCCCGGCGATGCCCTGAAACAGTATCTCGAACATATCGGCGTGAAATTCGGAGAAAACCTGAATGCCTATACTTCAGTTGACGAGACTGTCTACAATATCTCGAACGTCCCTGTCACCATGCCGGGAGCGATCGATTCTTGCCTTCTAATCCTCCATGACTGGTCTAATGATCTGACTTTGGATCCCAAAGAAATAGACAAGGAACGCGGCGTCATCAATGAAGAATGGCGTACCCGCATGAGCGCCATGCAACGTATGCAGGAAAAAATGCTCCCGCAGATGTTTGCCGGAACGAAATATGCCACCTGTTTCCCGATCGGTACGATGGATGTAGTAATGAACTTCAAATATCAAACATTGAGAGATTACTACGAAAAATGGTATCGTCCCGACCTACAGGGCATCGTTGTCGTAGGTGATATCGACGTAGATGCAGTGGAAGCCAAAATCAAAACAATGTTTGCCGATATCCCGGCACAACCCGATGCAGCCGAACGTATCTATTATCCGGTAAATGACAACAAAGAACCTATCATCATTATCGAACAAGATAAGGAACAACCTCATATTCAAGTGCTCGTATTCAACAAACACGACGCTACCCCCGACGACCAAAAGGGTAATATGGGATATCTGGTACAAAACTATGCTACCAACCTTATCAGCAGTATGCTGAACGCCCGCCTGAACGAATTGACACAAACGGCTAATCCTCCGTTTATCTATGCCGGTACTTTCGAAGGCGATTTCTTTGTGGCTAAAACGAAAGACGCATTCACCGGTGTAGTCGTTTGTAAAGAAGGCACCGTAGAAGACGGCATCGCCAATCTATTACGCGAAATGGAACGTGCCCGTCAATTCGGCTTTACAGAAACAGAATACAACCGTGCCCGTGCCGAATACCTCCGCCAGTTGGAATCCGCTTACAATGAACGTGACAAACGTAAAAATGAAGAATACGTAAACGAATACGTTCGCCACTTCCTTGATAAAGAACCGATTCCGGGCATTGAAAACGAATATGCCATCATTAATCAGATCGCTCCGAATATCCCGGTAGCGGCACTGAATCAAATGATGCAGGCTTTGGTGACAGATACCAACCAGGTAGTTGCCATCTTCGGCCCGGAAAAAGAAGGTATACAGATGCCTACGAAAGATGCTGTATTGCAGACTCTGAAAGACGTAAAAGCCGAAAAATTAACGGCTTACGTAGACAAAGTATCCGATGAGCCATTAATGGCCGAGAAACCCCAAGGCGGAAAAATCATTTCCGAAAAAGAAAATCCTATTTTCGGAACCACCGAGCTGACTCTGTCCAACGGTGTAAAAGTCATCTTAAAAAAGACAGATTTCAAAGCTGACGAAATTCGTATGAAAGGTACCAGCCTGGGCGGTAGTTCACTGTTCCCCGACTCGGAAATCATCAACATCAAATCACTCGATGCTATCAGCGCAGGAGGTTTGGGTAATTTCAGCGCAGTAGACCTGGAAAAGGTTTTAGCCGGAAAGAAAGCATCCGTCAACTACGGTATCGGCGATAAGACAGAGAACGTAACCGGTAGCTGTTCTCCTAAAGACCTTGAAACTATGTTGCAGCTCACTTATCTCACCTTCACTGCCCCACGCAGAGACGATGACGCTTTTGCTTCTTACAAAAACCGCAATAAAGCTGCCCTCCAAAATCAGGAACTCAATCCGAATGTGGCATTTGGCGACTCCATACAGGCTGCCATCTATATGCACCATCCGAGAGCTATCCGCATGAAATCCGATATGATCGACAAAATCGATTATGACAAACTCATGGAAATGTACAAAGACCGCTATAAAGATGCAAGCGACTTTACATTCATTTTCGTTGGGAACATCGACATTGCAAAAGACAAAGACCTCATTGCCGAGTATCTGGGTGCCCTCCCTGCCATCAACCGCAAAGAGACATTCAGAGACACCAAACTGGAAATGCGTAAGGGTACTTACAAGAATGAATTCATCAAACAGCAGGAAACGCCGAAATCATCCGTGTTCGTGGTTTACAACGGTAAATGCAAATACAATCAGAAGAATAACATCCTGATGAGCATGACCAGCCAGATCCTTGATTTGGTATACACAGAGAAAGTCCGCGAAGAGGAAGGCGGCACATACGGAGTATATGTAGGCGGCAGTCTTTCTAAATATCCGAAAGAGACAGCGCTCCTGCAAATTATCTTCGACACGGCTCCCGACAAAAAAGACAAGCTGATGAAAATAATCTTTGCCGAAGCTGAAAATCTTGCCAAAGCAGGTCCGTCGGATGCCAATCTTAAAAAGGTAAAAGAATATATGTTGAAAAAGCATACCGAAGATTTGAAAGAAAACAGATTCTGGCTGGGTAGCATCGACGAATATATCTTCACCGGAGTAGATATGATAAAGGACTATGAAAATCTGGTCAACAGCATCACAGCAAAAGAAGTCCAGAAATTTGCCGATGATTTGATGAAACAGAAGAACGAAGTAGAAGTCACGATGGTTAGCCCTGAAAAGAAATGATGCTTTTTAACGAATTGCGCAAACACGGTAAGCTGGCTGCCAAGCGGCACCCGATGTACGATAAAAACCGGTTCGGAAAATACGCCATGTATGCCATGGCGGTTTTCTGGGCAGCGTATCTGATCTTCTTCGGAACCACTTTCGCTTTTGCATTCGATACGAATAGCATGGAGCCTTACCACATCATGAACAGTGGTCTGGTATTTGTCCTTGCACTCGATTTCATATTGCGCTTTCCGCTACAAAAGACCCCGACACAGGAGGTAAAACCTTACCTCCTGATGCCGGTCAGGCGGAACAGGGTAATTGATTTCTTATTGATCCGTTCCGGACTGAGCAGCTACAATCTTATCTGGCTCTTCATGTTCGCACCATTCGCTATCATCACCATTCCGAAATTCTTCGGGCTTTGGGGAGTTCTCACCTATTGTGCCGGTATCTGGCTGCTAATGGTCTTCAACAACTATTGGTTTCTGTTGTGCCGCACACTGATCAGTGAACGAATCTGGTGGGTACTGTTGCCTTTGGCCATATATGGAGGCATTGCCGCCGCCATTTTCATTCCCGAAGACAAGAGCGTGGTTGCCAACTTATTCATTGATCTGGGCGAAGGATATATCGAAGGGAATTTATTGGCTTTCATCGGTACATTAGCGGCAATCGCCCTCATGTGGCTTATCAACCGGAAACTGATGGCAGGCCTGGTGTATGCAGAACTGAACAAAGTGGAAGACACGAAAGTCAATGCTTCCGAATACAAGTTCTTCGAAAAATACGGAGAAGTAGGCGAATATATGCGTCTGGAACTAAAAATGTTGCTGCGCAACAAGGTTTGCAAAAACTCGCTCCGAATGGGCATTCTGGTCGTAATAGCTTTCAGCCTGTTACTGAGTTTCACCGAAGTATACGACGGTACAGGTATGAAAAACTTTATTACAGTTTACAATTTCGCCATTTTCGGAATTCTCTTCCTATTGCAAATTATGAGTTACGAAGGTAATTACATCGATGGGCTTATGAGTCGTAAAGAGTCTATCTATACCTTACTCCGTGCCAAATACATATTATACAGTATCGGTATTCTCATTCCTCTCATCCTGACGATACCGGCAATGGCCATGGGTAAAATCAGTGTACTGACTTCCATCTCATGGGCAGTGTTTACCATCGGCTGTATCTACTTTTGCCTGTTCCAACTTGCTGTTTACAACACCAAAACGATACCCTTGAATGCCAAAATCACCGGCCGGCAAAACTCCGGTTCAGGATTGCAAAGTCTGATTAGCGGCGCCACTTTCGGTATCCCATTGCTACTTTATGCCTTGCTCAAAATTTGGTTGGGAGAGACTACGACTTCATGGGTGTTGCTCGTTATCGGACTGGGATTCATTCTCACTTCGCGCATATGGCTGAAGAATGTATACAACCGGTTTATGAAACGCCGTTACAAAAACATGGAGGGGTTCAGAGACAGTAGACAGTAGGAGATTTATGATTTATGAATTATGAATTATGAATTAATTAGTGGAATGTAAATTCCGGTGATGCCTAATAATAATTTTCCGAACCATAAATCATAATTCATAAATCATAAATCCTTTAACTCATCAATCATAAATCTTAATTCATAAATCATCAATATGATTACCATAAATAAACTTCAAAAAAACTTTGGTGAAAAAAAGGCTGTAGATATCGAGAGCTACATGATCGATCAGGGAGACATGCTTGGCCTGGTAGGTAACAACGGAGCCGGTAAAACCACCCTCTTTCGCTTGATACTGGATTTGCTAAAGGCAGATGCAGGAAATGTAACGATCAATGATGTAGATGTCAGCAAAAGTGAGGAATGGAAAAAATTCACGGGTGCTTTCATTGACGACGGATTTCTGATAGATTACCTGACGCCTGAAGAATATTTCTACTTCATCGGTAAAATGTATGGATTGAAAAAAGAAGAAGTAGAGGAACGTTTAAAGCCATTCGAACGTTTTATGAACGGAGAGGTGACCGGACAAAAGAAACTGATCCGTAACTTCTCAGCCGGAAATAAACAGAAAATCGGTATTATCTCGGCAATGCTCCATTATCCGCAGTTGCTCATTCTGGACGAACCGTTCAACTTCCTCGATCCGAGTTCACAATCCGTCATCAAACATTTACTGAAAAAATACAACGAAGAGCACAATGCTACGGTTATTATTTCCAGCCATAATCTCAACCACACGGTAGATGTATGTCCACGTATCGCTCTGCTCGAACATGGTACCATTATCCGTGACATCCGGAATGAAAATAATTCGGCCGAAAAAGAACTCGAGGATTATTTCAATGTCGACGTGGAAGAATTTACTCCGGAAGAAAATATTCCGGAACAGGAGGTAGAAGAACCGAGAGAATAATTTTTCAATGTGATAATATGCCAATGTGCCAATTAGTTGTGTTATAATGACAGAATTCAAAATTAAAAAAACAGGCTAATTGACGGCATTATGGCAATGGAATACAAAAAACGGGAAAAGATGAGAAAAAACTTTTTATATATTCCGGTAATATTGGGACTGATATTCAGTCTCAGTTCCTGCCGTTCAGTTGCCCCCAGATTGGATTATAAGGCATTAGCACGTGCTTCTGTCCGTTTGGGCATAGACATTCGTCTGGAAGATAATCACAAACTCTATCTGGAAGCGGCCGAATGGATCGGCGTCCCTTACCACACAGGAGGAGATTCGAAACGGGGGACCGATTGTTCCGGATTTACCAGCCATATATATAAAAAAGTATACCACACGAAACTGTCCCGCAGTACGGACGGACAAAAGAAAGAGAGTAATAAGGTGGCAAAACGCAACTTGCGGGAAGGCGATTTGGTCTTTTTCACCAGCAACCGCTCCGGAAAGAAGGTAGCCCATGTAGGCATCTATCTGAAAGAAGGCAAATTCATTCACGCCAGTACTACCCGGGGTGTGATTGTAAGCCAACTGAATGAGCCCTACTACACAAAGCACTGGATTTCCGGCGGACGAACACGTTAATAATAAAAAACAATTCATTATGAAAAAGTATTTGGGAACACTTCTTTTATTTTGCGTTGCAATCAGTACAAATGCACAGTTATTATGGAGAATATCCGGCAACGGGTTGACAGAACCTTCTTACATTATGGGAACGCATCATCTTGCTTCACTCAGCATCAAAGACAGCATCCAGGGATTACAGGCAGCACTCGACCATACCCGGCAGGTATACGGCGAATTGAAAATGAGCGAAATGCAAGATCAGACCAAAGCTGCTGCTCTATTGCAGAAATATATGACGACAGAAACGGATACGACTTTCAAGTCGCTCTTCACTGACGAAGAATACGAGCTGATCAACAAATGTTCGAAAGAAAACCTGATGTTTGATATTGCCATGTTACCAAAAGTCAAACCGGCTTTTCTCAGCAACAATCTGATAGTTATCCTTTATATGAAACATGTCGGCGGATTCAATCCGCAGGAGCAACTGGATACCTATTTCCAGACACAGGCAACTGAAAAAGGGAAAAAGACAGAGGGCTTGGAAACGATGGACTTCCAGATGGATCTGCTTTACAACCAATCTTCTCTTAAGCGCCAGGCCGAAACATTGCTCTGTTTTATAAACAACATCGATGAAAACATCGAACTGACTAAAAAGCTCACTTCGGCTTACATGACACAAGATTTGGCCGCCATGGAGAAAATCTCCGACGGAGAACTTTGCAGCATGACCCCACAGGAAAAAACAAATATGATCGATAACCGAAACCAAAAATGGGTAAAGGCGTTACCGGAAATCATGAAAACAGCGCCGACCTTTATCGCTGTCGGCGCCTTGCACCTGCCGGGAGAAAACGGAGTCCTAAACCTGTTGAAAAAGCAGGGCTACGCGGTTGATCCAGTAAAATAACCAATTGATTTTCAAAGCATAAAGAGATATATACTCTTACCTGCCAAAAGTATATATTTCTAAGGGGTAATAGTGTATACTTTCGACCGATAAAAGTATACACTATTATTTTTTCTAATTCCCCCCTCAAATCATATTATATAAAAGCATTTTTGTTTTCATAACTATCCTTTCGTATCTTTGCCAAAAATTCCGGCAAATGAAATACACGACTTACTTATTCGATTTTGACTATACACTCGCCGATTCATCCCGAGGCATTGTTATTTGTTTCCGCAATGTACTCCAACGACACGGCTATAAAGACATCACCGATACAGCTATCAAACGTACCATAGGCAAAACCCTCGAGGATTCGTTCAGTATTCTGACCGGAATTACAGATATGGAGCAACTGATCGCCTTGAAAGAGGAGTATTCCGAAGAAGAAAATCAGCACATGAACCGGAATACCCGCCTTTTTACAGATACCCTCCCTACCTTGCATAAACTAAGGCGACAAGGGGCACGTATCGGAATCATATCCACCAAAAACCGTTTCCGTATTGAAGAATTCATGAAAATGCATCTTCCCCAAGGATGGTTCGACATCATTATCGGAATGGAAGACGTAAGTCGTGCCAAGCCCGATCCGGAAGGTTTGTTACTTGCCATCGAAAAGCTGAAAGTGTCTCCGGAAGAAACTCTGTATATCGGAGACAGTACCGTAGACGCCCAAACCGCCGCTTCGGCAGGAGTCTGTTTTGCCGGGATAACAAGCGGAATGACGAAATTCGGAGAACTGGCCCAATACCCACATGTCAGCATCATCAGTAATCTTAAAGAGCTGGTATCCCCACCCCCAAAATACGGATAATCAGAATTCCAACGACCGTCTTCAAGGACATCTATTAATCATAAAGCGAGAACGAAAAATAAGCTTTTAAAGCAGTTCTTAAAAAATAAAGAAGAAATATTTGTCTGAAAAGAATAAAAACAGTACTTTTGTGGCCGATTATTCCGCACCGGGTTCAACAAAGTGTTCTCTAAGTGATTAAAGACCACCCGACGGAGCTAACTTATACATTTATATATAAGATGTACGCAATTGTAGAAATTAACGGTCAGCAATTCAAAGCAGAAGC
>ERZ827156.4416-NODE-4416-length-11512-cov-2.701842_pt1 | contig 11512 bp, 10 predicted proteins | sample MGYA00519919_ERZ827156 | MGnify/ENA primary metagenome ERZ827156 (study PRJEB31778, sample SAMEA3449269) | human gut metagenome | biome: human gut; feature: human-associated habitat; material: faeces | place: United Kingdom | collected 2010/2012 ... | reverse complement strand
GGATGCATTGTTGCTGGTGACGGAGTGGAAGGAGTTTAGGATGCCGAGTTGGGGGGTAGTGAAGAAGACGATGAGGCAAGTGCTGGTGATTGATGGACGTAATATTTATGATCGATCAGAATTACAGCAACAAGGATTTATTTATATTTGTATATAAAAGTAAATTACAGAAAACTGTCTATGATGCAGTGTTCATGCTAGATATAAATATTATGTCTTAATCAAAAATTATAAGCTGGTTAGATTGATAATCAATGAATATGTCAATCAATTGAAAGGATAGATTATCTAAATGAATAGAAAATCAATCAAGTAGATTAGAATAATCAAAGGTTACACAAAGGTCTATTTGTGATTTAAATGTTTGTGATGTTTTGCTTTACTAATATTTATTGGTAACTAATTCTTATAATAAAGCTATTTTATAGAATTAGAACAGTAAGGATGAGTTGGTTAACTAATTTGCTAAAGTATTGTTTGTCTTCTGTTGGTGTATAGGGGCTATTGATTTTTTATATAAAAAAGCGAGTTATGCTAATGATAACTATAACGTGATTGTATATGAACTTAATAATAGATCTGTCTAAAGTTAGCTTATATAGAACGCAGTTGATGGGAATAGCTGCTATACTTATTGTATTGTGTCATGCCTCTTTATATGGTGTACAGATGTGTAGTGTACTATCTACTATTTTAAATATTGGAAATATAGGCGTAGATGTTTTTTGTTTTTGTCTGGAATGGGTTGTTACTATTCTTTAAACAAGCCTAAATCAGGTGGGATGTTGTCATGGTATAAACGACGATTTCTTCGAATTTTTATACCATATACTTTATCACAAATACCATTTTGGGGCTTTTACATAATAAATGGTAACTTTGATTTTTTTTGATAGTCTTTATGAATTTTCTACTCTATCCTTTTGGACGAGGCATACAGGAATGTGGTATATTGCATTGTTAATTCCTTTATATATCCTTACTCCTTCATTATATTATTTGTTTGAACGAACAAAATATAGATTATTATTAGGTTTTATACTAATAATGCTTGTATTACTTTTGTGTAGTATTAATATAAGAGTTGATAATGCTTCTTATAATAATATTATTGATAATTTACAATGGGCTTTTCGTCGAACTGCAAGTTTTATCTTGGGAATAGCAATATCACCTGCTATTAAAAAGGGTATGAAGATAAATGGTATGGGGGTTATTATTTGTTCTGTTATAACATTGCTTGTACTTAAGTATTGTGGATTGTCACATAACTGGTGTCTATTCCCTATTATAATAGTGCTGTCGATTGTTTTTCTTGATAACTTATCTATTGATAATTTACTTAATCATTTTTTGTGTATGATTGGTATGATTTCATTAGAATCTTATTTGTATAATGGATATGTTAGATATATGTTTATGGATTCTTCTATTTATACATGTAATTCTCCTGTATTTTTAGGACATTATTTAGATTATATCTTAATTTTTATTTTAGGTACAATATTAGCCTATATTACAAATAAATTTAGTAATAAAATATTGAATTTATTGAAGTCTTAAATTTGATATTGTAAACTCGTTTATAAGTGTATTTGGGTAGATGTTGGTGGTAATATTTCATTTTGCTAACTTCGTAACATGATTGGGAGTATAGTTTATAATATATTGATTATGAATAGATATTAACAATGAGATGCGAAATATTCTTTTTAGGCATCCTTATTGATGTTTTGTATTAAATCTCCCCTTTGTATTCGCTTTAATACTAATTGGATAAAGGGGGATCTTCTAGTGGATTATTGATTTAAAGTCTATTGATTGAAGTTATTATTGTTTTTGCAGAGGTGAGTTCTTATTATTAGATATACAAAATATCATTTATGTTATTGGGGAAAATATTTGTGAAATAAATCATCATATGTTAAAATGCTTGTTAAGTAAATATGTAAATAAAACAGCTTGTCAAAGTTTGACATTGTCTGAATTTACTTTTATCCCACGTAATGGACTTTCAACTCTTATTAAAGCTGCTTTTAGTATGTTGTTTCTTGTGGGGATTAACTTTTTGTTAACTAGAATTCTGGATACAGAGCAATATGGTAACTATTCTTTTATTATTAATATATTTGTATTTTCACAAACTCTGTTCAATTTTGGTTTTTTTTATTCAATATGTCGATTAATATCTATTTCAGAAAATGATCTTGCTATTAGGAGTTATTATTATGTAGGTATCATTATATGGGGAATATTATCTGTAATAATGTGTTTATCATTGTTGGTTTATTCTTTATTTACCGAAAACTTTGAGAATAATGGTATATTAGGTGTGTTTTTGTCTATACTTCCTCTTGGTTCTGTGTATTTATATACTTCATTTAATGAAATAGTATTGCAGGGAGATAATCGGATTAATTTGTTATCGGTTTCAAGAGTATTTCCAAGAGTTATATTCTTTTCTTTTTTGCTAATATTTTATCAATTTAATAATAGTGGAGGATTGTTAAGTATTTTGGTATTATATTTTGTATCTTATATTATTGTTTATTTGTATCTTTTGTTTAAAATAAGACCTGTTGCTTTCAATGTGAAGATTTGCTTTAAAGAGATCTTTTCTTTAAATAAAGAATATGGATTACCTATATATATAGGGTCTCTTTTTGCTGTAGGAGCAAGTAATTTTATGGGAGTATTACTTGGAATGTTAAGTATTGATAATACAGCTGTTGGTTTTTATAATATTGCACTTCAGCTTTCAATACCTTTATCAATGTTACCTAATATTTTGGCTACCGTATTATATAAAAAATTTGTATTTTCTCGCTGTGTAAGTAAAAAAGTTTTATTAATACTTTTGCTATCAAGTGTATTGATCTATATGTGTATTTTGTGTTTTTCTAAGCCTTTCATTTCTATTGTTTTTGGGGATAAGTATTTGCAGGCTGTTCCTTTGTTAAAATTTATGTGCTTTGGCGCTTTGCTATATGGGATAGCTGATTTCTTTAATAAATTTTTGTTGTCTAAAGGAAAAGGAAAGATGTTGAGAAATGTGTCTTTCATTGTTGGAATTGTAATTGTATGCCTTAGTTATCCATTTATAAAGTTTTGGGGAGGGTATGGAGCATCGTATATTAAAGTGATAGCAGGGATTGTCTATATGATGGCTATTGTGTATATGTACAGGTTAACTGTTAAAAAAGAAAATGGAAATTGATATATTCATTACTATTTTATTGTTCGTGTTTACCTTAGTTTATCCAAAGTCAAAAAGATTAGCTGCTGCTTTTTTTATTTTTATGTGGCTATTATGGGGATTTAATACCTTTAATGGTGATTATATTGCATACGAAGATACCTTTTTATCTCCTGATTTTAGTAGTTCTCCTGAGTTTGGTTATCTCTTATTGAATTCTATTGTTGGATGTTTTACTTCAAGTTACCAAGTCTTTTTGGCTTTAATGTCTTTGGGTATTTTGTTTGTTATGTATCGTATAAGTTCTAAATATTCGCCTTATCCAGCACTCTTTGCTTTAATATATTTCTTGATTTTCCTAATGGAGTTTGTTTTCAATAGAAATTATATAGTGACCACTATATTTTTATGTGCTTTATTAACCTTCTCTCAAACAGAAAATAATAAGTATTTTATAGTTTTAGTATTGCTGGGTTGTACTGTCCATTCGTTCTGTTTTTTATATATATTCTTTCTACCTTGTATTAGTTGTAAATTGATCTCATTAAAAAAAAATTTATTCTACCTGTTGATAGTAAGTATTGCTATTATAATTACTTTTAATATAGTTTTGCCATATTTGGGAAGTTATATTGTTGAGAAAGTGTCACATTATCAAAGTGAAGAAGGGGTTACAAACTCTTCATATGCATTAATAATAATAGTAATATTATCTTTATATGCGTACCATTATTCTAAAGTTTCAGATAAAGAACTCCCAACTATCATGAAGTGTATATACAATATTAATATTTTTGCCTTAGTATTTGTTAGTGTATTTTATTTTATTCCATATGCAGCTTCACGATTTATGAGGCTATTATTTGTACTAGATTTGTTGTTCTTAACGTTTATTTTATCTAAAGTTCAAGGGAAGAGAAAAATAGTTATTTCATTGTTATTTATCATATTTATATGTGTTGTTTTAGCATTCTTTATGAAATCAACTTTTCCATATACTGTAATACCTTTATATAAGTGTAATTTAATTTTTGGAAATGATTATTATGTACCTTCTCTTTGAGTGGATTTAAGCAGATTTGATTTTCTCTTTAATTATGTTTTATGATTCAGAATGTATTCGTTGTGCTGTAGCATCAATGGCCCCATTTCCTAAGGGGAATGTTTCAACATTGAGATTTTCGAGTTATTTGTACTCTTTGTCTAAAAAAAATATATATACTCTTGTTCTGATATATTCTCCTAGTTCTATGGCGAAAAATGTCAAGTCTAAGCATGGTATTTGTAGAGGAGTGGAATATCATTATACAACAAAACCTACATGGGGTAAATATAGTAATCTGTTTTCTAAAGCTATTAATTTGTTGTTTGGAGTAGTAAACTCTATTAAGTATCTTAAAGATAAGAATATAAATGTTTTAATATTATATGGAGAAACTTTTTTTATTGTTAATTTATTGTATTGGTTTATATGCAAATGTTTGCGTATTAAATATTTAGGAGATAGAAGCGAATACCCTTCGGTATCTATAAGAAAATCAAAATTAAAATCTTGGATATATAAAAAGAAAATAGGTCTTTTTGATGGAGTAATAGTAATGACTCATGAATTATTTAATTACTATTCGATTTGCTTTACAAATCCTTCATCTTGTTTTCTTTTACCGATGACTATAGATTCGGAAAGATTTGATAATTTGAAACATAGAAATAGAGGTGAATATATTGCTACTGTTTTTGGTACTCATAATCGGGATGGATTGTATGAAACACTTCAATCATTTAATAAATATATAATGAGTGGTGGTCGTTACAACTTAATTTTAATAGGTAATTATAATTCGATGCCTAACAAGAAGGAACTTGACAAATTTATTGATGATAACAAATTAAAAGATAGATTATGTATTATGGGAACCGTAGATATATCAGATGTTCCTAAACTCTTATATAATGCCTCATGTCTAGTAACTACTCCTAATTTTTATATTTCGGGAGGTTTTCCTACCAAGCTAGGTGAGTATATGTTATCTGGGACTCCTGTTGTTGCTACAAATGTTGGAGAAATTTCAAAGTACGTTGTGGATAAAAAAGAAATATTACTATCTCAACCGGGTGATATTGCTGATATTGCTGATAATTTATTGTTTGTAGAACGTAATAAGCTATTTGCTGACAAAATGGCTCAGATGGCTGAAATGAAAGTGCGTCATGTCTTTTCTGCAGAAACTTATATGGAAGAATTGTTGAAATATATGGTAAAATAATTGGTGAAAATATGAAAGTGGTAATATCAGGAGATGAATATTGTTATTTGAAAAATGGTAAACACTATCTTGATGACGCTGGGATTATACTTATAAGTCGTTATCTTAAAGCGTTTGATGAGGTGTTTTTTGCTATACGAACGAAAACTATTACTGAAAAGGAAGAATTAGATAAGTATCATAATTTAGTAGATGATAATAGAATAAAAATAATACAGATTCCTTTCTTTCAGGGACCTCAAGAATACTTACTGTTATATAACAAAGTAAGGGTTACCGCTTTAGAGGCATTAAAAGGTTGTGATTTGGCTATATTTCGATTACCTTCAACTACTGCATTTGCCTTGTGGCATACTGCAATAAAATTGAAAATACCCTATGTAACAGAGATTGTATTTGATTGCTATGATGGATATGAAACAACTAATAATCTCCTTTATAAAATTTTATGGAAAATATTACATCAGTGGCAAGTTAAAGCTTGTAATAATGCAATAGGAGTTGCATGTGTTACTGAACACTATTTGCAACAAAGATATTTTCCTCTCAATAAAGATGCTGTTATTTCTAATTATTCAACTATTGAACTAAATCCGAGTTTTTATTATAAATCAAGGGTTTATCCTCAAAAGAAATGTTTTACGATTGTACATGTAGCTAATCAGGTTGCTTATGCTAGCCGTAAAGGACATAACGAGTTGATAAAAGTGGTATATGAAGTCAATAAATTGGGATATAATGTAGAGGTGAAATTTATCGGTAAAGATTATTTTGGCGGTATTGAAAGGTTACGTGCTTTTTCAAGAAAACTAAAAATAGAGGATAAAATTTGTTTTACAGGATTTTTATCAAAGAGCGCTATGCGAGAAGTTATGATAAATGCGGATATTGCTATACTTCCTACTCGTGCAGAAGGCCTTCCGCGCGTTGTTATTGAAGCTATGGCACTAGGATTACCTTGCATAACATCACCTGTTTCTGGGAATCCAGAGCTTGTAAGTAAAGATTTGTTGATTGATTATCTAGATGTTAGAGGTATGTCTTTAAAAGTCATAGATTTGATAGAGCATAAACAATATTATGAAAAGACTAGTGAAGATAATTTTTTGAGAAGTAGGCAATATTCTTCAGAAGTTTTAAATCCTCGAAGAACAGCTTTTTATAATGAAGTTAAATCATTAATTCATAATTTATAATCATGTCAATATTTGCTAATAAAACATTGTTAATTACCGGAGGAACTGGTAGTTTTGGAAATGCTGTTTTAAAACGTTTCCTTTCTACAGATATTAAAGAAATTCGTATTTTTTCTCGTGATGAAAAAAAACAGGATGATATGCGTCATGAGTATCAAATTAAATTTCCAGATCTTGCGCACAAAATCAAGTTTTATATAGGTGACGTTCGTAGTCTTGAAAGTTGCCGTAGTTCGATGTCTGGAGTAAATTACATTTTCCATGCTGCAGCTTTAAAACAAGTTCCAAGTTGTGAGTTCTTTCCTATGGAAGCTGTTCGTACTAATGTTGTTGGTACTGAGAATGTTCTTACTGCTGCGATTGAAGCAGAGGTGGAATGTGTTATATGTCTCTCTACTGATAAAGCTGCTTATCCTATTAATGCAATGGGGATAACTAAGGCTATTGAAGAAAAAGTGGCTGTGGCGAAGAGCCGTAATAGTGGAAAAACTAAGATATGTTGTACTCGTTATGGTAATGTAATGTGTTCTCGTGGATCGGTGATTCCTTTGTGGATAGATCAAATTCGTAATGGTAATCCTATTACTCTAACAGAACCTAATATGACTCGATTTATAATGTCTCTTGATGAAGCTATAGATCTTGTCCTGTTTGCTTTTGAGCATGGTGCTAATGGTGATATTCTTGTTCAGAAGGCACCAGCGTGTACTATTCAAACACAAGCTGAAGCTGTATGTGAGCTTTTTGGAGGTAAGAAAGAAGATCTAAAAGTTATTGGTATCCGCCACGGAGAAAAAATGTATGAAACTCTTCTCACTAATGAAGAATGTGCTAAAGCAGAAGATTTGGGTAATTTTTATCGCGTGCCTGCTGATAATCGTACCCTCAATTATGATAAATATTTTACAGAAGGTAGTGCTAAACGTGTTACATTGGCTGAGTTTAACTCTGATAATACTAAACGGCTCAATTTGGATGAGACTAAAGCTAAGTTAGCCACTCTTGAATATATTCAAAATGAACTTAATGGTGTACATAATGTAATAAAATAGTTAAGATGAAAATACTTGTTACGGGGGCAAAAGGATTCGTAGGAAGAAATCTTTGTGCTCAGCTAAAAAATATCAAAGAAGGGAAAGTTTGTTGTTATGACGATTTGCAAGTTGATGAAGTGTATGAATATGATATAGAATCCACATTTGAAGAATTAGATATCTACTGTAAGAAAGCTGATTTCATATTCAATTTGGCGGGAGTAAATCGACCTAAAGAGGCAAATGAGTTTATGCAAGGAAACTTTGTTTTTGCAAATATTTTACTTGATATGCTAAAAAAACATCATAATACCTGTCCTGTGATGTTCTCTAGTTCTATTCAGGCTACTATGCAAGGTCGATTTGGTGAGAGTGAATATGCACGTAGTAAAAAAGCTGGTGAAGAACTCTTCTTCGATTATAGTAAAGAAACAGGAGGAAAGGTCTTGGTTTATCGTTTTCCTAATCTTTTTGGTAAATGGTGTCGTCCCAATTATAATAGTGTTGTGGCTACTTTTTGCAATAATGTAGCTAATGATCTCCCTATTACAATTAATGATAGGAATACGCAATTGGAATTGTTGTATATTGATGATTTAGTGGAGGAAATGATTGCCTCACTGAACGGGAGGGAACATCGTTGTGAATTTGATGGAATAGAAACGATATTTGTAAAGACTGGCCGTTATTGTGCTGTACCTACTACATATAAAGTGACTCTTGGTGTGATTGTAGATTTATTGGAACAATTCAAACTGCAGCCACAGACACTACTTCTTCCCGAAATGCCTAAGAATTCTTTTGTAAAGAAACTTTATAGCACTTATCTTTCTTATCTTCCTAAAAGAAAAATGGCTTTTCCTTTGAAGATGTACATTGACCAAAGAGGTAGTTTCACGGAATTGATTAAGACGTATAATCATGGACAAATCAGTGTAAATATATCTAAACCAGGGGTTGTTAAAGGACAACATTGGCATCATACTAAGTGGGAATTTTTTATCGTAGTTAGTGGGCATGGGTTGATTCAAGAACGTAAGGTTGATTCTGATGAGGTTATTGAATTTGAAGTATCAGGTGATAAAATAGAAGTTGTGCATATGCTGCCAGGCTATACACATAATATCATCAATTTGTCAGCTACCCAGGATTTAGTTACCATAATGTATTGTAATGAGTTATTTGATTCTGTGTATCCAGATACCTATTTTTTACCTGTAAAAGATGAAAGCAATGGAAAATAGGCCTCCAAAATTAGATTATAGCAGTGTGAAGTTCAAAGATAATGGCAAGTTAAAACTGGTCATTGTAGTGGGGACACGTCCAGAGATTATACGTCTCGCAGCTATTATTAATAAATGTAGAAAGTACTTTGATGTGATATTAGTTCATACAGGACAGAACTATGATTATAATTTGAATGGTATCTTTTTTAAAGATCTGAAGATTGAAACTCCTGAGGTCTATATGGATGCAGTAGGTGATGATCTTGGTGCCACCATTGGTAATATTATAAACTGTTCTTATAAGTTGTTTGTGCAGATAAAACCTGATGCTTTACTTGTGCTTGGTGACACAAACAGTTGTCTTAGCGTGATAGGAGCGAAGCGTCTTCATATTCCTATTTTTCATATGGAAGCTGGAAACCGTTGTAAAGATGAGTGTCTTCCAGAAGAAACTAATCGTCGTATCGTAGATATTATCAGTGATGTTAATCTTGCATATTCAGAGCATGCTCGTAGATACTTATCTGAATGTGGCTTACCTAAAGAACGTACTTATGTAACAGGGTCTCCTATGGCTGAAGTGTTATATGAAAATTTGGCTGAGATAGAAGCGAGCAATATACATCAACGTTTGGGCTTAGAGAAAGGTAAATATATATTACTTTCTGCTCATAGAGAAGAGAATATTGATGCGGAGAAAAACTTCTTTAGTCTTTTTAATGCTATCAATGCTATGGCAGAGAAATATAATATGCCTATTCTCTACAGTTGTCATCCCCGTAGCCGTAATCGTTTAGTTGCAAGTAGATTTAAACTTGATAGAAGAGTAGTTCAACATGAGCCTTTTAGTTTTCATGACTATAATTGTCTTCAGATGAATGCTTTCTGTGTTGTTTCAGATAGCGGAACGTTACCGGAAGAGAGCAGTTTCTTTACTAGCGTGGGTCATTCTTTTCCCGCTGTTTGTATCCGTACCTCTACAGAACGTCCGGAGGCATTGGACAAGGGTTGCTTCGTATTGGCGAGTATCAACACGCAGGATCTGTTACAAGCCGTAGATCTGGCAGTCGAGATGAACTTGAACGGTGATCACGGTTTACCTGTACCGAACTATACCGATGAAATTGTATCCACCAAAGTGGTGAAACTGATCCAAAGTTACGCCGGTGTGGTGAATAAGATGGTTTGGAGGAAAGAATAAATACGTATTCTGTTTTTATAAATACTATTAATGATGAATATCCTGTTTCTGACAATGGTGTCAGGCCTGAAAAATATAGAGACGAGCGGTATTTATACGGACTTGATGCGGAAATTTCGAGACAAAGGGAATGAAGTATATATCATTTATCCTAGGGAACGTAGATTAGGTTTACCAACAGAGGTTAGTCATAAAGGCAAGGTACATTTATTGGGAGTTAAGACCTTGAATCTTACTAAAACGAATCTGATCGAGAAAGGATTGGGGCAGGTGATGTTGGAGCGTCAATTCAAGTCGGCGTTAGAAAAACATTTTGGGAAGGTTAAGTTTGATGTTATTCTCTATTCCACTCCGCCCATTACTTTTACAAAAGTGATTCGGTATGTCAAAAGGCAGAATCCTAAGGCAATGAGTTATCTTTTATTGAAGGATATCTTTCCTCAAAATGCTGTGGATTTGGGGATGTTAACCAAGGATGGCTTGAAAGGATTCCTCTATCGGTCATTTCGGGAAAAGGAAAAAGATTTATATCGGATCTCTGATTACATCGGCTGCATGAGCCCGGCGAATGTGAGGTATGTGATAGGACATAATCCGGAGATTGATCCAGCTATAGTGGAGATAGCCCCGAACTCATGCGATGTACCTTCCGAGATTCCCGTTGAGTATGAGGACACTGCCCATATTCGTCAAAAATATGGATTGCCAGCAAATAAGCCAATATTTATCTATGGCGGCAATATGGGGAAACCGCAAGGAATACCTTTCCTCATAGAATGCATGGAAGCGGTGTGTGAGAGAGAGGATTGTCATTTCGCAATTGTGGGTAATGGCACGGAATATCCACGGCTGGAAACTTTTATGCTGGAGCGTAAGCCTAAATCAGTCTCTCTTTTTAAGCATTTACCCAAGGAGGATTACGACCGGCTTGCCAAAGCTTGCGATGTGGGGTTGATTTTCTTGGATTATCGTTTTACCATTCCCAATTATCCCAGCCGGTTATTGCCCTACTTGATGGAGCGTAAACCTATTATAGCGGTGACAGACCCTATTTGTGATATGGGTACATTGGCGGAGGAGAATGGATATGGTTTCTACTGCCCAAGTAACTCAATAGAGACATTCGTGAAATCCATAGATAAAATGTTGGTCTCGGATATACGACAAATGGGTGAAAATGGGTATCAGTTCTTTTTAGATAACTATACCACCGAACATACCTATGAGACGATCATGAAGCATATAGAATAATATTTATTCCATTTTTGTGAATCCGGAAGAAAATGTTTTTCTTTGTTTATGGGTGGCTCATACCCATAAATGAAAACAGGCGAATTAGACGTTTAAAATAGATATAAAAGTGCTTGAAAAGTTTGAGAAACTCATTGAAAA
>ERZ827156.4409-NODE-4409-length-11528-cov-4.377669_pt1 | contig 11528 bp, 9 predicted proteins | sample MGYA00519919_ERZ827156 | MGnify/ENA primary metagenome ERZ827156 (study PRJEB31778, sample SAMEA3449269) | human gut metagenome | biome: human gut; feature: human-associated habitat; material: faeces | place: United Kingdom | collected 2010/2012 ... | reverse complement strand
CCGCAAAGGCGGCTTCCTCCACCGCCGAGATGCCGTTGTCCACCGTGACGATGAGCTGACAGCCCTTGTCGTGGATGGACTGGATGGCGTTTTTCGAAAGGCCGTAGCCGTCGCCCTCCCGGCTGGGCAGCATACATTTGACGCTGGCACCCATCCCCTTGAGGTGCTGGTAGAGCAGGGCGGTGGCGGTCACGCCGTCCACGTCGTAGTCGCCGTAAACAACGATGGTCTGTTCCTTGTCGATGGCTTCGAGGATGCGGGCACATGCTTTGTCCATGTCGGTCAGAAGCATGGGGTCGCTGAGTTCTTCCTCCCCCGCCAGCAGGGTCAGCGCCTCGGTGGGGTCGGTGATGCCGCGGGCGGCAAGGATGCCCGCCAGCAAGCCCACTTCCTTTTGCTGGGCGGCCAGCGTGGCAGCGTACTTCTGCTCGCTCCACGGTTCGTCGTCCATGGCGTTCATTTCCAGCTCTTCGGTGTTCTGCTCCGCGATGGCGGCGGTCAGATCCTTGAGAGCGGCGCGGTCAAATTGTTTTAAGGTCCATGCCCGGTAGGTCATTGCAGTCCCTCCCCGGTCAGGCCGTCGTTGGCCAGCATTCCCTGCAATGCCGCGATCTCGCTGGAAACATCCAGCGCCACATCGGACAGCAGGTTGTCATAGAGGTTGCTGTACGCCTGATTCAGCGTGTGCAGGATGCCCGCGATATCCCGGCGGATGCTCTCGGCGTTGTCCCCCTTCTGGCCCTGCACATCGTTGTAGGTGTGGAGCAGCTTCAGGGTGGTAGGGATATAATATTCCGCGAACCGCCGCGCTTTCGGGAGGCTTTCCGGGTGGGTCTCCAGCCAGTCGCAGATGGCCTCGGTGGTCTTCTGCATATGGGCCAGCTCCTCTGCGCCCTGTACGTCCTGCATGAGCTGCTGCTCCTGCTCCAGCACCTTGGCAAAGCGGCGGGCCGTTTCGAGGTTGAGGGGCGTTTCCGGCGCGGCCTCCTGCTCCGGCTGCGGGGCCGGGCGGGCGCGCTGGGCGGCGAGGGCCTCCTGTGCCGCGCGGTAATCCTCGGCGGTCAGGTAGAGTGTATCCGTTTTGTCGTCCAGCCATGCGTTCAGCCAGCCTTTGCGGATATATTTTTGCAGCCGCTTGTGCACTTTTTTCGGTTTCTGGTGGGTCAGGTCGGCCAGCATCGAAACAGGCAGGCCCTTATGGTAGTCTACGCTGTCGGCGTAGTCGGCAAACTGGCCCATCTGTCTGCCCGCCTTCATCCGGGCTGCACCACAGGCCGTCATCCAGCCAAAGCCCGCCGTGGCAAGGCCCAGCACGCCGCTGACGATGCCCAGCACGTTGTAGACGGTGTTCATAGCGTAGTCCGTGCCCGTCATCAGGATGCCGCCGCCCTCAGCAGCCGACACCACAACATCGCCCAAAGCAGCCGGCGAAATAGTGCCCAGCCCAATGAGGCAGCCCAGCGTCCCCAGCCCAAAGATCACGGTGAACGTGATGCCCACCACCAGCAGGGCCACGCCGGCGTCGGAGCGCTTTTTACCGTCGGCACGCAGAAGCTCCACCGGGGTCTGTTCGTTTTTCAGGCCAAAGATATGCTTTGCCGCATGGACTGCGGCCTTTCCTACGCCCCATGCCCGGTCACCGATCTCCATGCCCCGGCCCTCAAAGCCGTGGGCGAAGGCGTCCGACACGGTATCGCCGAAGGCGCGCATCTGGTTTTCCAGCTCCTGCTGGATCTGCCGGCCCTCTGTTTCCCTCATTTTATCGTTTTCACGATCGTTCATCAAATTTTTCTCACCCTTCTGCCGGACGATACCGGCCGATGATCGCACGGGCGACCCGCAGGCCGTCCACGGCGGCGCTCATGATGCCGCCCGCATAACCCGCGCCTTCGCCGCAGGGATACAATCCCGCAAGCTGGGCAGATTCAAAATTTTCTTCTCGTTTCAGCCGCACGGGGCTGCTGGTGCGGGTCTCAAGGCCGGTGAGGACCGCTTCCGGAGCGGTGTAACCGGCAATTTTCCGTTCATACGCCCGCAGACCGGCCCGCAGGGTATCGGCCAGCTCGCCGGGCAGCAAGGCCCCCAAGTCCGCCGCGACCACGCCGCGGTCGTAGGTGGGCTCCACCCGGCCGATGGTCAGTTGACCCCGGCCCTCAAGGAAGCTCTGGACATTTTCCGCCGGGGCGGCGTATTCTCCGCCCGCCCGTCCGGCGGCGTAGGCCTTGGCTTCCAGCTCCCGCTGGAATGCGATGGCCCGGCGCGGGTCGGCCCCGAAATCCTCGGCCCCCACGCTGACCACCACCGCCGCGTTGGCGTTCCTGCCATTGCGGGCGTGATAGCTCATGCCGTTGGTCACGACCCGGCCCTTCTCGCTGGCCGACGCCACGACCTGACCGCCGGGGCACATGCAGAAGGTGTAAACGCACCGTCCGCCCACATGCTGCGAGAGCTGGTATTCGCCCCGCGGCAGGGCCGGGTGGCCCGCCGCCTCGTGGTAAAGGCTTTTTTCGATCTCACTTTGCAGGTGCTCGGCCCGGAAACCGACACTGAAGGGCTTGCACTCCAGCACAAGGCCGCTGTCCATCAGCATCCCGAAGGTGTCCCGCGCCGAGTGCCCTACCGCGAAGACCAGTGCCTCGCAGGGGAAGCTGCCCTGCGTGGTCTGGATGCCGGTCAGCTTGCCGTCCCGCCGCTCAAAGCCGGTGAGGGCCGTGTTGAAGTGCACCTCGCCCCCCAGCGATTCGATCTCCCGGCGGATGGAGGTGATGACGCCCCGCAGCAGGTCGGTGCCGACGTGGGGCTTCTGCTTCCATGCGATCTCCGCCGGGGCACCGTGCTCCAAAAACACCTCGGTGACGAAGCCGCAGAGCGCGTCGCCGATGCGGGTGGTCAGCTTACCGTCCGAAAATGTGCCCGCGCCGCCCTCGCCAAACTGGATGTTGGCGTTTTCGTCCAACTCACCGCTGGCGGAAAAATGCTCCACCGCTTTCACCCGCTCGTCCAGCGCGGGGCCGCGCTCCAGCACGATGGGCCGGTAGCCCTGCCGGGCCAGCAGCAGCGCCGCGAACAGCCCCGCCGGGCCGAGGCCGCAGACAATGGGCCGGTGGGCCAAGGGCTCCGCGCCGTTCTCGACGGAAAAGTCGGTCTTGCCGCGGATAGCAACGCAGGGCGAGGCCCCTGCAAATGCAGATTCCTCACCCTCGTCTTTGAGCGTTACAGCGACCGTATAAACCAGCTTCGGCTGCCCGTGGCGGGCATCCACCGACAGTTTCGACACGCCGAAGCGGCCGACTTTTGCGCGGGGGATGCGCGCCAGATGCAGCGCTTTTTCAAAGGCCTGCTCCTCTCCGGCGGAGAGGGGTAGGCGGATATCACGAACTAAGATCATATCATTTGCTTTCTTTAGTTACTCTCGATCTTGCACTGGATGACATAGCTGCCCAGCGCGAAGATCTTGCCGTTGGAGGGCACATACAGCCGGCACGCGATGTTCTGCTGGCCGATGGCCACCGAGAAATCGTCGGCGTCGATCTCAATGACGACCTGTTCCGGCGTCAGCGTTTCCAGCGCACCGGCCGGGCCGCAGAGGGTCACGTTCATCAGCCGCTCGGTCTCCACCGTCAGGGTGTAGGTAGACGGCAGGTTCACCACCTGCACGCATTCGGAGGGCAGATTCATCGTCTTCGTTTCCAGCTTGGAGGAGTCGAAGCTGACGGTGATGCTCGTAATGTTGTCCAGCAGACGGATATCGCTGGGCAGCTCGATGGGCATCTCGTACACCTTGTTCAGCGAGAAGGTAGACAGGTCGATGGTGCCCACCGACAGGGTGGAAAGCTTGTCGATCCGGGAAGCCGGGCCCGCTACGTTCAGGGTCTGCTTGCTCAGCGAGTAGGTCAGCACAGAGGAGTCGAAGTCCCGCGGGGCGTTGATGAAGCTGACCTCCACGGGCAGCGTCGCCATCTTGTAGACCTGCAGCGTCACCTCCACGCTCTCCTCTTCCTTCGTGGTGTACTCGAACTTCACCTCGCTGCCGCTGTTGGTGTAAAACCGCAGGGCCGTATCCAGCGTGACGGATTCGGTCAGTTCGCCGTTGTGGGTAACTTCGGCGGTGCAGGTGGTGACCTTATCGATCTCGGTGCTGGGGCCGGAGAGGGTGACCGTCTCCTTCGAAAGCTCGGTGCCGTACAGGATATACCCGTCCGCGATGGTCAGGTAGTTGGTGGTCACGGTGATGGGGACGGTCTTTTCCTCCACCACGTCGAAGACGACATCCACGCTGTTGTCCCCGCCCTCGATGGAGACGGTGACGCCGTTCAGCAGCCCGTTGACCCCCCGCACTTGCAGGTGCAGGGTCTTCGCGCCGCTGTCGCGGACGCTGGACCAATCCGGGTAGACCACGAAATCGGAGGCCGAGAGACTGCCGATGGTGTAGCCGTCGCCGGAAACTTTCAGGTTGACGTATTTTTCCGGGGCGCTGACGATGCTGAGGCCCCGCGAAGTATAGGCGGCGGAATCGTAAGTGAAATCCACCGGCACATTGGCGATGGTCTTGGTGGTGCCGGGCTGCACCACGATGGTGACGACCATCCATGCCACGATGGCACCCACGATGGCCAGCAGAAGGCGGATGCGGCGGTCATCCAACAGACTCTTGGTATGCTGGATGGCGGGCTTTGTGCCGTTCGTGTTCAGCTCCTTGCTCATGGCTGCTCCTCCTCTTTCTGGTTGACCCAGCTCAGCAGACGCTTGACACGGCCCTTCCAGCTGTTGTCCGTCTTCTCGCTGGCGGTCTCCTTGGGGATCATCTCATCCACGAGCCGGGTGTACAGGGTCTGGCGGTCAAAGTGGCGGATGAGGACGCCGTTCTTCGCCATGGAGATGATGCCTGTCTCCTCGCTGACGACGATGGCGATGGCGTCGGAGTTTTCGGCAATGCCGAGGCACGCGCGGTGGCGGGTGCCCATATCCTTGCCGAGGTCAAGGTTATTGGAAAGCGGCAGCACGCAGCCCGCTGCCTTGATGCGGCCATTCTCGATGATGGCAGCGCCGTCGTGCAGGGGGGTGCCCTCGTAGAAGATGGTGCCCAGCACTTCCAGATTGACCGCGCTGTTCACCGGCGTGCCGGTGCGGACGATCTCGGAAAGGTTGGTGCTGCGCTCCAGCACGATGAGCGCGCCGGTCTTGGTCTCGGAAAAGCGTTCAGCGGCGTCGCAGATGGCGATGATAGCACTGCGCCATGCGCCCTTGAAGCTGGGGTCATTGTAGCGGCCCTTGACGTTAAATAGCTTCGAGGCCCATTGGTCGGTCTGGCCCATCCGCTCCAAGGCGCGCCGGATCTCCGGCTGGAACAGGACGACCAGCGTCAGCAAGCCGACCTGCAATAAGGAGTTCAGCAGCCACGTCACCGTGCGCATGTTCAGCACGTTTGCCACCAAGTAGACCGCCAGCACCAGCAGCGCGCCCTTGGCCAGCTGCCCGGCGCGGGTGCGGTTGATGATGCCCAGCAGTTGATAGATCAGGAACGCGATGATGATGATATCCAGCAGATCCGCCAGCTTGAAGGTCTGGAAGTTTGCTATGATCGAGTTCAGAGTCATCGATGTTTTCTCCCGCTTACAGCTTTTCGATCAGGGCCACCGCATGCGCCGCGATGCCCAGCCCCTCGCCGGTGAAGCCCAGATGCTCCTCGGTGGTGGCCTTGACGCTCACAGCGTCCACCGGCAGCCCGAAGGCCTCGGCCAGCTTTTCGCGCATGGCGGGGATGTAGGCCGCCAGCTTGGGCCGCTGGCAGAGGATGGTGGAGTCGATGTTCTCGATCTTCCAGCCATTCTCGTGCAGGATCTCGGCCACGCGGCGGGCCAGCTTGAGGCTGTCGGCGCCGGAATACTCCGGGTCGGTATCCGGGAAGTGCTTACCAATATCCCCCAGCGCCGCCGCGCCCAGCACGGCGTCCATAACGGCGTGGGCCAGCACATCGGCGTCCGAATGGCCCAGCAGACCCTTTTCGAAGGGCACTTCCACGCCGCCGAGGATCAGCTTGCGGCCCTCCACAAGGCGGTGTACATCGTAACCATGACCAATGCGCATATTTGTTCCTTCTTTCTGTTCCGGGCGGGGCAGATCTTCCCGCGTGGTGATCTTCAGGTTGGCGTAGTCGCCCTGCGTCAGCTGCACCGGGCGGCCGGTCAGCTCAAACAGGCTGCAATCGTCGGTGACGAGGCGGGCCTTTTCTTCGTCCAGCTCGTCCAGCGCGGCGAGGTAAGCGGCCCGGTCGAAGCACTGGGGCGTCTGCACCGCATACAGGGTGCTGCGGTCGGGCGTTTCGGTGACGCTGCAGCCTTCCGGCACGGTCTTGCCGTCGCCCCGCTTTGCCGTTTTGACGGTATCCTTCACCGGCACCGCCGGGGCCGCAGCCCCGCACAGGGCGGCGGCGTTCAGTGCGGCTTCGATGACCGCCTCGCTCACAAAGGGGCGGGCCGCATCGTGGACGGCCACGATCTCGCCGCTGGCTGCCAGCACGCCGTTCTTCGCGCTCTCGGCGCGGGTCGCCCCGCCGGGCACGACCTGCACCGGCTTTTGGCACGCGGCCGCCTGCTGCTCCAGAAACTCCCGGTTTTTGCCCGCCACCAGCACGATCTCATCCACGAGGGGGCATTCGGCAAAGGCGCGGATGCTCCGCTGCACCACCGTCTCTCCGCCCAGATCAAAGCTGAGCTTGTCGAACCCCATCCGGGTGGAGGAACCTGCGGCCACCAGAACCGCCGTCACACGTTTTTCCACTTCTGACACCTACCTGTCTTCCGTTTTTCTGCGCCCATTGCAAAGCGCAGACTGATACATTGAATATTATAACGTATTGCGCCACAAACTGCAACCACGCAGAGCAATAAAAATGGAGCTGCCGAACCACCCCCCCGTCACAGCGCTCTGTGCCAGCCCCCCTCTGGGAGGGGGCCTCGCGCAGGCGATGTGGGAAGGAGTCATTCAACAGCTCCTCTTGATGGATTTTGTTTACTTCAGGATGGGCTCAATGGCAGCAGCCAGTGCATCCTTCTGGGCCTGTGCTTCGGCCAGATCCTTGCCCAGCGTGGTGAAGTAGGTCTTGATCTTCGGCTCGGTGCCGGAGGGGCGGACCACGACGGTGGCACCGTTCTCCAGCGTGTAGATCAGGACGTTGGCCGCGGGCAGACCGGTCTCTTCGGGCTTCTTGTAGTCGGTGACCTTGACCACCTTGTGGCCGGCCATCTCGGTGAGCGGCTCGTCACGCAGCTTCTGCATGATGGAAGCCATCTTCTCCATGCCGGTCAGGCCGGGGAACTCGAAGCTGTCCACCTTGTTCAGGTAGCGGCCGTACTGAGCATAGATCTCTTCCAGACGCTGCTTGATGGAGGAACCGATGCTGCGGTAGTAAGCGGCCATCTCGCAGATCAGCATGGAGCCGATGACGGCGTCCTTATCGCGGACATAGGGGCCGGCCAGATAGCCGTAGCTCTCCTCGAAGCCGAAGATGAAGCGATCCACCTCACCGGCAGCCTCCAGATTTGCGATCTGATCGCCGATCCACTTGAAGCCGGTCAGCACGCTGCGCATCTCCACGCCATAATGAGCGGCAATGGCGTCGGCCAGCGGGGTGGAGACGATGGACTTGACGGCGACGGGGTCCTTCGGCATGGTGCCCTTCTCGATGCGGCCTGCGCAGATGTAGTCCAGCAGCAGAGCGCCCATCTCGTTGCCGGAGACCAGCTCATAGCTGCCGTCCGGGCACTTCATGGCGATGCCCACGCGGTCGGCGTCGGGGTCGGTGGCCAGCATCAGGTCTGCACCGGTCTTGGTGGCGAGGTCGAGGCCCAGCTTCAGGGCATCGAAGATCTCAGGGTTGGGGTAAGAGCAGGTGGTAAAGTAGCCGTTGGGATACTCCTGCTCCGGCACGATGGTGATGTCGGTGATGCCCATATCGTTCAGGACGTGGGTGACCGGCACCAGACCGGAGCCGTTCAGGGGGCTGTAGACCAGCTTCAGGCCAGCCGTCTTGCACAGGCCCGGGCGCACCTGACGTGCCTCGATGGCAGCGTAGAGGGCGTTCTTGCAGTCGTCGCCCACAAAGCGGATGAGGCCCTGCTCGACACCCTCTGCAAAGGAGATGTACTTTGCGCCGGTGAGGACATCGGTCTTCTGGATCTCATCGTAGACGATAGCGGCGGCGTCATCGGTCATCTGGCAGCCGTCGGGGCCGTAGGCCTTGTAGCCGTTGTACTTGGCGGGGTTGTGCGAAGCTGTGACCATGATGCCCGCGTTGCACTCGTAGTAACGGGTGGCAAAGCTCAGGGCGGGGACCGGCATCAGCGCGTCGTAGATGCGCACCTTGATGCCGTTCGCTGCCAGGACCCCGGCAGCCGTCTTGGCAAAGATGTCGCTCTTGAGGCGGCTGTCGTAGCTGATGGCCACGGTCTGATTGCCGCCCTGCGTCTTGACCCAGTTTGCCAGACCCTGCGTGGCCTGACGCACGACGTAGATGTTCATACGGTTGGTGCCAGCGCCCAGCACGCCGCGCAGGCCGGCGGTGCCAAACTTCAGCGCAACGGCGAAGCGGTCCTTGATCTCGTCGTCATTTCCCTCGATCTTGGCCAGTTCCGGCTTCAGATCTGCGTCTTCCAGATCTGCTGCCAGCCAGCGCTTATACTCATCCTGATACATATTGCACACCTTACCTTTGTTATTTTTGACCATAATGGACAAATTCATCCAAGTCTACTTATAATATAAGCTTTTATACGCTTTGTGTCAATTCAGGATTATGTACCAAGTTTTCCCCCTCAAAACCAGCAAATGCTACAAATCGCGTCGGCTTTCCGCTTTGCCGACCTCCCTCTGCTGCCATACAGGGCCAGTAGGTCACCCCTGCGTCGTCCAGCACTTCGGTCCAATGGCCCAGTCCAACGCCATTTTCGCACAGATACCGCATCAAAGGCATCAGCCGCCCGAAGTCGCCCGTCGGGCAGATGACCTGTTCCGTCGTGCATTCCCCGCCCTGCTGCCGCTGCACTGCCAACACGACACCCTCTTCCTCCAGGCTTGCGTAATAGCACAGCGTGTATGCGCGCTGATAGCCTTCGATATTCGAATAGGACCGGGTATAACAGCAGTACTCTTTCGCAACCATATGATCCTTCCTCCGATCTTGTTTTTTGCCTGTTCTCATTGCGCGTGTCTCGTTGACATCTCACATGCCCTCTAATATAATAGATTCAGATAAAAAATTGTGTCGAACCCGGACGGCAAGGCCCTGCTTTTTCCATTTCTTAGTCGTTTCTTATCCAACGATTTTACATTTTTCGTCCGTTATTTCAAAACAAACATCGGTACTACGTAGAATCATGCAGCGATTCTTTTTTTGAGATGGATACAACAGCACAAATCAAAAATTTTAATGGCCCTGCCGCCCCCTGTCGGGCAGAAAGGAGCGCCCCATGTACGCAGTCCTCAAGAGCTTCGGCCTCAAGGGCCTCAACGGCTTCCCGGTAGAGGTCGAGGCCGACATCTCGGGCGGGATGCCCGCCCTCTCCATCGTCGGCCTACCGGACTCTGCCGTCCGGGAGAGCGGCGACCGCGTTCATGCGGCCCTGAAGAATCTGGGCTTCAAGTGGCCCGACCGCCGCATCACCATCAACCTTGCCCCGGCCGATGTCCGCAAGACCGGCCCGGTGTACGACCTGCCCCTGCTGCTGGCCGTGCTGGCGGCCTCCGGGCAGCTGGAAACGCCGCCGAAGGACACCGCCTTTCTGGGTGAGCTGGCGCTGGACGGCAGCCTGCGGCCCGTGTCCGGCGTGCTGCCGATGGCACTGGAAGCCGCCGCCAGCGGGGTGCGGGCGCTCTACGTCCCGGCGGAGAACGCCGCCGAGGCCGCTGAGGCCGGCGGCAGCGAGATGCAGGTCTTCCCCGCTGCAACGGCCCGTCAGGTCGTGGACGCTCTGCGAGGCGTCCAGCCCATCCCGCCTACGGCTCCTGTTCCCTTCGACCCTGCCGACGCATGGAACCATGTCCCCGATTTCTCCGACGTCTGCGGTCAGCCGCTGGCCCGCCGGGCAATGGTCATTGCCGCTGCAGGCGGGCACAACGTCCTGCTCATCGGCGCACCCGGCACCGGCAAATCCATGCTGGCCCGGCGTCTCCCCGGCATCCTGCCCCCGCTGAGCCGGGAGGAGGCCGTGGAAACCACCAAGATCTATTCCATCGCCGGGCAGATGCCCGCAGGCCGGGGCCTCGTGACGGCCCGGCCCTTCCGCAGCCCCCATCACTCGGCCAGCTCGGCGGCGCTGGCGGGCGGCGGCGCACTCTTCCGCCCCGGCGAGTGCAGTCTGGCCAACTGCGGCGTCCTCTTCCTCGACGAACTGCCCGAGTTCTCCCGTCAAGTACTCGAAGTCATGCGCCAACCCCTCGAAGACCGGAAAATCACTGTCGCACGGGCAAAATACACCATCGAATACCCGGCAAGCGTCATGCTTGTCGCTTCGATGAATCCCTGCCCTTGCGGATATTACAACCACCCCGAGAAAAAATGTATCTGCCCGCCCGGAGCGGTACACCGTTACCTGAACCGCATCTCGGGTCCGCTGCTCGACCGTATCGACATACAAGTAGAAATCGTTCCCGTTCCGTTCGAGAAAATCTCCGACGGCCGTCCGGGAGAACCCAGCACGGCCATTCGCGAACGGGTAATCCGCGCCCGGGAAATACAAAGCGAACGCTTCAAAGAGATACCCGGCATATATTGCAATGCACAGATGAACAGCCGATTGCTCAACACATACGCCCGACCCGACGAGGCCGGACTCGCCCTGCTGCGCACGGCCATGACCCGACTCAACCTCTCGGCTCGCGCCTATGACCGCATATTGAAAGTTTCCCGCACCATCGCCGATCTGGCCGGCAGCGAAACCATACAAACCTCCCACATCGCCGAAGCCATCAATTACCGCAATCTCGACCGTGAAAATTGGGCGGGATAAGTCTCCCCCTCGTTATACAAAAATCGCTCTTCGGTACCACATCATAGGTACAAGATGCAAACAACCATATTGCCGGAGTTTTCATTTGTGAGAAAACAGCATCATTTTTTTCAGAGGAGAAATTCCTCCAAGATATTTTCTGTTACACAACATATCCTAAAAATGGTTATTCTTATTTATTAATGTTATTTTTGTAGAAAATGAAAGAAATATCATCTACCAAACGGAGGAACCGAAAATCCGGAAAAGAGTAGGGGACACAACTTTTATACATAAATCATGAATTGGTATCTCAAATGTTGGAAACAATATGCCGATTTCTCAGGGAGGGCTCGACGTAAAGAATATTGGATATTCTCGTTGATAAACTATATCATCATCTTCTTTCTTTATATTCTACAAATAGTCATGATTGAGAGCACGCTATGGCTCATATTTCCAATCATCTTTTTCTTGTATGCCGTGGCTGTATTTCTCCCCGGTTTAGCAGTGAATATCCGCCGATTGCACGACATCGGAAAA
>ERZ827156.4408-NODE-4408-length-11530-cov-2.718344_pt1 | contig 11530 bp, 8 predicted proteins | sample MGYA00519919_ERZ827156 | MGnify/ENA primary metagenome ERZ827156 (study PRJEB31778, sample SAMEA3449269) | human gut metagenome | biome: human gut; feature: human-associated habitat; material: faeces | place: United Kingdom | collected 2010/2012 ... | reverse complement strand
ACCGCTTGGAGAAGTGTTTACCTCACCAGTGCTTGCAAAAACAAATGGTGTAATCAATGTAAGTGAAGTGTATCTTAATGATTTAAAATTTAAAAATCTTTCAGTTACATTAAAAGACGGAATGGTCGCAGATTATACATGTGATAATTTTGCTGACGAAGAAAAAAACAGGGAGTTTTTTAAGGAAAATGTATTGTATAACCATGAGACACTGCCAATAGGTGAGTTCGCAATTGGAACAAATACAACAGCATATGTAATGGCAAACAAATATGATATTGTATATAAGCTTCCGATTCTTATAGTAGAGAAGATGGGGCCGCATTTTGCACTTGGTGATACATGTTATTCAAGGGCTGAAGATATAAAGGTTTACAATCCTGACGGAAAAGAAATTATTTCAAAAGAAAATGAGATTTCATCATTAAGAAAGACACAGCCGGAAAAAGCGTATTTTAACTGCCATACTGATATAACAATCCCTTATGAGGAAATTGGAAGCATAACAGCGGTTGAAATTGACGGCAAGAGAACCGATATAATCAGAAACGGAAGATTTGTACTTGAAGGATGTGAAGAATTGAATCGTCCGTTTGAAAAATAAAACTGTAGTTTTATAATAAGTGATTAAGCAAAAAGTTGCGTTTATATTAATAGAGAGTTATAATATAACAATAAAATATAAATCCAATGGGGTGATTTTATGAGAATTCAAGATTTTTGTGACATGAAGAAATTTGAAGAAATTATGAGTAATTGGGCGAAAAGCACAGGACTTGCGACGGTTGCAGTCGGAGATGACGGCAAGTATATAAGTGAGTGCTATAATTTTACTGACTTTTGTATTAAACTCACAAGAGGAAGCAATGAAGGACGTAGAAGATGTGAAAAGTGTGACCGCGAAGGAAAAGGCGTATATCCGTGTCATGCAGGTCTTATTGATTTTGGTATTCCGATTACACTTGATGACGGAACTGTACTTGGAAGCGTAATAGGCGGACAGGTTCTCCCGGAACATCCGGATGAGGATAAGTTCAGAAAAGTCGCTGATGAAATCGGCGTTGACCAGGACAAGTACATTGAGGCACTTGGAAAAGTTAATGTAAAGACAAGAGAAGAGATTGAAGCGGCAGCTAACCTTCTCGGTGATGTAATTAACATGTATGTGAGAGCCTGTTATTCATCAGCACGCAGTGAGAGAATACTTGATAATCTGAAGAATGGTATCAAAGAGGCTGCAGAACAGATTGAAGTTGCCAATGATAATACGAAACAGATAGAGTCATTTGGACATAAACAGAAGATACTTGCCCTTAATGCAAGTATAGAGGCTGCAAGAGCAGGCGAAGCAGGTAAGGGATTTGCTGTAGTTGCAGAGGAAGTACAGAAACTTGCACAGGGTATGTCTGTAGTAAGTGTTAATATCAGAAAAGCTCTTGATGAGGTTACACAGACGATTAATAAACTTAATCAGTGATAAGTACATAAGTACAATATGTTTTAATAATAATCAGTTAAACTTATAATCGGATGGAGAACAATGGCTGGAAAGATTAGTAAAGACAAGAAAAAATATATTATAGCCGGTATTTCGGGAATTTTAGTAATTATATTGATATTAACGGCATATAGTATTAATAGTGCAAAAAATGATAAAAAACCGACAACAGATGTAAGCGTTGAAGATTCTGACAAAAAAGTTAAAAGTCAATCATCTGCATCATCAGATGGAGGACGTGTTGCATCTACGGTAGAGATTGAATTTGAAGACAGTGCAGTTCTTGTCGGAACAAGATTTAAAGTGACAGCCATTGTTACACCATCAGATACAGATAAAGCATTACTCTGGAGCAGTAGTGATGATTCTGTTTTTTCAGTTGATGAAAATGGAATTGTAACAGTAAAAGGCACGGGTAATGCAGTTCTTACGGCAACTGTGGGAACAGTATCAGATGCGGTTGTTATCGAAGGAATAACAGACGCTGCCACAGGCTCATCAGAAAATCTTCCTGTATTCATAGCTGATTCATATGATTCTTCATATACTGTGTCAGGTTCATCCGGTAACAGGACAGGCACACAGGCAACAGGCAGCGGTTCATCTTCATATCAAGGCAGTTCAGAAAATGGCAGCAGCTATCAGGGAACTTCAGGTACATCAGGTGGACAGACGGCTTCTGGCGGACAAAATTCAGGCTCTGACTATACGGGTTCATCAGGAAATGCATGGTCAGATAATTCTGGCAGTAATAATTCAGGCAATCAGAATCAGGACAACGGAGGTAATAATAATTCAGGCAGTCAGGATTCAGGTAATACAGATAACGGCTCATCAGGTGGACAGACAAGCAGCACAATAGGTGAGAGTCTTCCGGCACTTGGTTTTAACCATATGATGAGTAATGTATACGTTTATGAAGAAGGAAACAACTATTACGGCGAGGTAATAACCCAGCCTAATGTTGCAATTATATATATTATGCAGAGAAGTTCGGGATTTGATAATGTTATAAATCAGGTACTTCAAAGACTTGTTCCGGGAGGAGCATCGCAAATCTGGAACAACTATTCTACAGCAACAACAGATAAAACATTTACAATAAATGACAGAAAAATAAGAATAGTAATGCCTAAGGGCGGCGGCCATTCGCAAATTGTAATATACAATTAGCTGGTGGTGTGTTATAATGTCGAAAGTAAAACCAAAAATCACAGAAATGTGAGTATGGAGGTATTTGGTGTTAAACGAAAATAAAATAAAAATGATGACAAAAATGGCAATATATGAAAAAAATCAGGGCAGGCAGATGTTAAAGAATGCCAGATATTATAAAGGTGATTATATTGCATTAAGCGTATTGAAAAGTACAATAGCAACGACATTTGCATATATAATAGTTTTTTTAATGTATATATTGTGTGATGTCGAAAAACTTGTCGCAGATATTAACAGTCTTGATTATGCAGCCATGGGAAAGAAGATGGCTTTATATTATGTAATTATGCTTGTTGTGTTCGCTGTTATTTCTGGTGCAGTCAGTGCATATAAGTACGACCATTCACGCAGTGGAATGAAGAAATATTTTTCAAGACTTAACAAACTTGAAAGATTCTATAACGGACAAAAAAACAGAAAGTAACGGAGGACCCATGATGACTTTTTTATTGGAGTTAAAGGATAATATCAACAAATTTTACAATAAACATAATGTATATCTTGTCCCTGCACTTAAATTTGTAGTGGCATTTATATCATTTCTGCTTCTTAATGTGCAGATAGGATATATGACAATATTAAAAAATCCTCTTATTGCACTTGCTGTGTCAATAATATGTGCATTTCTCCCAAGCGGATTTACAGTTGTTGCACTTTCAATATTTATGCTTGCACACCTGTATGCCATATCAGCAGAATTTGCGGTAATTTCATTATCTATTGTACTTGTTATGTATCTTCTCTATTTCAGATTTGCACCTAAACAGGGATACATTCTCATATTCACAGTTATTTTATGCTGGTGTAAGATTCCGGAAGCAATTCCTGTTGCAGTAGCTCTTGGAGCCGGACTTACATCATTCATACCTGTTTCGTTTGGCGTTATTATATATTATATAATCAAGACAGCAAGTGCTTATGAAACAGCAATAACTAACTCATCTGTGGCAGATAGCATGCAGCAGATATCTTATATTGTAGAAAGTTTTTTCAATAACAAAAGCTGTCTTATTTTTGTAATTGCATTTACAGTTGCAATAATCATTACGTATATAATTAAGAGACTTTCAGTTGACAATGCATGGACATATGCAATTGCAGTTGGTACAGTTTCAGAATTTATAATATTGATAGTTGGAAGCCTTGCATTAAATGCAAAGATTAATATTGTATTTATGATTATAGGTATTATTATTGGAGCAGTTGCTGCATATATCTGTAAGATTGTATTTTTTAGTGTTGATTATAAGAGAACTGAATTTGTGCAGTATGAAGATGATGAATACTATTATTATGTAAAAGCAGTTCCAAAAATCAGCCTCGTTAATGAAAATGTCAAAGTTAAGCAGATTAATGCAAGAAAGACAAGAAAAACAAGTGATTTAAGTGATATAAGAAGAGCAGCAGATAAGAATGCAGCTACATTGGAAACTGATGATGACGATATAACATTTTATGATAAATAATATTTAACAGAATAATAAAAGCGAAGGGAGTGAAGATATGACAGCGGTTAATAATTTTATACAAAATTATTTGTCTAACCTGTATATACCCCGTATTACATGGACAGATATAATAGAGATTTTTATTATAGCATTTGTTCTGTACAGCTTTCTTGTATGGATTAAGAATACAAAAGCATGGGCGTTATTAAAGGGTATTATAATTGTCGTACTTTTCGCTCTTTTTGCATATATTCTTAATCTCAGAACGATTCTGTGGATAGCAGGAAAGACAATAAGTGTTGGTATTATAGCACTTGTAATTATATTCCAGCCTGAATTAAGGCGTGCTCTGGAACAGCTGGGAAGAAAAAAACTTGTGCTTAATTTCTTTAATTTTGGCGACAGTCATGAAAAAGATGAAAGATATAGCTCAAAGACAGCAGATGAGATTGTCCGTGCTGCATATGAAATGGGAGCAGTAAAGACAGGTGCTCTTATTGTTATAGAACAGGATATGATGCTTGATGAATATGTAAGAACGGGCATAAATGTTGACGGAATTGTGACAAGCCAGCTTCTTATAAATATTTTTGAACATAATACACCGCTTCATGATGGTGCTGTTATTATTAGAGGAAACAGGGTTGTGGCGGCAACATGTTATCTTCCGCTTTCTGATAATGTTAATCTTAGTAAAGAGCTTGGAACAAGACACAGGGCTGGAGTTGGAATAAGTGAAGTGACAGACAGCATGACAATTATTGTCTCAGAAGAAACAGGTGCTGTATCAGTAGCTGTCGGAGGAGAACTTATAAGAGATATAGATGAACATTCACTGCGTAACAAACTGGAATATTTAAGAAAGAGGACAATAGATGTAAAGTCTTTCAAAATATGGAGAGGAAGAATAAAGAATGAAGGAAAAAATATTTAACAACTTTTCTCTTAAAATCCTTTCAGTGTTATGTGCAATCGTTTTGTGGGCTGTTATAGTCAATATATATGACCCGACAACGAGTGTTACAATAAGTAATGTGAATGTGGAACTTATCAATGCACAAAGTCTTACTGATAAGGATTATACCTATGAAGTTGTGGACGGAAGCAAAATATCAGTATATCTTAGCGGACCTAAAAGTGTAATTACTGACATTAAGTCAAGTGATATAGTTGCAACTGCAGATTTGAGTAAAATATCAGCATTTGCCGATTATGTTGACATTGATGTAAAAGTAGTAAAAGATGGCAAAGAAGTTACAGGAATTGAAGTTACACCAAGAACAACGGCCGTAAAGCTTGATATTGAGAACAGGCTTACAAAGGAATATACAATTGAGACAGATACTGAAGGAATGCCTGCAGACGGATATGTGCTTACATCAGTAAGTGTTACACCTACAACTGTAAAAGTTACAGGACCGTCATCAATTGTAGAAAATATTGACAAAGTTAAGGCTGTGTGTGATATTAGTGGTGCATATTCTAATGTTAACAGTACAGCTAAGCTTACGGCATATGCGGCAGATGGAAGCCAGATAAATGAGGAAGGTTTTTCATTTTCAAAAAGCGATGTAGATTATACAGCACTGATAAGTGCCCATAAGATAGTTAATGTGAGATGTGCAGGTACAACCGGAACAGTTAAAGACGGATATATGATTATGGGAATTGAACTTAGCACAGATAAGGCTGAACTTATCGGTGATGCTAATACACTTAACAACATTTCTGAGATAGTTATACCTGAGAGTGCAATTAATGTTGATAATGTTGATTCGTCAAGAAACTATACGGTATGGCTTTCTGACTATATAAGTCAGGATTTAAAAGTAAAATCTGAAAACAAGCTAAATATTAAAGTTAAAGTGGCTGATTTAAACAGCCGCGAGTTTTCATTTGACACATCGAAGATTACATTTAATAATATAAAGACAGGATATCATGTTACAATAGATGATGATTCTGTTATGTCAATAGTCATAAGCGGTGAGGGCAGTGTTCTTGATTCGATTTCAGGAGATAATATAAAAGGAACAACAAACCTTACGGCTTTATCGGCGGGAAGACATACTGTTTTTGTTAACTTTACAGTACCGGATGGTTGTAAAGTTGTAGGAGAATATAAGATACAGGTTCTTATAGAAGCAGACAAACTGCAGGAAACAACATCTGCTGCTTCAAATTAATGCGGTATATGTATACAGGAGGTTGAAAAATGTTAAAGCAGACTATATTAGTAGACAGTCCTTTGGGAATTCATCTGCGTCCGGCTACAGCAATGTGTGATCAGGCGATTAAATATAAATCGAAGATTTCATTTAATTATGGCGATGGCAAAACTGCGAATGCAAAAAGCGTAATATCAATACTTGCTTCAAGTGTCAAATGTGGGCAGGAAATTGTGCTTGAAGCTGACGGCGAAGATGAAGAAGAAGCAATAAATGCTGTAGCACAGGCATTTAAAGAATCACTCAAAAATGATTAATAATAATTAAGAATGGAGGATAATAAAATGGGCTATATGGAAACTTATAAGTCTTGGTGCGATAATGAATATTTTGATGAGGCAACAAGAGATGAATTAAAATCTATAGCTGGTAATGAAGCGGAGATAGAAGATCGTTTTTATAAAGATCTTGAATTTGGTACAGGCGGTCTTAGAGGTGTAATTGGAAATGGTACAAACAGAATGAATGTTTATACTGTAAGAAAGGCAACACAGGGACTTGCTAATTTTATTATAAAGGATAATGCAGCAGACAGAGGTGTGGCTATTGCATACGATTCAAGAAGAATGTCAAAGGAATTTGCAGACGAAGCAGCACTCTGCCTTAATGCAAATGGTATCAAAGCATACATATTCCCTACATTAAGACCTACACCAGAGCTTTCATTTGCATTAAGAGAGCTTCATTGCATAGCTGGTATTGTTGTTACAGCAAGCCACAATCCTCCTGAATATAATGGATACAAAGTATATTGGGAAGATGGTGCACAGATTACAGCACCTAAGGATTCACAGATTATATCAGAAGTTAAAGCAGTTACAGATTATAATACAGTAAAGACAATGGATATTGATGCTGCAAGAGTTGCAGGTCTTTACAATGTAATCGGATATGATATGGATGATAATTACATGGCTGCACTTAAAAAGATGAGCCTTAATGGAGATATTATCAAGCAGGTTGCAGATGATATCAAGATTGTATACACACCATTTAATGGTACAGGTAATGTGCCTGTAAGAAGAATTTTAAGAGAGCTTGGATTTAAGAATGTATACGTTGTTCCTGAACAGGAAAAACCTGATCCAAACTTTACAACACTTGAATATCCTAACCCTGAAGACCCTAAGGCATTTACATATGCATTAAAGCTTGCAAAAGAAGTCGATGCAGATATTATTCTTGCAACAGACCCTGATGCAGACAGACTTGGTGTATATTCTAAAGATGTTAAGAGTGGTGAATACAAGTCATTTACAGGTAACATGTCAGGTATGCTTATTGCAGAATATCTTCTTTCACAGAGGAAAGAACGCGGTCTTATCCATAAAAATGGTGCATTTGTTAAGACTATTGTTTCAACAAATATGGCTGATGCAATTGCAAAAGAATACAATGTAAAGCTTATAGAAGTTCTTACAGGATTTAAGTTTATCGGTGAACAGATTAAATTCTTTGAACAGCAGCATACATATGAGTATGAATTTGGTTTTGAGGAAAGTTATGGCTGCCTTGTAGGTACACATGCAAGAGATAAAGATGCCGTAGTTGCTGTTATGGCACTTTGTGAAGCAGCTGCTTATTATAAGACAAAAGGTCTTACACTCTGGGATCAGATGATTAATATCTTTGAAAAATATGGATATTATAAAGAAGGCCAGAAGGCAATCACAATGAAAGGTGCTGAAGGTGCCGCTCATATTGCCAAGATGATGGATGATTTAAGAAACAACCCACCAAAGAAATTTGGCAGATGGGATGTTCTTGAGACAAGAGATTATAAGAATGATGAGTGCATAGTTCTTGCAACTGGTGAGAAACACAGCACAGGTCTTCCTAATTCTAATGTATTATATTATGATTTATCAGATAATGCATGGTGTTGTGCAAGACCTTCAGGTACAGAACCTAAGATTAAGTTCTATATGGGTGTAAAAGGTTCAAGCCTTGAGGATGCTCAGAGCATGCTTGACGAACTTACAAAAGCAGTTATGGAAAAAATAGGACAGTAAAGTTCAGAATTTTTTAATAAGTAAAACACAATATGAACACATTTCGTTGTTAGTATACATATACAGACAAGGAAATGTGTTCTTCTTATATAATTACATGTATTATACAGAACATATTTTAAAGGAAGGAGTAAGGTAAAATGTACGATAATGATTTAGATAATAATAATACATCATCAGGTGTAACAGGAAGCGAATCACAGAATTCGCAGGAAAGTACAGAATACAGATATACGTCAGGAAGCATGCCATACAATGATAATTCATACAATTCATCATATAATAACAATACATGGAATTCCAATAATGGCGGTTATTATTCAAATACTAATTATTCAAACACTACGGGCAACACTAATTATAATAAAAAGAAAAACAAGACAGACAAAAAAGGAATCGGAAAGAGAATTGCAGCAATTGCATTGTCAGCAGTTTTATTTGGTGTAATTGCCGGTGGTACAATGTATGGCGTCAACTATGCGGCTAATAAAATAAAACCTGTCAATAATAATTCTAATGTAGAAATACCAATAGTATCAAGCAGTGTATCATCAACATCAGGAACAGTTAACGATGAAAGTTCGGCATACGATGTAAAGATGGATGTTGCAGCAGTTGCTAATGCAGCAATGCCGGCAATGGTTGCATTACAGGGTACAACAACAGTTTCAGGCAACTCATCATCAATATTCGGATATGGACAGAGTTATGAGGCAACAACAAGTGGAACAGGTATAATTGTTGGTAAAAGTGATACAGAACTGCTTCTTCTTACAAATGCACATGTAATAGATGGTGTAAGCAACTTAAAGTGTACATTTGTGGATGGTGAATCAGTAAACTGTACAGTAAAAGGCTCTAAATCAGATAAAGATATTGCAGTAGTTGCAGTTAATCTCAGTGATATAAAGAGTTCAACAATCAATCAGATTTCAATTGCTGAACTTGGTGATTCTGATGATGTTACACTAGGTCAGGAGGTTGTAGCCATCGGTAATGCACTTGGTGAAGGCCAATCAGTAACAAATGGTATAATAAGTGCCATGAATCGTTCAATAACAGTTAATAATGTAACATCTGATGGCCATTTCATGACAAATGCAGCAATTAACTCAGGAAACAGTGGCGGTGCATTACTTAATGCAGACGGACGTGTAATTGGTATTAACTTTGCAAAGACATCAGAAGATGGTGTTGAAGGCATGGCATATTCAATTCCTGTTTCAAATGTAAAAGACCTTATAAATTCACTTATGAACAGAGAGACAAGAACAAAGGTTGCTGATTCTGAAGCATCATATCTTGGTATTTCAGGCGTTGATATAACAAGTACAATTTCACAGTATTACAAGTATCCACAGGGAGTACAGATTCGTTCAGTTGCATCAGGTTCTGCAGCAGAAAAGGCTGGTCTTGGTCAGTATGATATAATTGTAAGCTTTGATGATGAGTCAATATCATCAATGTCAGAGCTCCAGAATACAATGCAATATTATAAAGCTGGTGAAACAGTTACAATAAAATATTATCATCCTGAAGGCACTCAGTACGTATTAAAATCTGTAGATGTTACACTTGGAAAGAAAAACTGATAAAATACATCCGTCTACAGGAAATGGTTAAAAATTAAAAATAAAGAATAAAGAATAAGAAGGATACATCAACCGGCAGGCATATATGCGGTGCAGGGCATGTATCCTTCTTCTTTTAACTTTTATTTTAGAAAGATTTTATTGATATATATAGAAGCAAAATGTATACTTTATAATATACATAAGAAATCGGGAGGACAATATTATGCAGGATAATAAAGATAATAACAATGTTAATGATATAGATAATAAAAATGCAGATAATTCTACAGATACATCCACAACAGAAAAAAAGGATGAGTATGAAAAAGTATGTTATGTATGTCATCGTACAGAAAGCCGGGCAGGCAAGATGATAAATATGGGCAATAATATATACATATGCCCTGACTGTATGCAGCGTTCATTTGATGCTATTTATAACAGTGGTATTAATTATGATGATATGATGAAAAATATTCCCGGAATGGGCAATATTCCTGGAATGAATGGATTTATGTCTGGTGATATGAATGATAATATAAGCCAGAAACAGAAGATAAAAAAGAAGAATAATAAAGATGACAAAGATAAAAAAGAAGATATTGATTTAAAAAATATTCCGGCACCGCATGTGATAAAAGAGATGCTTGACCAGTATGTGGTAGGACAGGAACATGCCAAAAAAGTAATGTCTGTTGCTGTATACAATCACTATAAGAGAGTAGCATGCAAGGATACAGATGTTGAGATTGAAAAGTCAAACATGCTTATGATAGGACCGACAGGTTCAGGAAAGACTTATCTTGTAAAAACACTCGCAAAGCTTCTTTCAGTGCCGCTTGCCATTGCAGATGCTACATCACTTACAGAGGCAGGTTATATTGGTGATGATATAGAAAGTGTTGTTTCAAAACTTCTTGCGGCGGCAGATAATGATGTTGAGAGAGCAGAACATGGTATAATTTTTATCGATGAGATTGATAAGATAGCAAAGAAAAAAGAGACAAGAAGTCGTGATGTAAGCGGTGAATCAGTACAGCAGGGAATGCTCAAACTTCTCGAGGGAAGTGATATAGAAGTTCCTGTTGGAGCGACAAGCAAGAATGCGATGGTTCCACTCGTTACAGTCAATACAAAAAATATTTTATTCATTTGTGGAGGTGCATTCCCTGACCTTGAAGATATAATAAAAGAAAGACTCAATCATCAGGGGGCAATAGGATTTACTGCTGATTTGAAGGATAAGTACGATAATGACAGCAATCTCTGCCAGCAGGTAACAGTAGACGATTTAAGAAATTATGGCATGATTCCGGAATTCCTTGGCAGACTGCCTGTGGTATTTGCACTTGAAAGTCTTACAAAACCTATGCTTATTGAGATAATGAGAGAACCTAAAAATGCAATATTAAAGCAGTATGAGAAGCTTCTTGAACTTGATGAAGTCAAGCTTGAGTTTGATGATGCTGCACTTAATGCCATTGCAGATAAAGCTATGGAGAAAAAGACAGGTGCCAGAGCACTGCGTTCAATAATAGAAGATTATATGCTC
>ERZ827156.4406-NODE-4406-length-11531-cov-6.383235_pt1 | contig 11531 bp, 10 predicted proteins | sample MGYA00519919_ERZ827156 | MGnify/ENA primary metagenome ERZ827156 (study PRJEB31778, sample SAMEA3449269) | human gut metagenome | biome: human gut; feature: human-associated habitat; material: faeces | place: United Kingdom | collected 2010/2012 ... | reverse complement strand
CATATGGTCGGTGACGATGACGGTGAGGTTCCACCTGTTCCCATTCCGAACACAGAAGTTAAGCTCACTCGTGCCCAAGATAGTTCGCTGGAAACGGCGCGTGAAAATAGGTAGTCGCCGACTTGAACAGAACGCTTCAGGATTTCTCCTGAGGCGTTTTTTGTTGCATAAATTTGACGAAGTGCACTGAAACAACATTCAGATTCGTGTTTTATACAAAGGGAGGAATGTGCCGTGAAACGAAATCTTGTTATCGGAACAGCCGGAGTGTTCATAGCCGACATTCTTGCGATTTTAGTTTTATCTCATTATCAGCATACTTCCGCTGTTCGTCCGCAGAATAAATTCGCTGCTCAAATTCCGCAATTCCACAGCACTGTAGATGCAGACAAAGACGGCATTGATGACCAGACCGATGTTCTGAATGGTGCGCTGGCCTACGTGAATTCGCACCCAAAATACAAGAGCCGTTATTATCAGGGCGGAACACCCGACGATGGCTATGGGGTCTGCACCGATGTGGTGGCATATGCCTTGAAAAACACCGGATATGATTTGCAGGCACTGGTGGATGTGGACATTCGGGCGAACCCCGAAGAATACGGTATCACAGAACCGGATGCAAACATTGACTTCCGCCGGGTACGCAACTTGAAGGTCTTTTTCGCCCGCAATGCCATTCCCCTGACCACTGACGTTTCAGATGTGGGGCAGTGGCAGGGCGGTGACATCGTGATCTTTGAAAAGCATATCGGCATCGTTTCTGACCGGCGGAACTGGGACGGTGTGCCCTATGTGATCCATCATAACGATCCGTGGCAGACTGCTTACGAACAGGACATTCTGGAAAAGCGAACGGACATTGTGGGACATTACCGTATCTCCCAATAACGGCATAAAAAGCGGCTCCACCGCGCTGGGAAAACCAGCGTAAGCGGGGCTGCTGTGTTTATGTCGGAATATCAGTGCGCGTTTGTTGCACCTTTGCATGGTTTCCGGTATAATGAAAGAAACTACCGCGAGGGAGATGAAACGATGGACTGGGTCATGTGTCTGCTGCCAATGGCAGTGTGCTTTGTGGGCGTTCTTTTGACGGTGAAGATAAGCAGAAATCACAAGCGTATTCTGGCGGCTGCCGGGGTGGTGCTGTTTCTGTGCGTGGCGTTTGGCTCCCTTGTGGTGTACCGGGTGCAGAAGATTGCCAAGCCCATCCGGGAAAGCGATACGCTTGCCGTGGCGGAAATGAACCTGAACTCGTTCCGGGACGATGTGGAGATGAATGATTTCCAGACCAACGCTTCGACGGAGCTGTATCAGGCGCTCGAAGAATATCTGAGCAGGAAAATCTATCTGCCCTGCATCAATCAGGATACCTTCGACGCAGGCGGGCAGGATGTGATCCTTCAATTCGGCAGCAATGACGAGGCGAAGGTTTGGCTTGCATTTTATGCGGACAGCCGAATCTGTTTGGTCGATGGGAAAAAGGCCTACATTTTTCCGAACGGAAAGGCAGTTTATCAGGAAATTGAGGAAATTCTAGCGTCAGTCAGCACCCATACGGCAGTTACCGTCACTGCAATTGACGAGGAAAATGATTTTCTGATGGCAGAAGAAGAAAACGGGAAGCTATATGCGTTCCACAAGATTTCGGAAAAGCTGCGAACAAAAAACGGAAAGCAAGCAAAGCTGGAAGACCTTGCGGTAGGGGATGAACTTACGGTGCTGTCGGATGGCAGGGTATTGCTGAGTGACCCATATCAAATCGAAAATGTCTATAAGATATATACAGAAGGGGAATAAATGGAAGCTTTACCGATTGAAACAGAGCGCTTATTGCTGCGGCAGTTTGCGGTGGAGGACGCCGAGGATGTCTTTGCGATTTTTTCGGATGAGCAGACAACGCTGGACTGCGGCGGCTACCACGCATTTGACGCTATGGACGACGAATACCGCCGCTTAATGCAGAAATTTGCCGGGCAGATGCGGTACAGCATTGTAGAAAAGAAGACAGGCCGGGTCGTCGGTGTGATCTCAATGATGGATGCCGAGCGAGCGGTGCCGGGCTGGGAGCTGGGCATTGAGATTGCGCCGGACGCCCGCCGGAACGGCTTTGCGCGGGAGGCGCTGGCGGCAGTGGTCGAAGCCTATTTTGCCCAAACCGAGACCGTGCTGTTCACGGGTGGACACTATGCCTACAACACCGCCTCCGGAGAACTGCTGAAAAAGCTGGGCTTTGTCTACGAAGGCGTCGAGCACAAGGCGATGCACCACGCCGAACGCGGGCCGACCGACCTTGTGTGCTACTATCTGGAAAAAGAATAAGGCTTCCTTCCGCTGCCCCTGCAAAAGAGGCGGCGTTTTTTTTCTGCAAAGCTCTTGCATCTGGCCCACCGGTGCGGTATGCTTAACCAATAGAGCACAGGCAGGGGAGGGAACCCGAAATGGACATGGAAGACATCCACTATCTGCTGGGCGGCACGATCTTTGCGCGGGCCAAAAATTACATGAAGCATATCGAATCCTTTGACTGCGAGACGGAGGAAAATGGAGTACGGCATCTCTGCGCAGAAATCGAAGGCAGTGGTGATCATCTGTATACCACGGAGGCGTGGCTGCGGCAAAATGGCAGTTTCGTCAGTGCAAGCTGTACCTGTCCGTATAACGATAATGGCAATGGGCTTTTTTGTGAGCACATCGGTGCGCTGCTGCTGTATGACCTGAAAGAACAAAAAGCGGTGAAGGTACAACGGCGCGCACAGACTGAGCCGGCGGAGATCCCCGGCGTGGTGCGCGGGGTGGCCAACCTGCCCGAAAAGCCCGCCGAGGAGCCGGAAGCTCCCCGGAAAGACAGCTATGTTTCGGGCCTTGAAATGCTGTTCGGAAAAAAATGGCGGAGCGACGAGCCGGAGTCTGATGACGCAGCCCGTGCGCTGCTGCGCACCTATCAGGAAGGGGCACTGGCTGAGCTGGAGGATAATACCCTGCCCCAGCGCACCGGTTTTGTGGAACTGGAACCGGAACTGACCCTGCTGCAGTACGGCACGCCGTGGCTGCGGCTCCGCATCTCCGGCGGCGGGCGGCAGTATGTCGTCAAAAGCATCGAACACCTGCTGGAAGATATGGAGGAGAGCCGGGTCGTCAGCTACGGTAAATCGCTGACGTTCCAGCACCGGTGGGATGCCTTTACGCCGGATGCCCAGAAGCTATTGGGGTTAATCCGGCGGGAGGTCATCAGCCGGAAGCAATTGGAAACGCGGGGCTACACCTACAGCCGCTATGCCGAGACCGGCCCGGCTGGGGGCATGGCGCTGACGGGGGAGCTGTTCGACGCGCTGGTGACGCTGTACGCGGACCGGGGCGAAGTGGGCGGTTATACCTTAAAAAAAGATGTTCCGGCCCTGACGCTGCAAGTGGAACGGCGGCGGGGCGGTGTGGAGATCGCCGTGGAACCGTCGCTGGGCTGGGTGAGCGGCTTGGATTTCGACTATCTGTTCAGCGAGGATACGCTTTGGCGGCTGGACCGTGCCGCCACGACCCGGATGGCCCCGGCGCTGAAGACCCTGTGCGGGAAGCGGCTGTTTTTCACCAGCAAGGACGCCACGGCCTTTTGCAGCTATGTGCTGCCGGAGCTGGGGCGGCATGTGACCATTGAGGACCCGGAGCGGCTGCTGCTGAACCAGATCCCGCTGGAACCGGTGACCCAGTTCTATCTGGATGCACCGCAGATGGGAGCCGTGAGCGCACATCTGGAATTTTTGTACGGCGAGGACCGTGTGGCACCCTTTACGCCCCCGCCGCAGGGCCTTTTGCGGGATGCCCGCGCCGAAAACCGGGCGGCCAAGCTGCTGGGGCGGTATTTACAGCCCGGTGAGCCGCTGCAGTACAGCACCTACGACGAAGAAGAGGTCTACCGCTTTCTGGACGAGGGCGTCCCGACGCTGATGAACGAGGGCGAAGTCTATCTGACCGACGCCTTCCGGAACTTGCAGGCCCCGCCGCCGAAGATCTCGGTGGGGGTGTCGGTGCAGGGCAGTGTCCTTGACTTAGAGGTGGACACCGGCGAGTTCCCGGTGGGGGAGCTGAAAGCCCTGCTGAAGTCGCTCCACCAGAAAAAGCGGTATCACCGCTTGCGGGACGGACGGCTGCTGAAGCTGGACGATGACCTTGAAGGGCTGGACGAACTGAACGAGACGCTGGAGCTTTCGGGCGCGAAGCTGGGCAGGAACCACGCTGAGCTGCCGCTTTACCGCGCCCCCAGTCTGGACTGGGCGCTGTCGGGCCAGAGCGGCATCCGCTTCAACCGGGACGATGCCTTCCGGCGGATCAGCCGGAGCTTCCACGCGGTGAAGGACAGCGAGTATACCCCTCCGGCCTCTCTACAAAAAGTATTGCGAAAATACCAGCGGGACGGCTACCGCTGGCTGCGAACGCTGGATGGCTACGGCATGGGCGGCATTCTGGCCGACGATATGGGCCTTGGCAAGACGGTGCAGGTGCTGAGCTACCTGCTGGCCATCAAGGAGCTGGGGGAGAACCCCCTGCCCAGCCTCATCGTCTGCCCGGCGTCGCTGGTGCTGAACTGGGCCGAGGAGTGCGAAAAGTTCACGCCGGAACTGCACTGCGTGGTGGTGGACGGCGATGCGGCCCACCGCGCGGCGCTGGCGGAACAGTGGGAGGCCGCCGACCTTGTGGTGACGAGCTACGACCTGCTCCGCCGCGACGAGGCCCTCTACGAAAACCAGAAATTCTACGCCTGTATCCTCGACGAGGCACAGGCCATCAAGAACCACACGACCCAGAAATATAAGGCCGTCTGCGGGGTGAACAGCCGGGTGCGCTTTGCGCTGACCGGCACCCCGGTGGAAAACCGGCTGGGGGAGCTGTGGAGCATCTTCTCCTTCCTGATGCCGGGGTATCTGCCGCCTTACAAGGCATTCTGCGCCCGGTTCGAAAAGCCCATCGTGCAGGAGGATGACCCGACTGCGGTGCGGCGGCTGAACCAACTGACCGGCCCTTTCATCCTCCGCCGGATGAAGGCCGACGTGCTGAAGGAACTGCCCCCGAAGACGGAGAACATCTACCGCATCGAGCTGGAGACCGAGCAGCGCAAGCTGTATCTGGCAGCGGTGGTGGACGCCCGCGAGAAGCTGCGGGCCGCAAAACCCGAAGACAAGATGGCCGTCTTTGCCGTGCTGATGCGGCTGCGGGAGATCTGCTGCGACCCGCACCTCATCGCCGACAACTGGGAGGGCGGAAGCGCCAAGCTGGACGCCTGTGTGGAGCTGGTGAGCTCCGCCGTCGAGGGCGGCCACCGCATCCTGTTGTTCAGCCAGTTCACTTCCATGCTCGACCTGCTGGCGAAGCGGCTGGACGCCGAGGGCATCAGCCACTTCACCTTGCAGGGTTCTACCCCAAAGCCGGTCCGCGCCGAACTGGTGCGGCGGTTCAACGGGGGCGAGGTGAGTGTCTTCCTCATCTCGCTGCGGGCGGGCGGCACGGGCCTGAACCTGACCGCCGCCGACATCGTCATCCACTACGACCCGTGGTGGAACGTGGCGGCGCAGAATCAGGCCACTGACCGCGCCTACCGCATCGGCCAGCAGAACCCGGTGCAGGTGTATAAGCTCATTGCGCAGGATACCATTGAAGAAAAGATCGTTGCATTGCAGCAAGCCAAGCAGTCCTTGGCGGAAACGGTGACAGGCAGCGCGGATGGCGCCATCCTGTCCATGAAGCCGGAAGAGCTGCTGGAACTGTTGGAGGTGCCGGAAGGATGAAATTTGCAATGTTTGCACGGCCGGTCGTGACCATTTACGACCTGCCGGAGATGACGAAGGAAAGCGATGCGGGCGTTGTGTCCACCATCGGGGACGAGGGGCTGTACGGGCAGGTGTGTCAGGTGCGCACCGAGCCCGGCGGCGTGACGGTGGACGGAATCACCCTGCCGGAAACCATGGCCGAAGTGGTCACATTTTACGGCTACCACGGGTATGCATTCGCGTCCGAATTGTATTTTTGCGGCGAAAAAGAACTGCAGGGATATCTTTCTGCCGAATTGGTGCTGGCGGGCAGGGCCACCGACGTGCTGACCCTGCCCAAGGTGCAGGGCGTCCGGCTGGCAGAGCTGGAACGCGGCGCGGTGCTGCGCCGTCTGCCGGACCCGGAAGCGGAAGCCCACACGGGCTGGGCCAAGGTGGGGCTGGTGGATGGCCGCAGCGGCTATGTCCGGGATGTGGCGCTGGAACCGGTGCGCTTTTCGATGACGGCAATCTTCACGCAGGAAGCGGGGCGGACCTTTGATGAGGCCCTTGCCAAGGCCGAGGGCTGCAAGCCGGAAGAGCTGGTCCCCCGCGCCATTGACCGCTGGTTCGGCGGCAGCGAGGAGGCGTTCCGCAATGCGCTGGCCGAACAGGCCAAGAAGTATCTGGGTACCGAGTACCGCTGGGGCGGCAAGTCGGGCCGCGGCATCGACTGCTCCGGCCTTGTGAGCAGCGCTTATATGCAGTGCGGCGTCCTCATCTACCGGGATGCAAAGCTCGTGGAGGGCTGGCCGATGCACAAAATCCCGCTGGAACAGGCCAAGCGGGGCGACGCCCTCTATTTCCCCGGCCACATCGCGCTCTATCTGGGCGAGGGGCGGTACATCCACTCCACCGGTGCCGCCCGGAGCGGCGGTGTGGTGCTCAACAGCCTTGACCCCGCCGACCCGCTCTACCGGGAGGATCTGGTGAAGAGTCTGTATGCGGTGGGAAGCTTGTTTTGAAATGGATGAAGTTTCCCTTCGTACAACCTCTCCGTCATTGCTTCGCAATGCCAGCCGTCTACCCTCTGTCGCATATGCGACATCTCCCTCCGGCCGGAGGGAGTCTTTCCTTGTAGGGGAGGCTTTGGCAGTCCATGCAAAGTGAACGGTTTCGCCAGAGGCTCTCCTACTAGGAGAGCTGTCGAGCGTGAGCGAGACGGAGAGGTTGTATAAAGGAACTGTTATAGAAAGGACAGCGCTTATGAAAGTTTTCGATCTACATTGTGATACCCTCAGCGAGCTGCGCTATGCGGAGCGGCGGGGCGAGGACAAGAGCTTCGCCCAAAATGACCTGCACATCGATCTGGAAAAGATGCAGAAGGGCGACTACATGCTGCAATGCTTTGCCGCCTTTGTGAATCTGGCCGACCCCACCCCCGGCGCGGACCCGCTGGTGACGGCGCTGGAAGAAGTGGATGTCTTCAAGCGGATCATGGCGAAGTACTCCGACAAGATCGCGCCGGTCTACCGCCCGGAGGACATCCGCAAAAATGCGGCGGCGGGCAAGATCAGCGGAATGCTGACCATCGAAGAGGGCGGCTGCTGCAAGGGCAGCCTCGGCGTGCTGCGCCGGATGTACGAGCTGGGTGCCCGGATGATGACCCTGACGTGGAACCACGAAAACGAGCTGGCCAGCCCCAACGTGGTGCCCGGCGGGGGCGGGGATATCTGGCCCTGCCAGCCCAACACCGAGACCGGCCTGAAGGAGCGCGGCTTCGAGTTTTTGGCGGAGATGGAAAAGCTGCATATGATCGTGGACGTGAGCCACCTGTCCGACAAGGGGTTCTGGGACATTGCCGAGCACAGCACCCGCCCCTTTGCGGCCAGCCACTCCAACTGCCGGGCATTGGCACCCCACTGCCGCAACCTGACGGACGAGATGATCCGGGCCATGGCGGAGCGCGGCGGTCTGGTGGGCCTGAACTATTGCAGCGGCTTCCTCGATGACCAGCCCCGCCCGCAGCTCTGCCGCAGCACCACGGCCCTGATGGCAAAGCATGCGGCCCATTTCAAGCAGGTGGGCGGCATCGAGATCATCGGCCTCGGCAGCGATTTTGACGGCATTGGCGGCAAGCTGGAAATGGACGACTGCTCCAAGCTCCCGCTGCTGGCCGAGGCCCTGCGGAAGGAAGGCTTCACCGAGGACGAGGTGGAGCGGATCTTCTACCGCAACGCCCAGCGCTTCTTTGAGGAGAATTTGTAAAAACAGAAGGGAATATTCCGTTATGGATAAAAATATGACACTGGAAAAGCGGATCGCCGCTGAGCTGTACTCCTATCAGGGGAAGATGAGCGTCTTTGTGGACGACTTACAGGGGCACACCGTTGAGATCGGTGCGGACGAAAAATTTGAGACGGCCTCCACCATCAAGGCTTTCATTCTGGCGGCGCTCTACCTCCAAGTCAGCCGGGGCAAGGCCAGCCTTGAGGAAGAGATCACCTACGAGGAGAGCCAGTTCGTTGACGGCTCCGGAATGCTGCGGGCGCTGGGCGTGGGCGCAAAGCTCAAGGTCAAGGATACCGCTACCATGATGATCATCTGCTCGGACAACATCGCCACCAACATGATCATCGATTATCTGGGGCTGGATACCATCAATGGGTGCATCCGGGAACTGGGGTTCGCGGACACCGTGCTCCACAACCCCCTCCACTTTGACCGCTACGACGACCTCGGCACCACTACCCCGCGGGATTACGCCGCATTGTTCGCGCAGGTGGCCAAGGGCACCCTCGTCAGCAAGAAGGCCAGCGCGGAGATGCTTGCCATCTTCCGCCAGCAGCATTACAACACCATGCTGACCCACGACTTCCCCCAGTTTTATCTGGACTGTGAGGAGACCGGCGAGCCGGAGCTCATCTGGGTGGCCAGCAAGAGCGGCAGCATGAACGCATGCCGCAACGACGGCGGCATCGTCCACACTCCGTATGGCGAGTACGTCATCGTCCTGATGAACAAGGACTTCCACGACATCATCGAGTACAACGACCACCCCGCCATGGTCTACGGTGCCCGCGTCTCCCGGATGATCCTCGACCAGATCCTTGCATGTGAGGGGAAGCTGTATCTATGACAAACACGATCTCTCCCCTCATGCTGGTCTTCCTGATGTGCATGACCGGCTTTGCGGGCTTTGTGGACTCGGCAGCGGGCGGCGGCGGGCTCATCAGTCTGCCCGCTTATCTCTTTGCGGGGCTGCCGCCCCACTACACCTACGGCACCAACAAGTTCAGCGCCGCGTGCGGCACCACCTTTGCGACGGTGAACTTTTTCCGCAGCGGGGCCATGAACATCAAGGTCGGCCTCTTGGCGGCGGTGGGCAGCTTTGCGGGCAGCGCCCTCGGCTCCCACGTCGTGCTGCTGCTCAGCGATGAGGCGCTTCAGGCCATGATGTTCGTCATCCTGCCCATCGCGGCGGTGCTCATCCTCTGGCGGCGGAAGCTGCCGGACGAGAACCGGGACGACGGCACGATGAACGCGAAAAAGGCCGCGCTGGCCCTCGCCATCGGCCTTGGCATCGGCCTGTACGACGGCATCTTCGGCCCCGGCACCGGGACATTTGCCATCATCGCCTTCACCACCCTGATGGGCTTTGATCTCCGCACTGCGGGCGGCAACGCCAAGGTGCTGAACCTTGCCAGCAACTACGCCGGCCTCGCCACCTATCTGGCCAGCGGCTTGGTGGTCTTCTCGGTGGGCATCCCCTGCGCCATCAGCGGCATCGTGGGCAACCTGCTGGGCTCCCACTTCGCCCTCAAGAACGGCGCAAAATTCATCCGCCCCATGATGCTCGTGGTGCTCGTGCTCCTGCTGGGCAAACTCGCGTCGGATGCGGTGTTGTGAGCATAAAAATAAGGAGCTGTGCGGTAAACACAGCTCCTTATTTTGCATCTGGAAAGGCGCGATCACAGGTCCAGCACAAGGTCCTTGTCAAAAAAGGCGAGACCGAAGGCGCCGGGGCCGGCGTGGGTGCCGATGACGCAGCCGATCTGGCGCACGAGGGGGTCCTCCTGCTGGAGGTTGTCGCGCAGATAGGTCTGGATGGGGGCCACCTCGCGGGTGGAAAGGGTGTAACCGGCCAGCGCCGCAAAGGACGGGTTGATGCCGCCCAGTTCCTCAATCTTCTTGAACAGAGCCACGTAGGCACCGGGCAGACCGCGGGCCTTGCCCGCCATGGCGACCTTGCCCTCCTTGATGGTGATGAGGGGCTTGATGCCCAGCATCCCGCCCGCGACGGCCACGGCGGCAGGCAGACGGCCGCCCTTGCGCAGATACTTCAGATCGTCGATGGCGGCAACCAGATGCAGATGCTCCTTGGCATGCTCCAGATCGGTGGCGATCTGCACCAGCGTCTTGCCTGCGTCCCGCAGCTGTACGGCCAGGCGCACCAGCAGCGCTTCGCCCAGACACACGTTGGTACTGTCCACAAACAGCACGTTGTCCACATTGGCAAGGTCTGCAGCCAGCTTTGCGCACTGCCATGTGCCGGACAGCTCATGGGACAGGAAGATGCCCAGCACTTCGTCCCCGGCAGCAGCGGCTTCCAGATAGAACTTCTCGAACAGTTCCGGGCTGGGCTGGCTGGTGGTGGGCAGCTTGCGGCAGGAAGCCAGATGGTCATAGTAGGCGCTGGGGGTCATGTCGATGCCGTCCCGCAGGACGACGCCGTCCTCCAGCGTCACGTTCAAAGGAATCACGGTCACGTCCAGCTGCTCTGCCTCGGCAGGCAGGATGTCGGACGCAGAATCGGTAAGAATGCGGATCATAAAAAAATACCTCCGGATCTCCGGTGAGTGAGAGCTTAAATCATGTTAGTCAACGATTTTTGATAAAAGGTCGGAAAATATTATAGCAGAACCGGCAGGGAAAAGTCAATCGTTTTCCAGTACACTCCGGCCAAAATTGCTTCGTCACAGCGCAAAATACTTGCGCAGCGGCCAATGGATGTGATAAGATAGACGCTGATTGATGCGGCAGGGAGGGCAGGGCCATGGAACGGAATGAAAAAACAAGGGCCCTGCTGGCCGCATTCGGCTGTGCGCTGGCTTACCTGCTGGCGGGCAAGGCTCTGACGGCGGTCCTGCCGCAGGTGCCGGAGGAAGCCGCCCGGATGTGGGCCTTTGTGCACCGCTGTGCCGCTGCGCCCATCGTGGAAGAACTGGTGTTCCGCGGCATCATCCAGCAGCTGGCCCGGCCGCTGGGCGAGAGACAGGCCGTGGCTTTGCAGGCGGTGCTGTTTGCCGTGCAGCATAGGGGCCCGGCAGGCATGGCCTATGCGCTGGTGTGCGGCCTTGTGCTGGGCACCATCTGCAGCCGCACCGGAAGCGTATGGCCGGGGATGCTTTTGCATACATTGAATAATCTGCTGGTTTTTGCAGCAGGATAAAGGGGAACCTATGACCGATTCTGAACTGATGGGCCTTGCGCTGGAAGAAGCCCGCAAGGCGGCGGCACTGGGCGAGGTGCCGGTGGGGGCCGTGGTGGCCCGCAACGGCGAGGTGGTAGCTGCCGCCCACAACACCCGCGAGACCGAAAAAAACGCACTGCATCATGCAGAGCTGCTGGCCATTGATGCCGCCTGCAAAAAGCTGGGCGGCTGGCGGCTGTGGGAGTGCGAGCTGTTCGTCACGCTGGAGCCGTGCCCCATGTGCGCCGGGGCCATCATCAACAGCCGCATCCGGCGGGTGGTATACGGCGCGGCAGACACCAAGGCGGGCTGCTGCGGCA
>ERZ827156.4399-NODE-4399-length-11542-cov-3.155045_pt1 | contig 11542 bp, 12 predicted proteins | sample MGYA00519919_ERZ827156 | MGnify/ENA primary metagenome ERZ827156 (study PRJEB31778, sample SAMEA3449269) | human gut metagenome | biome: human gut; feature: human-associated habitat; material: faeces | place: United Kingdom | collected 2010/2012 ... | reverse complement strand
ATGGCAGCTTTAAAAGAGTTGAGATCTTTCAACGATGTTGCTAAAAAACGCGGTTTGACTTTAAAAGAAATGTTAAATTAATCACACAAAATCAATAAAGGAAATAATAACAATGGCTAAAGATAAATTAGAAAAAGTTTCGATTAAACTTACAAGAAGCTTAATCGGCTCTACAAAAGACCAAATCAAGGTTGTAAAAGCTCTTGGTTTGAAAAAGACAAACGATGTTGTTGAACACTTTGCCAGCCCTACAATTATGGGTATGGTTAACAAAGTTCCTCATCTCGTAACAGTAATTAAGTAATTAAAGAAAAGGATATAAAAATGGCAGACAGAATAACATTAGAAGATTTAAGACCTGCTGAAGGTTCAACAGGAAAATCAAAAAGAGTAGGCAGAGGCCGTTCATCAGGTCACGGTAAAACATCTTGCCGCGGTCATAACGGTGAAGGACAGCGTTCCGGAAGAACTTCTAAAAGAGGTTTCGAAGGCGGACAGATGCCTGCATATAGAAGATTACCTAAATTAAAAGGGTTCCAGATTATTAATCAGCGCAACTATGCTCAGATTAATGTTGGAAGACTTAACGATTTAGAAATCTCTGAAATTTCATTAGCTTCATTAAAAGAAATCAGAAAAGCTCATCCTTCATGCGATGGATTGAGAATCTTAGGCGGCGGAGAAATCAAAAAAGCTATTACAGTTAAGGCTGATTATGTAACTCCTTCTGCAAAAGAAAAAATTGAAGCAGCAGGCGGAAAGGTTGAATTAGTATAATGACGCAAGGGGTAAATAGAGGCATGAGAATGCCTACAACAGCAGACTTAATGTCAATGTGGAATGCTTCAGGCTTGAAAGAAAAGTTAATATTTACTTTTCTAATGCTTGTCCTATTTCGATTAGGTATCCATATGCCGCTATACGGAATTAATACAGATGTCCTAAGAATTGCCGGAAGTAATGATATTCTGGGATTTCTTGATTTATTTTCAGGCGGAGCTCTGGGTAAAGTTTCAATATTTGCACTTGGCATTGGACCCTACATCACATCTTCAATTATTATGCAGTTGATGGCGGTTATTGTACCGGCATTGGAGAAACTGCAAAAAGAAGATGGGGAAGCTGGCAGACGTAAACTTTCTCAATACACGAGAATTTTTACGGTTGTTCTTGCTATATTTCAAGGATTAATATTCGTGGGATATTTATCTCATGTTAATAATGCAATTGTTCCAGGTTTAAATCCTGTCATGTTCTGTATTTCATCAGTACTGACGCTGACAGCAGGTTCAGTTCTTGTAATGTGGATGTCTGAATTGATTACAGAAAAAGGTATAGGAAACGGCGGTTCTCTTATAATCTTTGTAGGTATCCTTGCGGGCATTCCTTTATATTGGACAAAGACATGGCAAATGGTTATTGATGATTCCGCATTAATGTGGGGATTTATTTTACTCCTCGCTATATTCTTTGTTACGATGATTTTCATTGTAATAATGCAGGAAGCAATAAGAAAAGTAATTATAGTAAATCCGAAAAGACAGGTCGGAAATAAGGTTTATGGCGGTGTAAATACTTTTATTCCGTTTAAACTAAATCCGGGCGGTGTAATGCCGATAATCTTTGCGGTAGCTATTCTTTTGTTCCCGTCTACAATTCTGCATATAGTTGGTCAGGCAAATCTGCCTGCCGGCTGGGTTCAGGATGTAGTACTGGTATTAGAAAGAATATTTAACCCTAGCGGTGCTACATATTACATAATTTATTTCTTAATGATTGTTGCCTTAACATTCTTTTACGCATCTATTATGCCTAATATGCAGCCAAAAGAAATTGCGGACAACTTAAAGAAATACGGTTCATCAATTCCGGGGGTTAAACCAGGAAGACCGACAGCTGAAGCTCTGGATAAAATCTTAACTAAAACAACATTTATCGGAGCACTGGCACTGGGTATAATTGCTTTAATCCCTGCTTTTGCAAGCTATATAACAAGAATAACGACATTCCAAGGGATTGGTGCTACATCTCTAATCATCATGGTTGGTGTTGCGCTTGATTTGATAAATCAAGTTAGAACACACCTGCTGGCTAGAAATTATGAAACATTCCTCAAAGAATAGTTATTAAATGTAATAATAAAAAATACCGGAGTTATGCTCCGGTATTTTTTTTGTAAATAAATGTAACAATAAAAATTACCTTTGAAATTTGGAATAAAAAAATAACTTTATAAATACATAAGAGAGTATAAAAGACATTAACAAAAGTTAGAATTGAGCGAGAGAAAAAGAGAAACAAAAAACTTCCCTTCTCGGGAAGTTTCTTTTTTAAGAATTCAAATAGTTAACCAAGCCCTCCAGTGCGAGTATGTAACTTAGTTCCTTGAAACCTACAACCTGAGCGATGCAGACTCCAGAGATTAATGATGTATGGCGAAATTCTTCACGGGCGTGAATATTGGTCATGTGGATTTCGACAGCAGGTATTTGAATTGCAGCAAGTGCATCTCTGATAACAACACTTGTATGCGTATAACCGCCGGCATTAATAAGAATACCGTCATATTTACCTCTTGCAGATTGAATTTTATCAACGATATTTCCTTCGTGATTATCCTGATAAATATCAATTTCAGCGCCGAGTTCCTTTCCGCGTTTGATAACAGAATTCTCTATATCAGCAAGTGTCATAGAACCGTATTTTTCAGGCTCACGGGTTCCAAGCATATTAAGATTTGCACCGTTAATTAATAAAATTTTCATAATTTTACACCCTTTTAATATTACATATTTTATAATACAATAAGACTTACAAGAATGCGAGGAAAAAATGATTAATAAACGCTGGTATGACAGAGATCCGATTTTAAAAGAAGCTTTAGAACTATTGCGATTGTCACCTGATACTACAAAAACAGAAGCAGCAGAATTTATGCTTCAACTTCAGGAGCAGGTTGCTGGAGAAGTTATAGAACACGTTTACGAAATCATTAACACATATCAGGGGAAAGGTAATCGCTGGTATGACAGTGACCCAATGATGCTTAAGGCTGTTGAACTGTTGCGCAATGCTCCTCCTAAAGTTCAGAGAGTTGCTGCTTTAAAACTCCTAATTGCATTAGAACAAAAAAGTTTTGAAGGGGTAGAAATTTAGTAATGAAAGATGTTCAGAATCAATCTGACACACGCGGTGTAGAAATACAAAAGGTTGGGATAAAAGGACTTGAGCTTCCTCTCGTTATTCAACGTAAGGAGGCGGAGGATATTGTAATATATTCTGCTGCAACTGCCGGTGTTACACTGCCAGCACATTACAAGGGTACTCATATGTCACGCTTTGTAGAAGTTTTAAATGAATGGCGAAGTAAAAAAACTCTTGGTATTGATATTAAAGGATGTGTTGAAGCAATTGTTCAAAAACTAGATGCTAAGTGTGGATATTTAAAGTTTGATTTCAAATATTTTATTAATAAAAAATCGCCGGTTACGGGAATTTCTGCACCAATGTGCTACGATTGTTTTTTTGAAGGTATTCTTGATAATTATGGTGAAGAGGATGAAGAATATAGATTTTTCCTTGGAGTTAAAGTCCCTGTAACTACTCTTTGTCCTTGTTCAAAAGAGATATCAGATTATGGTGCGCATAACCAGCGAGCCATTGTTTCAATTAAGGTTACTTATCCTGAAGACGAACATATATGGATTGAAGATTTGGTTAGGGAAGTTGAAAAATGTGCATCTTCGGAACTTTATCCGCTTTTAAAGAGAGAAGATGAAAAATATGTTACTGAAAGAGCGTATGATAATCCTAAGTTTGTTGAAGATGTTCTTCGCGATGTTGTTCTTTTGTTAAGAAATAATGACATTATTGATTCATTTGAAGTTGAATGTGAGTCACTGGAGAGTATTCATAATCATTCTGCCTGGGCTTATCAGTATGAGGGGTAGGGGGCTTGAACCGGAGCTACAAGTTTATTTTAGTGATAATCTTTGCGCTTGCAATTTATTTAAGAATTGATGCGTATCTGATAAATAATTCATTTTTTACAGACGAAATTCTTCTTGCACAAAATATTTTTGAACGGAATTATTTGTGCTTATTCTTGTCGCTTAATTATTTTCAATCAGCTCCATACTTGTTTCTGGCTTTAAGCAAATTTGTTTCCAATTTTGGTATAAATGAACTTTGTTTTCGTTTTATTCCGTTTTTATCAAGCCTTATTTCTGTTTACCTATTTTACCTCTTATCAAAAGAAATTTTTCAAACCCGTCTGGCAAGGGCTGCAGCTCTTTTTACATTCGGAATATCATATCAGCTCTTGTTTTATGCACAGGTCTTTAAACAATACTCTTCTGACGTATGTATTTCAATATTAATTCTGCTAATTTCTAGCAAAGTTTTAAAAAAAGAGTTATCTCTTAAGCAGTGGCTGGGGCTCGGGGTTGTGTGGGCTTTTTGTGTTTTATTTTCGTATCCGGCCTATATAACAATCGCAGCATTTTACTTAACGGTTTGCATTTGCAGCAAATGCAAAGACAAAATACTTTTGTCTTTGGTTCCTGCTGGTTTGTGTACTTTAGCGTATGGAGTATTAAATTTGGGAAAAACTCACTCTTCAGCTTATCTTTCAGAGTATTGGAAAAAGGGGTTTGAAATATTCTCTATAGAAATTTATAAAATTAATTTTGATTTTCTTTTTCAGTATTATTCATTCCCTTTATTATTGCTGTTTTTGTTGATTGCAGGTTTTTGTTATTTATATAAAAGAAATAGATTTTGTTTTGTGCAGATATTTAGTGTTTTTACATTAACTCTTCTTGCAGCATATTTAAAGCTTTATCCATTTGAGCGCAGACTTGCCCTGTTCCTGTTGCCGTTTTTAATAATAGTAAGCATATACCCTCTTGATAATTTAAAAAAGGAATGGAAATCTTTTGTTTGTGTATTAATATCTGTTCTCTTTTTTGCCGGAGGATATTTCAACTTTGTAAAAGAGTTTACTTCCGGAAATGTAAGCTATTTAAGGCAAGATGTAAAACCTCTTCTTGCAATTGTTACAATGAAGAGTGATGAAGCTCCACTATATTTATATTATGGATCTTTAACGGCTTACAGCTATTATTCAAGAATTTATAATTTACCGGAGGCTATTGCAGGTACTTATCCTGACAATGAAAAGTTCTCAGAAAAATATCTGCTGACAGACTTAGAAAATTTGAAAAGGGGAACTTATTACTTGTTGTTTGTTAAAGGTACATGGACTTATGATAAAGATATCAATGCATTCAAAGAATGGGTAGATAAAAATTCTGTTTTGCTGAATGAATATAATTTAAAATCTGCTTATCTGGCTAAGATTTCTGTAAAATAAAAATCTTGTATTTATATAATTATAGGGCTATAATAGTTTCTAGAGGACCAAAAGGGATGAAGAGCAGAGTCTGGCTATTTATAATATCAATATTTTTCTTATTGTGCGGGACGTCTTTTGCACAAAATGTCTATTCTCCTTATGTTACTAAGAATAACGAGATCATATTTAACCAATCGATGCACCGTATAGATGTAATTGACCCCAAAGTAAGTACTAATCTGAAAGGCTTTAACTATCCAGGACTTCGAGGCTCTAATCAATTGGTAATCTATACTCCAGCGTTTGGCTACAGAACAAACACTAATGAATATGGAACTGAAGCTGTTGTTGTAGGAGATACAGTAACCTCTTTAAGCGGTGCAGATTCTTTAATTCCGGCAAATGGGCTTATTATAAGCGGCCACGGACAGGCAAAAAAATGGATAAACGAAAATATAATGGTGGGAACTAAGATTTCAATTGATTTGGAAAAGAAAACAATTACTTCTTATGTAACCTCTGATACTTTTCTTTATACAGCCAGAGAACGTATTAAGGAAGTGCAGAATATGATGCTTTATTATATTCAAAATTCTGCAAATTACAATCCAAGAAGAACAGAACAAAATATTTCCAAAGCAAATGATTATATACAAAAAGCTCAAAAAAACAGTGAAGACTCGCAAAAATACGCTTCTCGTGCTATCGAATTTGCTAATCTTGCTATGTCTACAGTAATACCTTATGATTCAACCGAATTAAAAGGTGTATGGATAAGGCCTACTTTTTATAATGAAAAAGATATTATAAAAACTTTGGACCAGCTGGCAGAAGCAGGAATAAATAATATTTTCCTTGAAACATATTATCATGGCAAAACAATATTCCCGTCACAGACAATGACAAGATACGGATTTATCCGTCAGAATGAGGAGTTTGTCGGTTTCGATCCTTTAAAAATATGGATTAATGAGGCACATAGGCGCGGTATTAAAGTTAACATCTGGTTTGAAACTTTCTATGTAGGGAACAAACCTCCGGAAACAAATGCTGAATATATTCTTGCTAAGCATCCGGAATGGGCTAATTACCCTAAAAAGAGTGTAGGTTCAAACTCTATACCTTATTCTATCTCAGAACATAACGGATACTTTATTGACCCTGCAAATCCTGATGTACAAAATTTCCTTTACGAATTATTGTGCGAAATTGTAACAAGATATAAGCCAGATGGAATAAATTTAGATTATATAAGATATCCTCAGTCTTTAGAACCTAAATACTCTTCTTATGAAGCTTCAACATGGGGGTATACTCCATATGCGCGTGCAGAATTTAAGAGAATGTACGGCGTCGATCCAATCGATTTAAAATTAAGTGATCCTTTATGGTATCAATGGAAGTTTTATAGATGTAATAAAGTAACAAGCTTTGTAAGGCGGGTTAGTGTACTGTGCAGGTACAATAATATTGCTATTACTGCTGTAATATTTCCAAACCGTGCGATAGCCTTAGATACAAAACTTCAAGATTGGAGAACATGGTCTATGAATAATTTTGTAGATGGCTTTACTCCTCTGTTTTTAACCTGTGATGACAAAACTGCAATGGGCCTTATGGATGAAGTTCTGCGAAATAAATCTGCTAGTACAAAGCTTTATGCCGGGCTCTTCGTAACATTTATGAATGGTGCAACCTCTGATTTGATAAAACAAATTCATGCCTCTCGCAGATATTCATTAGGCGGTATTATCATATTTGATTATGCGCACCTTAACGATACTTATTTAGGAACTTTGACAGAAAGTATATTTAAACCAAACGGAAAAGAAGTGTTTATAACAGGAAGCCCTGCTCAAAATAAGGATAATAAGCGTGGAAGATGAAAATAAACAGAAAAGAGCATTCTTAGGAATATGGTTCGATTGCTGCGGTGTTTACGGAAGAATTTATAAAACGAAAGACGGAACTGCTTATGTCGGCCGCTGCCCGAAATGCCTGCGCTCTGTAAGGGTGCGCGTTGGCGAAGGCGGAACTAATCAAAGATTTTTTAGAGGGGGCTAGGGGTAAATATAATAGCTTTTGAAGTGAAACTACGAACCTGAGGATAAAGGAGAAATGATGAATTTAAATAACTTAAGAAAAGATAATGAAGTTTTAGATATTTTTTGTAAGCTGGTTTCAATACCATCACCATCTTTAAAAGAAGAAAAAGTTATTGAATGGATTTTAAATTTCTGTGCTGAAAATAATATAAATGCCAGAAAAGATAGTTATGGTAATGTTTATATTAGAGTACCCGGTTCAGATTCTTCAAAAGAGCCGCTTATGCTATCTTCACATATGGATGTGGTCGGTGATGACAGCCCTGTAAATATTTATCTGGATGGGGACTTTATAAAAGCAGAGGGAAGAACTCTCGGAGCTGACGATAAAGTTGGTGTTGCATGCGCTTTGAAACTCGCAAAGGATATTACTGAAGGCAAAATTAATGCTGGCGGCGGGTTGGAAATAACTTTTACACGTGATGAAGAAACCGGCATGAGCGGGGTAGAACACGTTGAGTTTGATAAAATTAAATCTAAATATATTCTTGTTTGCGATGCGGATAAACTCGGGCAGCTGCAAATATCCGGAGCAAGTTATACGAATGCAAAAATTACTGTAAGAGGGCTTAAAGGCGGACACTCTGGAATTGATATAGGTGATGAAACCAGATTGAATGCTGCTAAGATGATAGCAGAACTGTTGGCAGAATTTCCACAGGCTTACTATTCTGATGAAACAGGTGTTATAACATCATGTAATCTTGGTGCTATTGTGGCAGGAGGTGTTCAAAACTCTATTTCAGCAATTGTAGAAAAAGGTATTAAGACAAATGATTATATAACAGAAATTATGAAAAAAACTTCTACGAATATAATTAATACTCTTGGGATGGCTTCTTATTCAATACGAAGTGCTTCTGTAGAAAAGGAAGAAGAACTTAAGGGGGTAATGCAGTCAATTGTAGATAAATTTAATCAAAAATATAAAGGACTAGCAGAAGCTCAAATCGAGTTTGAAATTCATCTGCTCCCTTTTGAAAAAGCTGAAGATGACAGGATTGAAAGAGTTCATACAGAAGCCTGTAAAAAAGCCGGTATTCAAAATGTTATTGAATCATTCCACGCTGGTGCTGAAACTCATATATACTGCCATAATAAAAATGCAAATGGCGAATTTTTTATGCCGGTGCTCTTAGGATTGGCGGATGTTTACAATATGCATTCTGCTGCTGAAAAAGTTGACTACAAAACCTTGCTAAAAGGGTATGAAGTTATCAAAAATACGTTTGAAGTTTTTAATTCGTAAACTTTTGTTAAACATACTAGCAACTTTTGTTATTCAGCGGGTTTAAACAAGATGTGTAGAAACTGTAAAGGAGATTTCTTATGAATATGAATGTTAATCCGGTAGGTTTTGGTGCAAAGTTACCAGTATCAAGAATTAAATTGGCAAGAGATGTTAATAATAAAGAATTGCCGGTTGATAATTATGTAAGAGAAATGCTGGCAAATCACAGTGCTGAAATAGAAAAAGTTGCTGACTATGTTGGCAGAGATGTTGTTCTTGCTCAAAAGGGAAATCTTCTTCTTGCAAATTCCGGAGCAAAAACCTCAGTAATTGATATGAGCAAAATGAAGAATGGACAAGAACTGATAAACGGTATTACAAATAATTTGAAAATAAATGCATAATTCCTTTTAAAAGAGCTTTAAGTCGAAACTTAAAGCTCTTTTTCTAATTCTTTTATAATTTGTAGTTTTTTATTGTTGTCCATGTTCGTTTTTGTGATGTGATTATATCCGATTTTTTCATCATTTTTTAAGACATCAATTAAATTCTTTTTAGAATTATAGCTGCCTTTTTTGCAAAACTCAACAGCATCATCAATGTTTAATTTATTAGAAATGTTTTTTATATCTCTGTAGGACATCCCAAGTTTGTGAAATTTTTGGGCAATGATTTCATTTTGTTTATCAGTAAATTTTTCTTTACCGCTTTGTGTTTTATGAGTTTGTTCCAGGCTTCTTTAATATCTTTAGGTTGTGGTAAATCTAATTCAAACTGATAATTAAATCTGCTTAAAATTGCAGTGTTTAATCTAACAGCAGTGTTGTCGCTTTTCAGCCCGTTTGGATCTTTGTTTGTTGCTCCAATAAAGATTACATTTTTGCATTCTTGTTGTAAATCGACTATTCCTTGCTTTAATGTATTTATGAGAACGTCATCTTGCTTAGCTTCCTTTCCCATGTCTATAGATATGGTGCTGTCAATTTCATCCATAAAAACTACTATTTTTTTTTCTGGATTCTTTTGAGCCTGTTCTTTTATATTTCTAAAATATTCAGCAAGCTGTCTTGGGCCTTTTGAAATAAATTCTGAGTCAAAAAGTTCTTTATCTAATCTAATAAAATCTGCATCTAATTTCTTTGCAATTCCCATTGCTGCAGATGTTTTACCGGTTCCTGGAACTCCCCATAACAAAATGGAAGCAAAAGGTTCAACATTGTGTTCTAGCATTATTGATTTATTATTTGAAAAAGTTTGATATTTATTTATAAAAGTTTTAAGTTCTTCTAATCCGGCAAGTTCATCAATTGAAGCTACACTGTTATTGTTTGTGAATGTTTCAAATCTAAATCTTTTGAAGAGATACTTCCGTTCTTTAATTTGCTCATCTATGATAACCTCATGTGCAATTTTCTCAATTCGGTTTTTAGTTGTGCGTTTAAGAGCGATAATTGCTAAAATGCCAATTGTTCCTATTGCAGCATAATGAACTATTTTATTATGTACTCCGATATTTTTATTAGATTTATCTTTTTTTTGAATACATTCTGTTTTATTTTTGAAATTTATAATTTCTTGATTATAATACATTGGATTAATTTGCATTTGCTATCCTTGTCCTGATTTTAATAAGTCAATAATGCAATCTTTTATTTCACTAATTCTTTGTTCTACACCTATTCGATTCGCGGCTGCACCAATTGTAGCTGTTCCTGCAACCAAAACCTCAGACGCTCCTAGTGTTAATATTCCTGCGATAGCTCTGGTCGTAGAACCGCCTTGGTCTTTAATTCCTTCATGCCAGGTTGCATATCCTTTAAAATATTCTTTATATTCATTTCTCATTTCTTTTTGCCAGTTGGGGTTATGCATTGCTTTTTTAGCTTCAGCAGGCGTATTATACCTTCCTTCTGCAAATACCGGGACATCAATGTCTGCTACGATTTCAGAAAGCAACGTATAATTGGGACCATTATGAAACTGCTTCGTTTCTGGTGTATATCCATTCAGTGTAGTTGATACAGCATTTGCTCCTGAATTCATACAAGCCATTGCTTCTTCATTAGTTGCGATATCTGCCAACACCAAGCAACCATAGCGTTTCTTTACTTCATTAATGAAATCTGGACCAGAAAAGCCATCTCTTATTCGAAATGTCCCATCAATGGCAATGATATCACTGCCTGCAGCTATTAATTGCTCTACTTCTTTAAAAGAACCGGTTATCCTAACTGTGCCATCTTCAAATTGAGATTTCTGAAGACCAATCACAGGAAGATCTACCATCCTCTTAATAGCTTTAAGTTTTTCAATACCTTGGGTTCGTATCCCTTTTGCACCGCCCATTTCTGCTGCTTTAGCAAATAGAGCCATATATTCAGGATCAGCATTAAAGGGATCATCACCTTCTGATTGACATGAAATGATAATGCTATTTCTTAATTGCTCAATAATACTATTCATTTGTTTTAGCATTAAAAAATACATATTCAGCATAAGACATATCTTCCATGGTGTCTATATCTACCTCCCCAAAAATATGTTCAACAACCATAGGATACATTTTATCTCCAATTATGTTACCTTTAAATATTTGTTCTTTAGAAGTTATGTATAGCAATCCATTCTCATAATAAAGAGGATCCATATCTTGACTTCGCATGCCAAATCTATAGTTCCAGGGAACAAATTGATTATCAATAATTTTACCAAGTTTTTTTAATGACTTGTTCACTGTCATAAGACTATCATACCCTCCTTTTTCCATTATACGAATAGCTTCTGAAAGAAGCTCTTTGGGTCTTAAAGGATTGGTTGCTTGGAGCAATATCATAAAATCAAAGTCTTCAC
>ERZ827156.4398-NODE-4398-length-11543-cov-3.907991_pt1 | contig 11543 bp, 10 predicted proteins | sample MGYA00519919_ERZ827156 | MGnify/ENA primary metagenome ERZ827156 (study PRJEB31778, sample SAMEA3449269) | human gut metagenome | biome: human gut; feature: human-associated habitat; material: faeces | place: United Kingdom | collected 2010/2012 ... | reverse complement strand
GAGATCGGTCGTGTATTCCGTAACGAGGGACTGGATACACGTCATAATCCAGAGTTTACACTGATGGAGCTTTATCAGGCATACACCGATTACCACGGCATGATGGATCTGACTGAGAATATGTATCGCTATGTTGCACAGACTGTTCTTGGCACAACCACCATTTCCTACAACGGTATCGAGATGGATCTGGGCAAACCGTTTGAACGTATCACAATGGTAGATGCTGTTAAGAAATATTCCGGTGTAGACTGGAACGAAATCAAAGACCTTGAAGCTGCCCGTGCAGCCGCAAGAGAACATCACATCGAATATGAAGAACGTCACAAAAAAGGCGATATCCTGAACCTGTTCTTTGAAGAATTTGTAGAAGAACATCTGATTCAGCCGACGTTCGTTATGGATCATCCGGTTGAGATTTCACCGCTGACCAAGAAAAAACCGGAAAATCCGGAATATGTAGAACGTTTTGAATTCTTCATGAACGGCTGGGAAATGGCAAATGCTTACTCCGAGCTGAACGACCCGATCGACCAGAGAGCACGTTTCGCAGCTCAGGAAGAACTGTTCGCACAGGGCGATGAAGAAGCAAACCACACCGACGAAGATTTCCTGAATGCACTGGAGATCGGTATGCCGCCTACAGGAGGTATCGGATTCGGTATCGACCGTATGTGTATGCTGCTGACCGATTCCGCTGCAATCCGTGACGTTCTGCTGTTCCCGACGATGAAATCTCAGGGAGCTGCTAAAAATGCAGCAAACAACGAAGCACAGTCTACAGCTATCTTCACTGCTTCTGCACAGGACGCAGAAGAAGTGCCGGCAAACGACAACAACGGATTCTTCACACCAAACGACCAGATCGATTTCTCAAAAGTAGCGATCGAGCCGCTGTTTGAAGAAGAAGTAGATTTCGATACATTCAGCAAATCCGATTTCCGTGCCGTAAAAGTAAAAGCCTGCGAAGCTGTAAAAAAATCCAAAAAACTGCTTCAGTTTACACTGGATGACGGAACAGGCACAGACCGTACCATCCTCTCAGGAATCCATGCTTACTATGAGCCAGAAGAACTGGTCGGCAAGACACTGATCGCAATCACAAACCTGCCGCCAAGAAAAATGATGGGCATCGAATCCTGCGGAATGCTGCTTTCAGCAGTAAGCAACCTGAAAGATTCCGAGGAAGAAGAACTTCATCTTCTGATGGTTGATAATCATATCCCGGCAGGTGCGAAACTGTACTAAAAGATAAAATAATTTAAATGATAGAAAAGAGTCATAGCATTTATGCGGTGGCTCTTTTTTGCAAATCGCACAACAAACGTCAATGATGACAGAGAAATGGTAATTCCGAGACCATTTCGGGATTACAGCCGGGAGGAAAAGATATGCTTAACATTTATCTGGGGGAGATGAAGGAAGCGATTTATCATCCTCCGACATATTTTGATAACATGTATGAGGATGAGTGGATTACGGATCCATTATCTGTAAAAATGATAAAAGATGTGGATAAATCAGAGGTGATAGGTCCCCATCTGATAGAAAGCCCTGTCCTTGGACCAATCTCGCCGAAAGAATTGTCCGGTGGAGTGAAGACACTGATGCTTATGGCTTACGATGAAAATGACAGAGTGTTCAATGCTTCAGTCTGTGGAGATAATTGTTCAAAATGGATTTTGAAACTTGGAAAAGAAAAAGATCTGACAATCAATCTAAGGCACATTATGGATTTTGGCAAAGAAGAGTTTGAGGCTCAAATTTTAAATACAGGACAGATGGTTCATACCATGAAAGAATTTGTGGAGATTGCCGGAGAGTATGTGTAAGGTGAAGAAATATGCGTGGAAAATACAGGGTAGTCGTAAAAAATAAAAGACTACATTATGAATTTGAGATAAAAAGAAATATCACGATCATAAAAGGGGACAGTGCTACGGGAAAGACTACTCTGATTAACATGATTCGGCAGTTTGCCAATCTCGGAAATTCAAGTGGAGTAGATCTCATGTGTGATGTCCCATGCAGGACATTGGAAGGTGCTGACTGGAAGATTATTCTTAGAAACATTTCGGGAAATATTTTATTTATAGATGAAGAAAATACCTTTATCCGTTCCGAAGAATTTGCATCCGAAATCAAAGAATCGGATAATTATTTTGTAATCATTACAAGAGAAAATCTGTACAATCTTCCATATAGTGTGGAAGAGATTTATGGTTTACATTCTTCTGGAAAATATCAGAACACAAAACAGATTTACCAGCAGATGTACCGAATATAAATCCAGTGTATCTGCATGAGAAAAATAAAAAACAGATAGTGGAAAGTATGGAAGGCGTGAGGCAATAAAAGGCATTCACGAAACAACAGAATATCAGGAAATGTTTCACATAAGTGGACTTTTGAATGAAGAAAAAGTGAATATTCAAGATATAAGAGTAGATATTAAAAGTGCACTTTCCCGAAAAGACAGCAATTTCTCAGTAAGAACGATAGTTCATATTTATAGATTCTTTAAAAGATAGGTTGATATGTGTTTTTATGGAAATGGTTTAATATAATTTTTATTAATTTATTCTCTTAAATAGTGGAAGAAATTTGCAGATTATAGTAATATATAACTAACTATATCTATTAGGGGGATTTTTATTTGAAGAAAGATAATTATTTATTGTATATTAAGCAAACTGTTTTGTCATACTCAACAAAATCAAAACAGCATATATTGAAATTATTTATAGAAAAAGATATTGCATCTAAGGATGATAATATTAATGGTCAGTTAAATACTGATGGTAATGAATGTATCAATGTGAGCGGAATGAATTTAGATTCTGCAATTCTATATTGCTTAGAGCATAAAGAAGAAGCAGTTAAGATTGTTGAAAATTGGGAATTTATCAAGGATTATAAATATTCAGTTCTTTTTACAAGTGATGAATTTGATTCTATTGTTGAGCAGATTAGAGAGACTAAAGTACTTGAATCATTGGAACAGGAATATATTTTTGATTCCTTAAAGCAACCGCTTTATTATGAAGATGAGAAACGTTGTTATCTTAAATTCAATCTGGCTTATGCGGCAGTTCATCCAGTAACTAGAGAAGAAATGCTTTTAAAATATCCTATATTGATAGTATTTCATACTGAAAGCAAAATTATTGAATTTAGATATGATGTACTAAAGAAAGTTTTTGTTTTAGACCAAGAGCAAAATTCATATATTTATATGATTGATTCATTGAAAAATATTATTCAAAATACATATTTTTGTACACTATATGGATTAGATTTGAATTATATGATTAATGTTGCAAAGAATAATGATGATGTAAAACTTATTGCACAGTATATGAAAATTAATACTGGTCAGTATGCACAGCTTGAAGTTGGAAATAATCAGGAGTATATACTTCCTTTTATTGGTGAGCTGAAAAACATTTTATTGGATTATCAAGATGAGTTAGAAAAAGTCCCAGCATTGAAAGATACACTTGATCAATTTATGTTTGAGAAAGAAGAGATGTCAGATTATCCATGGATTGAATTATTATGGGATAATGATATTAAAACAAGAAGTATTCACGTAAAATTTATTTTTAATTATATGAATAAGGATTATGGATTAATCCAGCACTATTATAACAATGTTTTAGTAGGAATGGAGAGGATGAATTATGTTGTCGACTACATTGCTTCGAATAGAACCGATCCTAGCGAAACAACTGAATAAAGAAACTACTGAAGCTGTTTTAAATTTTCTTAAAAATTATAAGTGTGGTATGTATATTTATCCTGGTGTCATTAAACGAAAATTCGGTATTTCTATTGAAGAAATATATTCATTGCTTAATGAGATGGAAAAAATAGGTGTGTTACAGAGTTGTTATGAACTTGTATGTAGCAAATGTCAGAAAGTAATGGGAACAGTAAGTGTATTTAATGAACTTCCAGACACATTTACCTGTGAATTATGTGGAGAAGAACTTCCAACTTTGTCCAATTCGGTTTTGATATACAAGGTGGTGGAAGAGGATGAATGATGAAGTTATTAAAGCTTTGGAAGTATTACAAAGGGTAGGTTCAGAGTTATCATATGATATGATTTGTAAAGCAAGTAATGAGCAGAAGAATGAGTATCATAAAAAGCTTGAGACTTTCTTAAAATATAATTCTATGAAGGCAAAAGATGTTGGGGCACCAAAGAATTTGAATAGTTTAAAAGGTAAAAGTTTAGAAGAATTGGCGGCATATTTACTAAAGATGTCTGGTGATTTGTTTGTGGTTAAGCAGAACATAAGAACAACTACAAACGAGATTGACCAGATATTTATTCCAACACAAAGAGCAAAAACACTAATTGCTAATGGTATTATAGACAAGCATTATGAACTGTTTTTAGGTGAATGTAAAAATTACAATAAGTCTGTGGACGTTACATACGTTGGAAAATTTTGTAGTCTTCTTCTTACTAACCAGATTAAGTTTGGTTTGCTTTTTTCATATCATGGTATAAGTGGAAGCAGATGGAGTAATGCTTCAGGGTTAATAAAAAAATTTTATTTACACAAAGAGAAGGATGAAGACAGATACTGCATTATAGATTTTTCGAGAGATGATTTTATAGCTGTTGATAACGGAGAAAATTTTCTTCAGATTGTTGAGAATAAATTGATGGCATTAAGATTTGATACAGATTATGCCCGATATTTATCAAAACATCCAGCAGAATTACAATGACGAGAAGGTTGAAATATACCTTCTTTTATTTTACAACTATTTTTACAGAAGAACTGTAAAGAATGACATCTTAGTGTTTGGAATGTTATATTTCTTCACAGAATCTTGAAGTAACTAAAAAGTTCATATATAATGTTAGGTACATAATTGCAACGAGCGAAAGCTAGAGATGGTTATATGTACAAAAGTTGGGAGAATTAGTAATGGAATTGATAAATAATACAACAAAAACTTTAAGAGATGATTTATCAGTTGAAATGAAAAAGGGGAGCAAGTTGTCAATTGCGGCGGCATGCTTCTCTATTTATGCTTTTCAGGAATTAAAAAAACAACTATCAGACATAGATGAATTACGATTTATATTTACATCTCCGACTTTTATAACAGAAAAAGCAAAAAAGGAAAAGCGAGAATTTTATATTCCACGACTGAATCGAGAGCGTAGTTTGTATGGTACGGAATTTGAAATAAAACTTAGAAATGAACTTACTCAGAAAGCAATAGCAAAGGAATGTGCAGAGTGGATAAAAAAGAAGGTCAGCTTCAAATCTAATATAAGTGATAAGACAATTCAGGGTGGCATTGTCGTAGATGATGTTGGCTATACCCCGATTAACAATTTTACAACAATTGAACTAGGCTGCGAAAAGGGTAATGTAATCAGTACAACCATTGTTAAGGACAATTCCTTGGCAAAGACCTTACTTGCAGATTTTAATGAGATTTGGAACGATAATAAAGTGTTGCAAGAAGTTACCGATGAGGTAATTGACAGCATTACAGCAGCATATAATGAAAATTCTCCGGATTTTATCTATTTTGTGACATTGTACAATATTTTTAATGAGTTTTTGGAAGATGTTTCAGAAGATGTGTTGCCTAATGAAGCAACGGGATTTAAAGATAGCAAAATTTGGAGTATGTTGTACAACTTCCAAAAAGACGCAGCTCTTGCTATCATCAATAAACTTGAAAAATACAACGGATGTATTCTTGCAGACAGTGTAGGTCTTGGTAAAACATTTACGGCACTTGCTGTTATTAAGTATTATGAAAACAGAAATAAATCTGTACTTGTACTTTGCCCTAAAAAGCTGACGAATAACTGGAATACATATAAAGATAATTATGTCAATAATCCGATTGCTTCTGACCGTTTGAGGTACGATGTGCTTTATCATACCGACCTTAACAGAACACACGGAAAATCCAATGGTCTTGACCTCGACAGATTAAATTGGGGTAACTACGACCTTGTCGTTATTGATGAGTCTCATAATTTCCGTAACGGAGGAAAAATAGTCGAAAATCCAGATGAAAATGATAAAGAAAATAGATATGTAAAACTTCTAAAAAAAGTTATTCGTGCAGGCGTAAAGACAAAAGTGCTTATGCTTTCGGCTACACCAGTAAATAATCGTTTTAATGACTTGAAAAACCAGCTTGCACTTGCGTATGAAGGTCATACGGAGTACATAGATGATAAATTAAATACAACACGTTCCATTGACGATATATTTAAAAATGCACAAAGGGCATTTAATACTTGGAGTAAATGGGAGCCTTGTGATAGAACGACGGAAAATCTGCTTAAAATGCTCGATTTTGATTTTTTTGAAGTGTTGGATAGCGTTACGATTGCCCGTTCAAGAAAGCATATTCAGAAGTATTATGATACATCTGATATAGGTACATTTCCGACAAGGTTAAAACCTATATCACTAAGACCACATTTGACCGACCTTAAATCAGCAATTACATATAATCAGATATTTGAACAACTTATGCTGCTGACGTTAACTATATATACACCGACACATTTTATTCTTCCGAGTAAGATGGAAAAGTATGCTCAAATATATGAGGATAACAAAGTAAATGTCGGATTTACGCAGGCAAATCGTGAACAAGGTATCCGTAGGCTTACTGCAATCAATTTAATGAAGCGTATGGAAAGCTCTGTTTATTCTTTCAATTTAACGCTTACTCGAATTAAGGAGTTGATTGAAAGCACCATTAAGACAATCGAGGAATTTGATAAATATTCTGATACAAGTCTTGAGCTTACTGATATTTCAGATATAAATGAGTTTGACGATGAAGACCAGAATACAGATGACTTATTCTCTTTTGGAAAAAAGGTAAAAATCAGTCTTGCGGATATGGATTATGTATCATGGCGAGATAGCCTGAAAAAAGACCAAGATACACTGGAGCTTCTTACTCTTATGGTTGGAGATATAACGCCGGAACATGATTTGAAACTGCAAGAATTGATGAAGATAATTGACAATAAGTTAAGTCATCCAATAAACGAGGGAAACAAAAAGGTCATTGTATTTACAGCTTTTGCTGATACAGCAAGATACCTTTACGACAATGTAAGTACTTATGTGAAAGAAAAATATGGATTGAATACAGCTATGGTATCTGGTTCAGTTGAGGGACGCACAACTTGTCCAAAATTAAAAAATGACTTGAATACGGTATTGACTTGCTTTTCGCCAATCTCAAAGGACAAAAAACTGTTAATGCCGAATGATAATACAGAAATTGATTTCCTTATTGCTACCGACTGTATTTCAGAAGGTCAGAACTTGCAGGATTGCGACTATCTAATAAATTATGATATACATTGGAATCCGGTTCGTATTATCCAGCGTTTCGGACGTATTGACCGTATCGGAAGTAAAAATAAAGTTATTCAGCTTGTGAACTTTTGGCCTGATGTAACTCTTGATGAGTACATCAATCTAAAAGCAAAAGTTGAAACCCGTATGAAGATTGTAGATATGACGGCAACAGGCGACGACAATCTTCTGAGTGATGAAGAAAAGACCGACCTTGAATATAGAAAAGCACAGCTTAGACGATTGCAGGATGAGGTTGTAGATATTGAGGATATGACAACTGGAATATCAATAATGGATTTAGGACTTAATGAGTTCCGACTTGATTTGCTTGACTACATTAAGCATCATCCGGATATAGATAAATCTCCGTTTGGACTTCATGCAGTGGCTAGGTCAACTGATGATACTCCGGCAGGGGTAATCTATGTACTGAAAAATCGTTCTAATAGCGTGAATATTGATAATCAGAACAGACTTCACCCATTCTATATGGTGTATATCAGTAATGATGGAGAAGTTATTTGCGACCATTTATCTCCAAAGGAAATGCTTGATAAAATGCGTTACCTTTGTAAAGGAAAAACAGAAGCGGACACAGAACTTTGTAAACAATTCAACAAAGAAACTCGTGATGGAAGAAATATGTCGCAGTATTCTAACTTGCTTGGAGATGCTATTGCTTCCATTATCAAAGTGAAAGATGAGAGTGATATAGACAGCTTCTTAGGTGGCGGTCAGATTAGTTTCCTGAGTAGTGAGATAAAAGGATTGAATGACTTTGAACTAATATGTTTTTTAGTTGTGAAATAAGAGGAGGACGAAATGCTCGGATTGCCAAAAACAACGGAAATGAGTAAGCAGCTTCCGAAAAAAGCAATTTATACGAAATTTCAAATGAATACAGCAGCAAAAGAAAAAATTGATGCTGATATTTCAAGAATTACGATAGTAAATGAGATTGCCCCCAATAAGGTCAATATTCCTTCCGGAGAGGACGTAAAAAGCTTTTTTGTTTTGCGTGTTTCTCTAAAAAAGAAAGAATATGACGAAAAAACGATAGCGACGCTTTCTAAGTTGATACCGCAAAATATTTTATTTGTTCTTGAATATGAGAATGAAAGCAGACTTGCTATTTACCATACAAAGGTAATGCAGACAGCGTGGATGCCGACAGAAGAACAAAGGGTTGAACTTAAAGGGTTAAATCTCGATACTGTCTGGGAGAATATCGTTATTGCTGTCGGTGGAGTGAATATAGAAAAAGGAAATTCGCTTGATGAACAGATAGAGATAAATGAAAAAAAGCAGAAGCTCGAAAAAGAGATTGCAAAACTTGAAAAGCAGGCAAGGGCAGAGAAGCAGCCTAAAAAGAAGTTTGAATTAGTGCAGAGAGTAAAAGAATTAAAGAGTAAGATGGATGTACTTTAAAGGGGGGGTTACGATGAATTTTTTTCAAAGACTTGCTATTGAATGTGATGGCATATGTGGAACAATAGACGAATATACAGATGACTCAAAAGTAATGAATTATTTATCAAAGCTGCAAGAAGCCGTTGCAGAAGCAAATTACGATACGATAATGTATACGCTTTCCGGTATTGACAAATGGTATGAAGAAAATATTGGTGCTATCTCATCGAATGAATATGTTTTCAATCTTGAATCACATCAGAAAAATATGCAGTTAATCAAGGAAATTCTATCTGGTTTGAAGAAGGATGAATGTGTTCTGACTGCATCGGAAATCATTGATGCTAAAAAAGCAGATACAGTTATTTTTATTAGCCATAAATCCGATGATAAAAAATATGGAGATGCACTTAGAAATTTTATAATAGGATTAGGTGTTAAAGAGAAACAATTAGTTTACACTTCTCATCCTCTTCATAAAATTCCATTAGATGAATCAATTTACGAATATTTGCGTTCACATTTTAATAGTACACTTTTTATGATAATTCTGTGGTCGGATAAATATTTGGAAAGTCCTGCGTGTCTAAATGAAATGGGCGCTGCTTGGGTTACACAGACGGACTACACTAATATATATGTGCCTTCATTTTCCTTTGGGAATCCAAAGTATCATGAATGTGCAGTGGACACAAAGAAAATGGGGGCAGTGTTGAACGGTGATGAACATTGTAAAGCAAGTATGATAGAACTTAAAAACAAGATTGAGGAACTTTTTGATTTAAAAAACGATGAATCTAAAGTGACATATTTATTGGATAAGTTCATTGACGAAATTAAAGGAGGACAAGCCTAATGGACAAGCTCAAAATGCAGACAGTGAATAAGGCTGATGAGAAGTTTAAGAAGTTAGCAGCAATGTTTCCTAATGCCGTCACAGAAACAATTGATGAAAACGGCGAAGTTGTTCGTGCTATTGATAAGGACGTACTTATGCAGGAAATTTCATGTAAGGTCGTTGATGGAAATGAGGAACGCTATCAGTTTACTTGGTCTGACAAGAAGAAATCTGTTCTTCTTGCCAATGCCCCTATCAATAAGACCCTGCGTCCGGTTCGAGATGATGAAACAACTCCAACCGGAGCAGACAGTGAGGGAAAACTATATTGCGGTAGTGGCAGTGTAGATTTTGATAATACAGAAAATCTTTATATTGAGGGCGATAATCTTGAAGTGTTGAAACTTTTGCAGGAAACATATCTTAGCAAAATAAAGATGATTTATATTGACCCACCGTATAATACGGGAAATGATTTTGTGTATGAAGATGATTTCGCTCAAAGTACAGAAGAATATCTTGAAAATAGCGGACAGTTTGACGAGGACGGTAACCGTATGGTGCAGAATACGGAGAGTAATGGACGTTTTCATACGGATTGGCTAAATATGATTTATCCTCGCTTGAAATTAGCAAAAGCTTTGTTAACGGATGACGGTGTGATTTTTATTAGCATTGATGATAATGAACTTGAAAACATAAAAAAGTGTTGTGAGGAAGTATTTGGGGAAAGCAATTTTCTTGCCAATATAGTTTGGAAACATACTCAACAGAGCAAAAATGATGAGCCACATTTCTCAAGACAATATAACCATACTTTAGTATATGCAAAAATGAAATCGTCACTACCAAACTTCTATTTTAAACGAACTGAAGAAGATAATAAGAATTATAGCAATCCCGATGCAGACCCCAAGGGAATGTGGCGTAGTGGTGATGTTAGAAGTCCGAATTACAGAAAAACATTGCGTTATACAATAACAGCCCCAAATGGTAATATTATCCAACCGCCTACTAATGGATGGCGTTGGTCAGAAGAAAGTCTAAGAGATAAAATTTCTACGGGTGAAATTAAATTTAAATCCGATAATAGTGGAATTATACGTAAAATATATCTCTGCGACCAACCAGGCAGAACACCAGAAAATCTCTGGGAAGGACAACAGTTTGGAACAACTCGACAAGCAGCTTCTTTGATAAAAAATCTGTTTGATGGTGTGCAAGTGTTTGACACACCAAAGCCGATTGAATTAATTAAGAAAGGAATCAGAGCTGATAAGCTATATATGTTTAAAAATAATCCGGAAGAATTTATCACAAAGGTTATCAGGCTTATCAACGAGCAGAAAGCAACAATGATTGTGGAACATATTTCTTATGATACGATTGAAGGAGAATACGATAGCACAATCTTCACAGCCGAAAAGAATACGCAGAGTTTTGATAAGGCATTCCTTGCAAAGAAAGCCATTCAGGATTATGTATTTACAGATGGTTCGGCAGAGCAGAGTATTGAGAGAAGATTTGCTGAAGATTTAGATGCAGCAGAAGAAGTATGTGTATATGCAAAACTTCCAAGAACCTTTCAAATTCCTACTCCGGTAGGCAATTACTCCCCTGACTGGGCAATCGCTTTTTATGAGGGAACTGTTAAGCACATTTTCTTTGTAGCTGAAACCAAAGGTACAATGGAAACACTTAATCTTAGACCGATAGAACAGGCGAAGATTTCTTGTGCTAAAAAGCTGTTTAATGAAATGTCGAATAGCAAAGTGGTTTACCACGATGTTGATAGTTATCAGAGTTTATTAAATATTATGAACTCTATTTAAAAAAGACAATTCGCAAAATTTACAAGGTCTGTTATGAAACTAAAATAACAGACCGAAAAGAGGTATGAATATGGGCGAAATTGT
>ERZ827156.4385-NODE-4385-length-11565-cov-11.754040_pt1 | contig 11565 bp, 13 predicted proteins | sample MGYA00519919_ERZ827156 | MGnify/ENA primary metagenome ERZ827156 (study PRJEB31778, sample SAMEA3449269) | human gut metagenome | biome: human gut; feature: human-associated habitat; material: faeces | place: United Kingdom | collected 2010/2012 ... | reverse complement strand
TTTGAGTATTAAGTATTTGATGACAAACGTGAGGATAGCAATATTGTCAAATTCTTTAATGAACATGAAGGTGAGTATACATTGAAAGATTACCTTATCATGTGCGGTGATGTGGGTATGTGTGGCTTTTCTGCATTAGAAGAGGCTAAGACTCGAAGCATACTAAAAATCTGCTGGTTAATATATTGTTTGTTAGATAGTTGTTATAGATGCTAATTTGCTGAAAAATTCACACGTAAATTTGTTACAAACCAGATATACTAAATGTATAATAAATTCAAAGGAGTGATGTTTATGCCAAATAGAGTTTATTTAACTGGAAATGGTCATGGTGAATATGGTATTCTTACAATGGATGAAATTGATGAGCTTGATAGATACAGAGCAGCTTATAAGTTAATTTCCAAGTTAAACAGAGCTGAAGAGCGAGCAAATCAAGAAGGCTGGATTTCTGACGAAGATGTAAAAAAAGAAATGGGGGTACTTGATTGAAAAAAATCTTATATTCCCCGGATGCTGTTGAAAAATTACAAGAGATAAAGCAGGATATAAGAATCAAGTACGGTAAGCAAAAAGCCAATAAAATTATTAAAAATTTAAGTTGAAAGGAATGAAAAAATGGAAGCAGAAGAAAACATATTAGGAAAAGAAAAGATTGGAAAGTTAATTAAAAAATTTTCAATACCTTGCATAATTTCTATGTTAGTAAATTCATTATATAACATAGTTGACCAAATATTTATAGGTCAAGGTGTTGGGTATTTAGGAAATGGAGCTACAAATGTAGTCTTCCCATTAGTTATGGTAGGGCTTGCATTTTCATTAATGTTTGGAGATGGAGCATCTGCATATTTAAGTTTAAAACTAGGAGAAAAAAAGAATAAAGAAGCAGAAGTAGGAATAGGAAATGGAATATTAATTTCTGCAATTGTATCAATATTGTTTTGTTTTATTACATTAATATTTTTGCCATTGTTTTTAAAATTATTTGGTTGTACTGAAAATTTACAAAGTTATGCAATGACATATGGAAGAATTATTGCAATTGGTTTTCCTTTTTCAATGATAGGAACAACTTTAAATTCAGTAATTAGAGCAGATGGAAGTCCAAAGTATTCAATGATAAGCATGATTGTAGGAGCTGTTTTAAATACAATATTAGACCCAATATTTATTTTTGTATTTAATAAAGGAGTTGCTGGAGCTGCAGTTGCAACAGTTATAAGCCAAGTAGTTACATTTGCTTTAAACATTATGTATATAAAAAGATTTAAAACAATTAAAATTTCAAAAGAGAGTTTTAAACTAAACAAAGATACTTGTAAAAAAATCACTACACTTGGAATAAGCAGTTTTATTATGCAAATGAGCTTTGTATGTGTTATGACAGTTGAAAATAATTTGCTTGGAAAGTATGGATTAGATAGCAAATTTGGGGCAGAAATTCCAATTACTGTTTTAGGAATCGTAATGAAAATAAGCCAAATTTTAAATAGTATAATAATAGGAATTGCTGCAGGAAGCCAACCAATATTTGGATATAATTATGGTGCAAAAAAATATGACAGAGTAAAGGAAACATTAAAACTTGTTTTGGGTTCTAGTGTAATAATAAGTACAATTGCATTTATATTATTCCAAACAATTCCAGATAAACTTATATTAATATTTGGTAGTGGAGATGAAAACTACATTGAATTTGCTTGTTTATCTTTTAGAATTTATTTATTGCTATGCATATTTAATGGTATTCAAATTCCTTCTGGAATTTTTTTCCAAGCAATTGGAAAAAGTACCAAAAGTGCGATTTTATCATTATCAAGACAGATTATTATTTTAATACCCGCAATGGTAATACTTAGTAGCATGTATGGAATTATAGGAGTGTTAAGTGCAGGACCAGTTGCAGATGGTATAGCATTTATTTTAGCTTTTGTATTTTTAGCAAAAGAATATAAGAATTTAAAAGATGGAGCAAAAGTAAAAGATAAAGTTGTTTTAGATGAAAATAGTATAAATAATAAGAACATAGAAGGCAATGTAATTATTACTATTGCAAGAGAATATGGCTCTGGAGGAAGATATATTGGAAAACTAGTTGCCGAAAAGCTTGGTATAAAACTATATGATAAAGAATTTGTAGAAGAAATATCTAAAGATACAGGTTTTTCAGCAGAATATATTGAAAGTAATGAACAAAAAAGAACTGTGTTAGACAATGTTAATGGTGGATATTATGTTGGGTTAAATAATGCAGATGAGCTATTTATAAAAGAATCAAACCTTATTAAAGAATTGGCAGAAAAAGAGTCTTGTGTAATAGTTGGAAGATGTGCAGATTTTATATTAAAAGATAAAGAAAATGTTTTTAAAATATTTATTAATAACACAATGGAAAATAAAATAAAAAGAGCAACTGAGTTTTATGGAATGAATAAAGAAAAAGCTAAAAAAGAAATTTCAAGAATAAATAAATTAAGGGCAAACCACTATAAATATTATACAGATAAAGACTGGAGAGAGCCTTCTAACTATGATATTTGTATTAATAGTGATGCTGTTGGAATTGAAAATGCAGTTGAATTAATTTGTAATAGTATTAAAAAATAAGAAAAATGAAAAATTTTTCTTATTTTTTCAGTTTTGCCTTTAGTATGTGTTGTTTCAAAAATAATTCCATGATATAATATAGAAGATGAATTGGTTAAACACATTAATAATCTACATATAAATAGTTTTGATGAGTAGAAGGAGGAACCTTTATGTTATATATTCATGAAAGTAATTTAAATAACAAAATAAGTTCAAATTATAATAATAATGGAGAAAAAATAAGAGGATTTTATGTAGAAGTATATAAAAAATACAGAGAACAATTAGAGTTATTAAATTATGCTTCTAAAGATATAAATGTGTTCAGAAAAGCTGCTAGATTGATAGATAAATATTTAGTTGAGGTTGAAAACTTTTCGGCACTAAATAATATTACATCTCAATCAAAATTCAGATCAACATTTATAGAAGAAATAAGTACATATTTATTTAAAGATTTACCTCTAATAAAAGATGATACTTTTGGTATATATAATAAAAATGTTTATGCAGGTATGAAAATTAATAATCAAATGCATATAGATATTATACCAAAAGATGTGGATTTTTGCATTGGAAAAAAAGTTGAATTAAAAATTGATGAGACTCAAAGATTATCAATTATTATACCAATAGTATGTGTAGAAGTGAAAACGTATTTAGATGCTACGATGTTTGGAGAAGTACAGTATTCTAGTAGGCAAATAAAAAATGCATCTCCTAATGTAAAAACTTATGTTTTAATGGAATACAATGATGTTTCTAAAGAGAAAATTATTGCAGCACGATATGATAATAATTTAAATGAGATGTTTGTATTAAGAGATGGTTCTAGAAGAAACTTAATTATTAATACTCCACTAGATCCTGAAGCTCTATTAGAATATTATAAAGAAATATCTACAACTATTGAACATGCAGAAATGGAAGATAAGATAAATAATACTGGTAAATTATTGGATAGATAAAAAGAAACTGTTAATCAGTTTCTTTTTTTAAATATATTATTATATTTTCTGCAATTGCTTTGCTTAATAATGGGGGAACAGCGTTTCCAATTTGTTGGTATTGAGAAAGATTCTTTTCCCAAGACATAGTTGTTCTTTTTCCAAAAAATATGTAAGTATCAGGGAAGGATTGTAATCTTGCTCCTTCTCTTGCTGTAAAATTACGATTAAGATACGGGTGTATAAAATTACTTTGAAAACTTGCTGGAACTGTGGGAGATGGCTTATTGGGATAAGGACGCATATTATTTTGAGAGAATACTTTTCCACTGATTTTTGATGCATCACCTCTTTTTCTTTGTTGATGACATTCATCAACATCAGCGACAGATTGTCCAAAGTCTATATTTTTAAAACGTTCAATAAGCCTTTTAGTATGACGCATTGCTATATGATTATACACACCATTACTATTATTTCTAGCCCATTTTTGATAATTACTTTTAGGTTTTTGAGAATATTCTATAAAATCTTTTCCTTCACCAGAATCTATCTGAGGCAAGTCCATAATTGCTTGTTCTATTGTAATTTGATCTTTCCCAAATAGAAATGGTGTAGGACCTATATTCTCCTCTTTGAAAGGAATATCTTTTCTTATTCCAATAAATACAATTCTTAAACGAGATTGAGGCACACCATATTCAGCAGCATTTAATTGGCAGATTTTAACATTATATCCAGCGGTATTATATTCTGAAAGGATAAGATCCTTTACGCTTTTGCTATCTTTGGTTTTCATTGAGAGAATTCCTCTAACATTTTCCATTACAAAAAATTTTGGGTTGAAATATTTAACGAATCTAACGAATTCCATAAATAGACTGTTTCTTGGATCATTTTTATCTCTATTACCACTTAATGAAAAACCTTGGCAGGGAGGACCTCCAATTATTCCATCAATGGGTAAATCTTTTTCTGATAGTAAATTTTCTAAATTTACTATTTGTGTAATATCACCAGTTAATACTTTTGTTGAAGGGTGATTTTTTTTGTAAGTTTCAGACGCCCATTCATCTTTTTCAATTGCAAGAGGAATATTAAATCCAGCCATTTCAAAACCTAAACTTAAACCTCCACATCCTGCAAATAAATCTATTACATTCATTTGTTTTCCTCCTTTTGTTCTTTTATATAATTAACAATAAGCTCACAAATTTTTACAGAAACATTTGAACCATTTTGTGATACTATTTTTTGAAATTCATTTTTTAAGTCAGATGATATCATAATATTTAAGCGAGTATCTTTATTTTTCCCTTTTGGTCTTCCCACTTTTTTCATATACATTCCTCCTATTGAAAGTAATTATAATATATATTAAAAATAAATTCAATACTTTTATTAAACATTTATATAATATATTTTATACTATTTTAATACATATAAAATATATACGATTATTCTTATCTACCTAGCAAAAAAGCAAAGAAATATCTTTTCTTTAAGATTTAACTATTCTTTTAGAATACTGTTGTCGCATTTTTTATAACTTTCCATAAGCCACTTTTTTAAAATGGTTGTTATTAATTACTTACTAAAGAAGAATATAAAACATTGCAATCAATGTTTTATATACAAAAAGGTGAACAATTTAAATATTTCTGATATGTAAAATATAAATTTTAAAGTGCAATTTTCACATCTTAAAGTGCAAAAATTGCACTTTAGAAGAGCAAGCAATAATAAACATATTAAAGGTAAATCCAGCAACAATACAAGAAGAAATAGCAGTGCAAATTAATAAATCTTTAAGAACTGTTAAAACATATATGGCAGAAATGCAAGAGAAAGGACTAATAGAAAGAAAAAACGGCAAGAAAAATGGAGAGTGGCAAGTAAATGTGTAACCAATAGTATTATAGAAAAGGCGAGAATTAACTCGCCTTTAAAATTAATATAAAATCATTCCAGAGCCTAATTCTTCATTAGGTCTTGAAATAAATCCAAATTTTTCATAAAAAGATTCTTTTCCTTTTGATGCTCCTAAGTAAGTTCTTATATCAGGATTTATCTTTTTATATTGATTTATTTGATTTAATAAATTATTCATTATTCCAGTACCAATATGTTTACTTTGATATTCTGGAATTACCATTATATCTTGGATATATAAAAATATTGTTTTATCTCCAATAATTCTTCCATATCCAATTAGTTTATCATTATCATAAACACATAAAGAATATAATGTATTTTTTAAAGCTTCTTCAATTATATTTTTTTCTCTAATCCCCCAGCCTACAGAATTCGTTAAATAATTAAATTCATCTGCAGAAGGAGTTCGTTCTATATATTTAATCATATTTTATATTTCCTTTTCTCCTAAATCTTCAGAAAATCTTAACAAATATCCATCTGGATCTTGTATTAAGAATTCTTTGTTTCCTAATAATTTACTATCTTGTCTATACCAATCTTCTTCAATATCAAAAGTTATTTTATAATCTGAATTTTTAAAGCTAATATATATTTCATCTAGATTTTCTACTTCTAATTGAAAGTTGATACCATTTCCAAAAGGATAGGAAAGGGGAGCAACACCCCATTTATCTGTATTAGAAATTTCTTGTAACATAAATTGAATTTCGCCCAAACATATAAATGCAAATTTATTTTCAGGTCTATCATATTCTACTTTAAATCCAGCAATTTTATAGAAATTTAAACTATTTTCTAAATTAGTAACAGATAATTCAGGAATATTTTTATTAAATTCTAAATAGTTTGAATCTCGTATTATTTGGCTTCTATAAAATTTTTCTTGAAAGTCTGTTAAGAGTCTAATTTCATTATTTGTAAAAATTTTATTTTCTGAAGCTATAATTAATTTATCATCATCTTCATCTAATCTATGTATTATTGCGATACATTTCCCTTTATATTCTTTAAGAGGTTTGTATTCTCCTAATATATAACAGTCCAATTCTTCACCATCACCACTAATTGTATTTGGTACATATCCATAATTGACTAAATATATATGGTCTGGATAATTTGGATGACTACTGCCTATTGGTCTATCAATTTTTACTTCTATTATTTTGTTTAAATAATCTATACTATTCATGTTTATATTTCACCTTCTTTCAAGTATATAATTTTAATACTTTCCAAGTCCTGTTCCATTTTTTATAAATACTTTAATTTGTGTTATTATGTGAGGAATATTATAATTTCCTCCAAATTTGTTATTATCTAATAACTCTTTGTTAAGTTCTACCCATTCTAATTTGTTTTTTTCTTCAACTAAATCCACATCGTGTGTTAAAATTCCATAATAGACTTGTAGATTATTCTCATATTTAAAATAATTTAAGTCCATAAAATGGTCTAATTCAATATCGTTTTTACTTATTCCTGTTTCTTCAAATAGTTCTCTATAGGCTGCTTCATCATTGGTTTCATTTTCTTCAACTTTACCACCAACAAAATTATATTTTCCCTTATAAGGATCTTTTGCTCTAATGCAGAAAAGCCCTTTACTTAAATCTTTATTAAATACAACTATTAAATTTAATTTTTTCATATTCTGCTCCTTAATTATTTTTACTTTCTAAATTCCTTATTTAATTCTTTTTCTTCCTCTAAATTTCTTTTTTCTTCATCAACATACTCTAAATAAATTCTATTATTAAAAGCTCCTTTTTTATCTGCTTTTTCTTTCATAACTTTATATAATTCTTCAGTTTTATAATTTTTAAATTGCATTATGGCATTTATGACTTCCATTAAATCACCAAGTTCTTCAATACTATTCTCTTCTATAAATTCATTAGCTTCTTCTATAACTTTCTTATTTAATTCGTTTAAATATTCTTTATCATTAAGAATTCTATATTTACTTTTTCTACCAGGTTCACTATTTATGTTTTCAGGAATCTTATCTCGAACTAGTTTATTATATGTATATCTAAATCCACTACTAATTAAGGATATTTTTATTCCTACAACACCATATTGCTTTTCTTCGTCAGGGGAATAATATTGATACATTGATTTTGTTTCCTTCTTGATTTCATCTTCATCAGTAAATAGTTTTTTAAATAAGTTTTCAAATGTATCTTCTCTATATAAATCTAATACGTCTACAAGGATAGTTTCTTGTAAATCAGGTAATTTAGAAAATTCAATCTGATCACCTATTTTTATTTTTCTTCTCTTTTCATCATATAATCTAAATTCTACAGTTTTAGTACCATTTTTAATTCTTTCAAATGGACTTTCTTGTAATTTCATTTTGTGTAGCATGTTTTTTCACCTTCCTTCAACCAATTTAATAATATTTCAAATTCTTCATAGTGATTTTTAAAAAATTTATCTTCATTCATTAAAGAATTAATCTCATCTATAGAGAGCCAACAAACAGATTCCACTTCTTCTTTTTGTAAGCACAAATTTTGAATATTAGGTACATCCATTTTGATATAATAGTCATCCCAAAAAACTTTTTCTGAATCAGATCTGCCAGAATAATATAGTTTTAAATCTTTTGAATTGATATCTAATCCAATTTCTTCTTTTACTTCACTTATAATTCCTTGAATACTATTTTCACCAGACTTTGGATGACCACCGGTAGTAGCATATTTGCCATTTTTTATTTTGCTCCTTTTTTGAATTAAGAATTTTCCATCACTATTTTGTATAAATATTAAAACGACAACTATGTAGTTGTTATCTGGAATAGAATCACCCTTAAAGATAGTTTTTCCTGTTAAAACTCTGTTAATATCATATAAATCTCTTTTCTCCATATGTTTATGACCTCCTATAAAATAAATTGATTGGTATATTCAATAATATTAATGGTCTCTTCAATAGATAAGTTAGTTGTATTTAATATGTTTTTTATATCATATTTCTTATTTTTAAAGCTATTTAATAAAACAATACAGCGTTCTTTCATTTGACAATCTTCAGGTCTTTCCTTATCTCTTAAAAGTAATGTTTTTTCATCAACTACTAAGACAATGAATTTTATAGTATAGTTTTTTTATTTATTTTTTATCACTTCAACATTTTCAGGATTTACAATATAATTAAAAATAACATCATATCCATCTTCAAGATAAGTTTCTATAGAACTTAAACAAATTTTCCAGAATGTATCTAGATGATTTCCTTCTTTCCAAGCCTGAACATATCCACCAACTACTTGATGATAAATATCATCACCTTCTATTAAAACAGACTTGTTTTTTGATTCTGCTATTCTTCTTGAAATTGTACTTTTTCCCACTCCTGCAGGACCAGTTATTATATATAAGGTTGAAATTTTAATCCTCCAAATTTATATTTTTTTTTACTAACAAAAAAGTTCTATTTAATAAATGTTTAATCTTTAAATTCATCTATTGTTTTTAGTTTGGATTTTATTTTTTCATTGGATGTGTACTTTAGCCATTTTTCGAAAGTTTTTGCATCCAAAGCTCCATTTTTATATTTTTTTAGATATTCTAGAGCTAAAGGTTTCCAATTTTTATAATTTTCTTTGTACTCTGGAATATCGGGGTGCCTTTTTACATCCATAGCTTTTTTTGAAGCAATAGAGGCTTTCAAATTAACTAAATAATCTTTTTTCTTTTCTCTTAAAGCCACAATATCTGCTCCAATATCTTTGCATGTTTGTCCACTTTTTTCATTTTGAATTCTATCACAATAAGTTACATTTACTTTGTTTGTATAAAAGTACTTGCCACAACATTTACATTTTTTAATATAATTACTATTGTTGCTTACTAGAAATAGTAAATGTAAATAAAATAATTCGAAAACAGAGCTAAATTTATATATTTTTCCATATTCAAGTTTTATAGTATTATTATTGGATAGTTCTTTTAATTGTTTTATTAGTGTCTTTGTATCTTTTCTTGTAGCTTTCACATAATCAGGGTTAATAGATAACAAATCATATATTTGTAGCATATTTTCAGTAATGTTTATATTGACTCTATATTTAAAGATACTACTTTCTGGGTCATTTAATATTTCATAAAGAAAAAGTAAGTTGTGTGGAGATAGATCGTTTAAATTTTTATCATTATCAAGATTGAAAATAAAGTTAATAATTTTTTTATATTCTTCTTGGTATGATATTAGATTATTTTTGTCTTTTTCATAATATTTATAAGCTAAAGCTAATAATTCGTTTAGTGTAGTTATAGTAAGTGCTCTAAACATTGCTATATCAGATGACTTTACAGGTGAAACTATAGATAAAAAACCAAAGTCAAGGAAGAATGAGAAATAGTTTGAGAAACTTGTAAAATCGTATTCTAAAAAATTAATAATTAGCTGTTCTGAAGTTTGAACATTCATCAACTTTGTGACATATAATTGAGAATTTAACAATGAGGGAGCCAATATATTAAGATTATTTTTTTTCATATCTTCATCTGAAATTTTTTTGATTTCTGATTTTATGTGTTTTATTGATTGAATTGCTTCTTCGTTATTATTAGCCGCAATGGGCACAAATGTATTATAAAAAAAGCTGTTGTCTGAATTTGTATATTCACTTCTCATTATTGTTGTACATAAATCTGCCGAATTATAAAATTTCTTCATAAAAATACCTCACAAAACTTTGTTAATCGAAGATATAATATCACGATAATTAACAAACGTCAACAATAAAAATTTTTAAATATTTTTTTAAAAGAAATATTGCATCTAAAAAATAGCAATATAAAAATATTAGTATTGATAAATAGCTTATTAAAGAGATTTGTTAACGATCAAATAAATTTTATAAAAATTTTTTGAATTATCAAAATAATGAGAAAGGTCTTTACATAGTTAATTATACAAAATATAATACAACCATTAACAACAAAAAAGGAGGTTAAACAATGATAATTGAAAAAATACAAAGAACAACACTAACGATGAAAGAAGCAGGCGAACATTTAGAAATTTCTTACTAGTTAATTAATCAATTAGTAAGAAGAAAACAAATACCATGTGCAAGAGTTGGTGGAAAATATTTATTTAGAGTACAAGCACTAGATGAATACTTGAATAATAAAGAACAAGAATCATTAAAAAAGTAAAGGAGAGAAAACATGCAATGGATTAAAGTGTTTACAGATATATTTGCAAATCCAAAAATCAAAATATTACTCAAAGAACGTGATGGGGACACATTTTTTAGAGTATGGATTCAATTATTAACAATAGCAATGAAATGTAACTATCAAGGTAGATTATCACTAACAGAAGATAAACCAATGACAGTTGATGAATTTTCAAAGATTATGGGAAAGTCTAGGAAAAAAATCACAAAATGTTTGGAAAAATTTGAAGAATTAAAAATGATTATTATAGAAGAAAATTTTTATAAAATCAAAAATTGGTTTAAGTACCAAAGTGCTGATAAACTTGAAGAAATCAGACTACAAAATTGTTTAAGACAACAAAAATATCGTGAAAAAAAGAAAAGTGAAACAGAAAAAAGTAACGTTACAGTAACGCAACATAACACTAAAGAAGAGAAAAAGATTAGAAATAAAATAGAAAAAGAAGGAGATGAGAATAGAAGTGGATTTAAAGAATTCAAATTATAAAGTTATTACCAATGAAGGTGCAAAATGTGGATTTTGTAATAAAAATTTGAAGCCAATTGGATTGGATTATTTGTATGTAAATTATGATAAAAACATGATTGAATATGAAAGATGTAATTGTGAAAAAGCAATTCAATTTTGGAAAGAATTTGATAAAGAGCAAGAAGAAAAACAAAGACAAGAAAAATATAGAAAAATTATAAATAATATTTATAAAGATAACTATATGAAAAAGAGATTACAAAAATATAATTTTGAAAATTTTAGTGATACATACGAAGAGAAAAATGTTATAAATCAATTAATAAAATTTGCAGATTTATGTGTTAAATTTTTCATCTCCTTGGACCTCCAAATATATTTAATCATATATTCAGAGTTATGTAAAAAAGTGGTCCATT
>ERZ827156.4382-NODE-4382-length-11570-cov-2.869996_pt1 | contig 11570 bp, 11 predicted proteins | sample MGYA00519919_ERZ827156 | MGnify/ENA primary metagenome ERZ827156 (study PRJEB31778, sample SAMEA3449269) | human gut metagenome | biome: human gut; feature: human-associated habitat; material: faeces | place: United Kingdom | collected 2010/2012 ... | reverse complement strand
CGTGCGCCAACGGAGCTTCGTGTCAAACGTCACCCGCAGCTCGGGGTCGTCCGTTCCCGCAAAGGCCGTGCGGTCGTAGCCGATGAAGACCTTGGGAACCGTTTTGTTGCAGCGCTGGAACCAGTCGATCTCGCGCCCAATCTGGCCGAACGCGTTCTTCTCCAGCAGTCCTGTCAGAAGCGGTTCGACCATCGGAAGCTCTGTCGTCACGCGGCGCTTATATACAATGCCGTCAAATTTCTTTTTTGAGCTCCACGAAAACCGTATCGCCTTCTTCCGGCACGCCGTAGCTGCGCACGCGCAGCTTTTCCTTATAGACGGGCTTTTCGAGCGACGCGCGAATTAGGCGGTAGTCGTCGGTATCATAATAAATGTTGCAGATGGTGTACTCGCCGTACGCGTCCTTTTTCATGTAGGGCGTCATCCGCTCCAATAAAAAACGCTGCTGGGAAAGGGTCAGGCAGTATTTCTTTTCATATCGTTCAAAACAGCATTGAATCGCCATGGTGTCGAACCTCCTTTGTGCGCTCAAGTATGAACGCGCAACCTAAAAGAAACCTAAAGGTAAAATCTTTATTTTCTTTAGGTAACCTTTAGGCAAAGCGGGTATGCTGTCGCCAGGCTCAAAGGAGCGGGCGCAGAGAGCGAAAAAAGCGCGTGCCCCGCCCCGGGGGGACCATGCGAGATCATTGATTGAGGAGATATTATGATGAAAAAACTACTGCCTTTCCTGTGCGCGTCGGCGCTGGCGCTGTCGCTCACGGCCTGCGCCGGTACGATAAATAATAGTACGGCGGACACGGCAAGCGATGTGACCTTTACCTTTACCGACAGCGGCGTGACCGCCGCGGGCGAGACGGACACGGGCTACGAGATCGACGGCACGGCGCTCACCATCACCGACAGCGGCACCTACACCGTCTCCGGCAGCTGCGCGGACGGCTCCATCAAGGTGAAAAAGGGTACGACCGGTGTGACGCTGGTGCTGGACGGCCTGACACTTACGAGTGAGAACACCGCCGCCATCACCTGCGGCAAGTCGAGCGAGGTGGCCATCCTTGTTTCCAACGGTACGGAAAATTCCCTGAGCGATACCGAGCAGAACAATGACGACAACTACCCCGAAAACGAAAATGCCGAAAACGCCGTCATCAAGTGCAAGGACGGCTCGACCGTCACCCTCTGCGGCGACGGCGAACTCACCATCACGGCCAACGGCAAAAACGGCATCAAATCCGGCGCGACGACGGACGAGGACGGCGAAGCGTCGCTGACGATCCGCGATTTGACGCTGAATATCGATGCACCCGTCAACGACGCCATCAACGCCGAGCAGCTTTTGAACGTCGAGAGCGGCACGCTGACCATCGACGCCGCGGATGACGCCATTCACTGCGACTTGGTGCTGAACATCGGTGCGGACGGCACGGACGGCCCCACGATCGACATCACGAATTGCTGCGAGGGCCTTGAGGGCGCGGAGCTGAACGTTTGCTCCGGTGATATTACGATCAACGCCTCGGACGACTGCCTGAATGCGGCAAATTCCGACCTGACGGACTATGACTTCACGATGACGATCTCCGGCGGCACGATCGACGCCTATACCTCCGGCGGCGACGGCTTTGACTCCAACGGTGACCTGACCATCACGGGCGGCACAGTGATCGTCTGGACGGCCAACACGGCGGACAACGAGCCGCTGGATGCCGACGGCACCATCACCGTCTCGGGCGGCACGGTGCTCGCCGCGGGCGGCAGCAGCGGCATGGGCATGAACCTGGAGGCCGCGCAGCCCTGCGTCATTTACGGTTCAACGGGCTTTGGCGGCATGCCGGGCAGTACGCAGAGCAGCCTGATCGCCGCGGACGCGGATTTCACGATTGAAGACGCCGACGGCAATGCTGTGTACAGCGGCACAGCCAGATGCGGTGCGAACTTCATCCTCTTCTCATCTGCCGATGTGGTGGCGGACAGTGCGTATACCCTCAAGGCGGGCGACAGCTCCACCGAAGGGACCGCGCAGAGCGGGACGGTTTCCACCGGCATGGGCATGGGCGGCGGCTTCCCCGGCGGCGGACAGAAGCCAGACGGTGAACCGCCCAAGAGCTTTGATGGTCAGATGCCAAACGGCGAGAAGTCAGAGCTTCCTGACGGGGAAGTGCCCGAAATGCCCAGCGGCGAGCGCCCCACACCGCCCAGTGGGCAGGGAAGCCCCGCTGACGGCAACGCCCCAGCGGGCGACAGTACCTCCGATACCACTCCAACTGCCTAATGGCAGAGATAAAGAAAAGCAGACAGCTCGCGCAGGCCGTCTGCTTTTTGCTGTCTGTTCGGTTTTACATCGTCTCAAAACCGACGATCACGCCGCCGCGCTCGGCATAGTAGCTGCAAAGACCACGGCAGGGACGGATCTCAATGTCTGCTTCAGGAAAGTGCCCGCGCAGCGAAGCGGCGAGCGCCCCAGCCGCCTCTGGATTTTCGGCGTGGTGGATGCGCACCTTGCCGCCGTGGTAGTCAGCTTCCAGAAGCTTCTGTACCATCGCCGCGCACGTCTTTTTTTCGCCGCGGCATTTTTCAACGGGCTGGATCGTGCCCTCAAGACTTGCGGTGGCGAGGATCTGAATGCCGAGAATGCCGATGGCGCCCGCGGCGATTTTGCTGACGCGGCCGTTTTGCGCCAGATTGTGCAGGGACTTAAGACTGAAGAAGAGGTGCGTGGTGGCAAGATATTCCTGTGCCTTTTCGCAGACCACATCGAAGGGGAGACCCTTGGCGTGCAGCTCTGCGAGCTTCTCTGCGAGCAACTGCATCTCCGGTCCCGTGCTCAGCGTGTCAAAGATGTGAATTTTGACCTCGGGATGCGACTGGAGATACACGTCGCGCGCGGCCATGGCCGAGGCACAGGTGCCGGACAGGCTGCTTGTGATGGTAATGACGAAAATCTCATCCGCGCCCTCGAACGCCTTGAGCCAGCCGTCGAGGCTGGGGCAGGCCGTGCCGGATTTGCCGTTGTGGGCCGCGAGATAGTCGAGCAGCTCGTGCGTGTCGAGCGTTTCATCGTCCACGAAGTCGCGCTCGCCGGCGCGGATGGTCATGGGCACGCTCTGATAGGTTACGCCCTCCAGCATCGTGAGGTTGGCAGAGGAGTCGGCGATCAGTTTCATCATGGGGAAGCCTCCAAAAAAATAATCGGTTATTCAAAAACCTGTTGTCAGGTGAAATTATCTTTGACTACAATACAACGATTTTCAATAACTGTCAATCGGTTTTTGAAAAACTTATTGACATTTTTTTTACCAAAGTTTAAGATGATGAAAACGCAGTTTGAACGGAGGAGCAGCTATGGACGAAAATATGCGCAGCCGTCTGGCGGAGTCTGTCCGAAGCTTTCATATCCCGCGGCTCTGGGAGATCCCCGACGTGGGGCTGTATCTCGAACAGGTGACGCGTTATGTCAATCAATCCATCACGGGATGCGGGCTCAGTCCCATCACGGCCTCGATGGTCAGCAATTATGTTAAGCAGAAGATCATCCCCGGGCCAGAGAAAAAGGCCTACGGCGCGGAGAGCATTGCGTACCTCATCTTTGTCTCGTGCATCAAGAGCGTCGTCGCGATGGACGACATCCGCGCGCTGATCGGCATTCAGCACGAGACCTACGATCTGCCGACCGCTTATCACTACTTCTGCGAGGAATTTGAAAATCTCATCCGCTATGTCTTCGGCGCGAGCGACCATCTTGCAAGCGTCGGACAGGACGAGTCGGATGAAAAGGAACTGCTGCGCTCGGCACTTTTAAGCGTGACGCACAAGCTCTATCTCGACGCCTATCTGCGGCTGCTGAGGCAAGACGCGGAGCGCGCACAAAAGGAAACAGAGGAAGCGCAATGACCGTTGAACAGTTTGTCATGGCCTACGGCGCGGAGCAGGACCGTCTGCGCGCCCTGCTGCCGGAGGGCTTTGCCTCGCTGCGGCCGGTGCTGCGCATCAACGCGGAGGTGCGCGACGGCAAAACGCTGCCCGCCATCCCCGAAGAGGAGACGACGCACTATGAAAAGGCGGCTTTCACGGTCGAAAATGCCGCCGTCATCCCCTGCATGCAGGTGTTGGGGGCCTATCAGGTGACGTTCGAGCGCTGATTTTTGAAAAAGGGCTTGCATTTTTGCCCGCGCTTTGCTATACTGCGCAATCGGGAATGAGGTTCTCCCACGGCACTGCCGAAACCGCTTTTTTGAGCTGATGACTTCTGTGATTTTGAACGGTCACAGGGGGCATCAGCTTTTTTGTGTCCGGAGGAGGAAATTTATGTTAACTTCACTCGCACTCGTCTTTTTGGTTGGCCTTGCGCTGGCCGCGCTGTGTCAGAAGCTGAAGCTGCCGCGCATCATCGGCATGCTGGCGACGGGCATCCTGCTGGGGCCGTGCGTGCTCAACGTGCTGGACGGCTCGATTTTGTCGATCTCAGCCGACCTGCGCAAGCTCGCGCTCGTTATTATCCTGCTCAAGGCGGGACTGTCGCTCGATTTGGGCGACCTCAAAAAGGTCGGCCGTCCGGCGATCCTGATGTCGTGCCTGCCCGCAACGTGCGAGATCATCGGCTATGTGCTGCTCGCGCCGTGCTTCCTTGGCGTCACGCGCGCGGAGGCGGCGGTCATGGGCGCGGTGCTCGCGGCGGTGTCGCCCGCGGTCGTCGTGCCGCGCATGGTGCAGCTGATGGAAAGCGGCCGCGGAACGGACAAGAGCATCCCGCAGATGATCCTGGCCGGCGCATCGTGCGACGATATCTTCGTCATTGTGCTGTTTACAACGTTTCTGCACACGGCGCAGGGCGGCAGCGCCAACGCCGCGGACTTTTTGAGTATTCCGGTGTCGATCCTGCTCGGCGTTGCGCTGGGTGCGCTTGTCGGGTGGTTGCTCAGCCGCTTTTTCGAGACTGCCTATGCCCGAGCGCACTGCATCCGCAACAGCATGAAGGTCATCATCGTGCTGGGGGTCTCGCTGCTGCTCGTCGCGGCGGAGGGCTGGCTCGAGGGCATCGTGCCGGTGTCGGGCCTGCTCGCGGTCGTCAGCATGGCGTGCTTACTTAAGATGAAGTGCACGCCGTTCGTTGCCAAGCGGCTCTCTGAAAAATTCGGCAAGCTCTGGCTGGCGGCGGAGGTCATTTTGTTCGTCCTCGTCGGAGCGGCGGTCGATATCCGCTATATGGCGGGCGTGGGCCTTGCGGCGGTCGGCATGATCTTCTCGACGCTCATTTTCCGCGCCGTGGGTGTGTGCCTTTGCCTTGTCAGAACGCCGCTCACGGCGAAAGAGAGGCTCTTCTGCGTGTTTGCCTATCTTCCCAAGGCAACGGTGCAGGCGGCCATCGGCTCGGTGCCGCTTGCGGCGGGGCTGCCCTGCGGCAGCATCGTGCTGTCGGTCGCGGTGCTCGGCATCGTCATCACCGCGCCGCTCGGGGCGTTTTTGATGGACACGAGCGCGCCGAAGCTGCTGAGTAAAGCGGAGGAATAAAGAAAAGGACTTGGACGCTTTCGTCCAAGTCCTTTTCTGTTTTTATCAAGTGCTCACACGTCGAGCGCCATATTTGTGCGCTCCATTACCACCACAAGGATGGGAATGAGGATGAGCTGCAAGATGATGCCGGGGATGGCCGTCGTCACTGCGCCGGAGAGGAAGAGGGCGAGGCTGAACTCCGTGCCCTGAAGGCCCGCGAGCAGGAACTTCACAAGGCCCCACACAAGGCGGCCCGCGACCATCGCGGAGATGAGCGAGGCATAGATGCGCCAGCCTGTTTTCGGCAGCTTGCAGTACAGAAGACCGGCGATGGCGCCGTAGGTCGCCATTTCAAACGCCATGGCGATGGCGACCCAAACGGGCGGCATGCCGAACATCGAGCGCAGCAGGGGAGAGAGAAAGCCGACCGCGAGTCCCCACGGCCAGCCGCACATGAAGCCGCACAGCAGCGCGGGAATGTGCATGGGACAGAGCATGGAGCCGATCTCGGGGATCTGGCCGGTCAAAAACGGCAGGACCATCGCCAAGGCGAGGAAGAGTGCGGAATAGGTGAGCTTTCTCACCGGGGAAGCGGTACGGGCAGTTGCAGTGGCAGCGTTGTTCATGGCTTGTTCTCCGTTCCTTCGAGCAGCGAACGGATGTGCGCCATGGCGTCGTCCAGAATGGCGGAGGACTTTTTGTCCACGCCCGCGACATACGTGCTGCATAGATTCATCGGGATGAGCACACGGTAGGCGTTGCTTGACGCGACGGCGTTTGCCATGGCGGGGGAGATCTCGCCCATCAGCGCATCGGCGATCGCGATGCCGATGGGGCCGACGATGATCTGCGCGCTGCGGCAGGCCACGATGACGGGGTTTTCGCCCGTGGCCACGCGGTCAGCGCCCGCGCGGCGCATCACGTCGGAAGCGGCGCTGTTCGTACCGACCGCCATGATCTCGAGGTGCGGGAAGGACTTTTTGATGTTCTCGACCAAAGTTTTGCCGAGCTTTCCGCCCTGGCCGTCGATGACAAGGATCGTCACGGTGTTCTCATCCTCTCTTGCGTCTTGTTTTCTGCGCGAAAACCCTTGAAAAGACAAAGAAAAGGCATCAATATTCCCCTTGCAGGGAGATTGATACCTTGGTGATACCTCGTTTGCTTTCAGGGAACGCGCGGAAGAAAAGTCAGCTTGTGCCAACGCTGCCGGCTTGTGCCGACGCAGGAATTTTATCAAAAAAGCGCAGGGCTGTCAATCCCTTGCCCCTTGCGAAAGGGGCGAAAAAGCGCTATGATAAACGAAACTTTTTGGTAAAGGAACCCCGCCGCTATGACGAATTTTACCGATATTCGCGACTTTCTGCGCGCCCACTGCGCGCGCTATCCAGAGCTGGCGCTTCAGGACGTCTTCAAGGCGCTCTATCAGAGCGCCTTTGGCTGCGAGCATCTGATCGCCGACCCGTCCGCCGCCGCAGACTACATCCGCGCCGAAGCGGCGCGAAGCGGTGACCGTATCTCCGAGCTCGTCGAGCTGCTCGGCGGCGACTACTGCCGTGTGCACCTCGGCATTTTGCAGGACGGCTTGAGCGCGGAGACGTTTGCGCGGCTCTTCGCCCTCTCTGCGCGGCACGAGGAGTGCGGGCGCGAAAAGCTCGAAGCGATGCTCACCGCCTTGCAGACAATGGCCGACGCGGGCGAGCTGCCGTTTTCTGCGCAGGAGACGGCGGAAGCTGTTGAGAGGTGGCGCAGGGACGGCTTTCCGCCGCTGCACCACTCCGAGATATTTCGGCAGAATTACGCGCCCGCGTACCGCGTCCTGCGGCGCGACTTCGCCCGCGCGCTGCCGCTGTTTGCGCGCATCGACCGCCTGACGGCGGAAAGAAGCCGCGTGCTCGTCGCCATCGAGGGCGGCAGCGCCAGCGGCAAGACGACGCTCGGCGAGCTGCTGCAAAATGTTTACGGCTGCCCTGTCTTCCACATGGACGACTTTTTCCTCCGGCCCGAGCAGCGCACGGAGGCGCGCTTCACGCAGCCCGGCGGCAACGTCGACCGCGAGCGCTTTTTGGAAGAGGTGCTCCTGCCGCTGCGCGAGGGAAGACCCGTCGACTACCGCCGCTTCGACTGCGCGACGTTTACCATCGCCCCGCCGCAGCGGATTAAGGCGGGAACACTCAACATTGTCGAGGGCGCGTACTCCATGCACCCCGACCTTGCGCCGTACTACGATCTATCCGTTTTTCTGCCGATTTCGGCAGAAAAACAGCGCGAGCGCATCCTCAAACGGAATGCGCCCGCGCATGCAAAGCAGTTTTTCGACCGCTGGATCCCGCTCGAGCAGCACTATTTCGACGCGCTCGATGTGCGGAACCGCTGCGATCTTATCCTTTCGGCGGACGATTAAATGAGCGTGCCGCTCGGCGCGATGCCGAGCACATATTCGACCGCAATCGCCACAAGAACGACCAGCAGCGAAATGATGAAGCCGTGGAGCATCGGCTTTGCGCCGGATTTGCACAGCGCCGCGAAGTTCGTATTGAGGCCGATGGCGGCGAGCGCCGCGACCATCAGGAACTTGCTGATACTCTTGAGCGTCGTAGCGAGGCCCGCGGGAATGACGCCGACGCTGCACAGAATGGACATTGCAAGGAAACCGAGGATGAACCACGGGAACACCGACTTCATATTGACCTTGACGCCATGGTCGCCGCTTTGCGCGGCGGCCTTTTTCTTGAGGTGCACGCTGATGGCGGCGAAGACCAGCACCGTCGGGATGATGGCGAGTGTGCGCGTCAGCTTGACCATCGTGGCAAAGTCACCTGCAGCCTCGCTGAAGGCGTAGCCCGTGGCGACGACGCTCGAGGTGTCGTTGACCGCCGTGCCGGCCCACAGGCCGAACGCCGCGTCGGAAAGGCTCATCGCGCGGCCGAGCAGCGGGAACACGACGACCATGATCGTGTCAAAGAGGAACGTTGCCGACATGCCGTAGGCAATGTCCGTGTCCGTTGCCTCGATGACCGGCGCGATGGCGGCGATGGCGCTGCCGCCGCAGATGCCCGTGCCCGCGTTGATGAGGCTGCTCGTCTTCCAGTCAAGCCCCAGCGCCTTGCCGATCACATAGCCGAGGCCGAAGCACGTCGCCAGTGTGAAGAGCATGACGGTGAGCGAGAACTTACCGACCGTCAGCACGGTCGTGATGTTCAGGCTGGCGCCGAGCAGGATGATGGCGAATTTCAGAATTTTCTTCGAGGTGAATTTGATGCCGGGCTTCGTCTTGTCATTCGGCGCGTAAAAACGGTTCACGATCATGCCGATGAACATCGCGATGACCGACGCGCCGATCAGGTGCAGCCCCACGGATTCCTCCAGCTGCTCTAAAAACTTGGCCACCACGGCGATGACGAGCGCGATGGCGCAGCCGGGCAGCATTTTCTTTACGGATTCGATAAATTTCATGTGCTTTTTCTCTCCTCCAATGCGTGTTGCGGGTGTATTATATCACCGACTTATGATATAATAAAATTATAAATAAGAATATGTCGATTCCTGTTTGTTATCGACAAAGGAGAGAGAACATGGACCAGCGGCTTGAGACCTTTTTGACCGTGTGCGCCACGATGAACTACCGCAAGGCGGCGGAGCAGCTGCATTTGACGCAGCCCGCCGTGACGAAACAAATTCAGGCGCTTGAAGCGCTGTACGGCGTGCGCCTTTTTACCTACGACAGCCGAAAGCTCAGAAAAACGGCGCAGGGCGAAACGCTTGAGATCTACGCCATCAGCCAGCGCTATCAGGACGAGGAGTTGCGCCGTGCGCTCAAACGGCAGGAGAAGACGAGCCTTCGCATCGGCGCGACGAAGTCCATCGGCGACTATATCCTGCTGCCGCAGATCATCCGCTTTTTGAAAGAACCGGACAACGAGCTTTTTTTTACCGTCGACAATACGGCACACCTGCTTGCCCAGCTCGAGGGAGGTGAGCTTGACTTCGTCGTGCTCGAGGGCATTTTCGACAAGAGCCGGTACGAGAGCTTTCTGCTGCGCAACGAGCCCTACATCGGCATCTGCGCGAAAGATCACCCGTTTTCGGGCTGTGAGGTGCCGATGGATGAGCTCTTTTCCGAGCGGCTCATCCTGCGCGAGCCTGGCTCTGGTACGCGAAAGATTTTAGAGCGAGAGCTCATGCAGTGCGGCTACACGGTCGAGGCGTTTCGCGCGAATGTCTGCATCAGCAGCTTCAAGCTCATCCGGCATCTGGTGAGCGAGGGCTGCGGCGTGAGCTTCCTCTACGAGGCCGTCGTCAAGAATGATGCGCAGTTCGGGCATTTTTCCTGCCCGCCGCTCACGGGCGTGCACGAGCTGAACGTCGTGTGCCTCAAAAACACCAATGTGCCCGCGCTTGCGCGGCGGTTCCTTGATCTGTAAATTTGGACAATTCTGCCGATCTGCGCAAAAATGCGGGGAATTGAGCGATATGACTGCGGTTTATGGAATCAGTCAATGGAAAAATCCAACATTTTCCTGCAAAATAGAGCTTGGATAAGATAGGTGATGATCGCCGCGCGATATTTTTGCTGCGCGGCGGCAAGCACACGGTACGCCGCGAAAAGGGAGAGCAGGAATATGAGCGATATCAACGGCAGCAAGCCCACGAATTTCCCTCTCGACGAGAGTAAACTGGATTTCAAAATTCCCCGCACGGACGCTCCGCGCGAAAGCGTCCTCAAGCTCGGCAGCATGATCACGAACCGCATCGGCCTCAAGGCCACGGCGGACGACCCCGAGTACTGGGGCCTTGCCGGCGTGATGACCGACGAGATGGTCGACGTCGCGCTCAAAATGGGCGTGCGCAAGCCCAAGACGACCGAGCAGTTGATGAAGCTCACCAAAATGGAGCGCGAGCCGCTCGAAAAGCTCCTGACGGAGATGGCGTGGACAGGCATCATCGAGTACAACTGGGAGAACCTGGACGGCAAGAACCCCAAGCATGAAAAGCGCTGGGTGCTGCCGCTGTTCGTCCCCGGCAGCGCGGAATTTCTGAACATGCGCAAAAGCCAGATCGACGAGCATCCCGAGGTCGCGGCGTTCTTTGAGCGCATGACGATGCTCCCGCTCGAAAAGATCACGCCCATGGTGCCGCCGGGAGGCGCAGGCATCGGCATGCACGTCATCCCTGTGGAAAAGGCCATCGAGACGGAGAACGAGTCCGTTGACTTAGAGCACATCTCCTACTGGCTCAGCAAGTACGAGGGCAAGTACGCCAAGAGCATGTGCTCCTGCCGCGCTAGCCGCGCCAAGCTCGGCGAGGGCTGCGGCGATGACGCCGAAAGCTGGTGCATCGGTGTGGGCGACATGGCCGACTACATCGTCGAAACACAGCGCGGCGAATACATCACGAAGGACGAAGCACTCGAAATTTTCAAAAAGGCCGAGGACAACGGCTTTGTCCACCAGATCACGAATATCGACGGTGAGCAGAAAATTTTCGGCATCTGCAACTGCAACGTCAATGTCTGCAACGCGCTGCGCACATCGCAGCTGTTCAACACGCCGAACCTGTCGCGCAGCGCGTATGTTGCGAGCGTCGAGAGCGAGAGCTGTGTCGCCTGCGGCCGCTGCGTCGAAAACTGCCCCGCGGGCGCGGTCAAGCTGGGACAGAAGCTCTGCACGAAGGACGGCTACATCGAATATCCCCGTCAGGAGCTGCCCGATGAGATCAAGTGGGGGCCGGAAAAGTGGAGCGTCGACTACCGCGACAGGAACCGCATCAACTGCTACGATACCGGTACCTCGCCGTGCAAGACGGCCTGCCCAGCGCACATCGCGGTGCAGGGCTATCTGAAACTTGCCGCGCAGGGCAAGTACCGCGAAGCCTTGCAGCTCATCAAGCGCGAAAATCCGTTCCCCGCGGTCTGCGGCCGCATCTGCAACCGCCGCTGCGAGGATGCCTGCACGCGCGGTACGGTCGATCAGGCCGTCGCCATCGACGAGGTCAAGCGCTTCATCGCCGACCACGACCTGCACGAGGCCACGCGCTACGTGCCGAAGCTGCTCAACCAGATCGGCCGCCCGTACACGGAG
>ERZ827156.4380-NODE-4380-length-11571-cov-3.742098_pt1 | contig 11571 bp, 12 predicted proteins | sample MGYA00519919_ERZ827156 | MGnify/ENA primary metagenome ERZ827156 (study PRJEB31778, sample SAMEA3449269) | human gut metagenome | biome: human gut; feature: human-associated habitat; material: faeces | place: United Kingdom | collected 2010/2012 ... | reverse complement strand
ACAGGTGGACGCGACGCAGTGCAAAGGCGGCGCCACCTGTCGCGGCGGCGCCGAATGCCTCGCACACGGTCTCTGGTCGGAATTAAACGTGAGGATGGCGCAGTTTCTGAATGCTCAGACGCTGGCCGACATCCGTGAACGCTACGAAGAACGAAGGGCCGCCCACGAAGCGGCCGCGAGGGCTCGGGAGGCCGTCGTCAGACCGCCGGAACCCTTAAATTAAGTCACTTCCAACAAGAATTTTTTCCATTCTTTTTAACTAACGAAAGGCGCCGGCATTGCCCAACGTAAGCGGCCGGCGGTCAGAAAATGACGCTCAAACTGCCTGTGTATCTTGACTACTCCGCCACGACCCCTGTGGATCCCCGCGTGGCCGTGAAGATGTTCACGTACCTCTGCGACAAGTTCGGCAATCCCGCGAGCCGCTCGCACGCTTACGGTTGGGAAGCGGAAAAAGCGGTGGAAGAAGCGCGTGCCAACGTCGCCGCCTACATCAATGCCGATCCCCGCGAGATCGTGTGGACGTCGGGCGCGACGGAAGCCGACAACCTGGCGGTGAAGGGGGCGGCGCACTTTTATAAGGACAAGGGCAAGCACCTTATTACGGTCAAAACCGAACATAAGGCGATTTTGGACTCCATGCGGCACCTTGAAGAAGAAGGCTTTGAAGTGACGTATATGGACGTGCAGGAAAATGGGCTTCTTGACTTAAAGGCCCTCGAAGCCGCGATTCGTCCGGATACGACGTTGGTGTCCGTGATGGGCGTCAACAACGAAATCGGCGTCATTCAGGACATTGCCGCGATCGGTGAACTCTGCCGCAGTAAGGGCGTGATCTTCCACTGCGACGCGACGCAGGCCGTAGGGAAGATGGATCTCGATATGGAAAAGCTGAAGGTGGACCTGATGAGCCTTTCCGGTCACAAGGTCTACGGCCCCAAGGGAATCGGTGCGCTTTACGTGCGCCGTAAGCCCCGCGTGCGTCTCGAAGCCCAGATTCACGGGGGCGGCCACGAACGCGGCATGCGCTCCGGCACCTTGGCGACGCACCAGATCGTCGGCATGGGTGAAGCCTACCGCATCATGAAACTCGAACAGGCCGAAGAAATGAAGCGCGAACGCCGTCTGCGCGACCGGCTTCTCGAAGGCATTCGGAAGAACATTCCGGAAATCGTCATCAACGGCGACATGGAACACCGCGCCTGCACGAACCTCAACGTCTCTTTCAAATACATCGAAGGCGAAAGCCTCATGATGGCCGTCAAAGACCTGGCGGTGAGTTCGGGGTCGGCCTGCACGTCGGCGTCCCTTGAACCGAGCTACGTTCTGAAGGCCCTGGGACGCGACGACGAATTAGCGCACAGCTCCATCCGCTTTACGCTCGGGCGCTTCACGACGGAAGAAGAAATCGATTTTGCGATTGAAACGCTTACCCGCGAAGTAGCGCGTCTGCGTGAGATGTCACCCTTGTGGGAAATGCACAAGGAAGGGGTGAATCTCGCCGATGTGAAGTGGAGCGAACACTAAGAAACACCGAAGTTGCCGGACGTCCGTCGTCCGGCAGCACCGACAACGGAGACAAAGAATGCCTTACAGCGAAAAATTGATGGATCACTACGAGCATCCCCGCAATGTGGGGACGCTTGACAAGGACGACAGCCAGGTCGGTACCGGCATGGTGGGCGCGCCCGCCTGCGGCGACGTGATGCGTCTGCAGATCAAGGTGAACGACAAGGGCGTCATTGAAGACGCGAAATTCAAAACCTACGGCTGCGGTTCCGCGATTGCCTCTTCGTCTTTGGTGACGGAATGGGTGAAGGGGAAGAGCCTTGATGACGCCGAAAAGATTACGAATTCGGCGATTGCCGAAGAATTGGCATTGCCCCCGGTGAAGATTCACTGTTCGATTCTTGCCGAAGATGCGGTGAAGGCCGCCATTGAAGACTACCGCAAGAAGCAGGCGACGAAGTAAGGAGATACTCGATGGCAGTAACGTTGACGGAAGCGGCCGCCCGGCACGTGGCGGCGTTTCTCGCGAAGCGCGGTAAGGGCTTGGGCCTCAGACTCGGCGTCAAGACGTCGGGGTGCTCCGGCATGGCTTATAAACTCGAATTTGCGGACGCTTTAAATGACGATGACCAGATGTGGGAAAGCCACGGCGTTAAGGTCATTGTGGACGCAAAGAGTCTTCCCTACATTGACGGCACCGAATTGGATTACGTGAAGCAGGGGCTGCAGGAAGGCTTCAAATACAACAACCCCAATGAAAAGGAACGCTGCGGCTGCGGCAAGTCCTTCCACGTCTGAGAAAAATCATGGCGCAGATGACAGCTTTTTCGCTGCTGGGACTTCCGGAAAAGTTCGCGCTTACCGCAGACGAGGTGGAAGCCGCGTGGAAGAAGGCGATTGCGTTGGTGCATCCGGATCGATTTGCCGGACGTCCTGCCGCGGAGCGACGGGTGGCTGAACAGTGGGCAGGCCGCATCAACGAAGCGCGCGATGTGTTGGCGTCCGACGTGGGACGGGCGACGGAACTCTTGAAACTCAGGGGCGTCGACATCCGGACGGAAACCGATACCCGGATGGATTCCGCGTTTCTGATGCAGCAGATGGATTGGCGAGAACGGTTGGAAACCGCGGATGAGGCAGGGCGTGCTGCACTCGCCTCGGACGTCGCGGCCGCTAAAGACGCGGAAAAAGCCGTACTTACGAACGCGCTTGATGAGTCCTTTGACGCAGAAAAAGCGCGAAGCGCCGTGCGTCGCCTGATGTTTATTGAAAAAATGGCGGCCGCAGTTGCAGGCTTGCGGGAAACCTTATGACGGATTTTGATTCAATGGGGCTCATGCAGATTGCCGAGCCCGGTATGTCGGCGGCGCCGCACGAAGAGCGGCTTGCGGTCGGTATTGATTTGGGAACGACAAATTCTTTGGTGGCGTCCGTCATCAACGGTGCGGCCGAAGTGATTCCGGACGAAATGGGGCGGTCGCTTTTTCCGTCCGTCGTCCGGTTTTTCCCGGACGGATCGGTGCATACCGGCTGGGAAGCACTTGCGGAACAGACGTCCGACCCCTTAAATACGGTGAGCAGCGCGAAGCGCCTCATCGGCCGGGGGCTGAAGGACATCGCGGGCAACGTGACGCTCCCCTATCGGTTCGCAGACGGCGACGGTATGGTGCGCCTTGTGACGGCGGCGGGTGTGAAAAGTCCGGTGGAAGTTTCCGCCGAGGTTCTCAAAGCGCTTAAGGCTCGTGCCGAAGCGCGCTTGGGCGGCGAACTGGTGGGCGCGGTCATCACGGTGCCCGCGTATTTTGACGATGCACAGCGCCAGGCGACGAAGGATGCGGCAAAACTGGCCGGTCTCAACGTTCTGCGGCTTTTGAACGAACCGACGGCGGCAGCGCTTGCCTACGGGCTCGACAACGGTGCCGAAGGTCTGTACCTCATCTACGATTTGGGCGGCGGCACGTTCGACGTGTCGCTTTTGGAACTCACGAGGGGCGTTTTCGAAGTACTCGCGACGGGCGGTAATTCCGCCTTGGGCGGGGACGACTTCGATCACCGCGTGGTCTGCTGGGCTTTGGAGGGCTTTGCTGCGGACGGCGACGTACTTTCCGCGCAGGATAAAAGGCGTCTCACGCAGGCGGCGAAGACGGCACGCGAAGCGCTGACGGACTCTGAAGAAGCGGTGATCGACCTCACGCTCGCCGACGGTCGCAAGATTCACAAGACGCTTACCCGCACCGAATTCAACGCCATGGCCTGTCCCCTCATCAAAAAGACGACGGACGCCGTGGCGCAGGTTTTGAAGGATGCCAAAAAAACGGCTGCCGACATCAAGGGCGTGGTGCTCGTCGGGGGCGCCACGCGCATGCCCTGCGTCAGGGACGCGGTGGCGGACTATTTCGGCCGTGCGCCGTTGTCGGACATTGATCCCGATAAGGTGGTGGCCGTCGGCGCGTCGATGCAGGCCAATAAGCTCGCGGGCAACACCGCCTCGGGCGACGACTGGCTGCTTCTCGATGTGACGCCGCTTTCTCTGGGGCTTGAAACCATGGGCGGGCTCGTTGAGAAAGTCATTCCCCGCAACACGGCAATTCCGACCGCGATGGCGCAGGACTTTACGACGTTCAAGGACGGTCAGACTGCGATGGCGATCCACGTGGTGCAGGGCGAACGCGAAGTGGTGGATGCCTGCCGTTCGCTCGCGCGCTTTGAACTGCGGGGGATTCCTCCGATGGCGGCGGGGGCGGCCCGCATCCGCGTGACGTTCCAGATTGATGCCGACGGGCTTCTCTCCGTGTCGGCCCGTGAGCAGACGACGGGGGTGGAAAGTTCGGTGCGCGTCAAACCTTCCTACGGTTTGTCCGACGACGACATCATCCATATGCTTCAGGACGGGAACGCTGCTGCAAAAGCCGATATGGCGGAGCGGGAACTCCGAGAAAACCGCGTGGAAGCCGACCGCCTCATCGAATCGACGGATTCGGCGTTGGCCGAAGACGCGGATTTGCTTTCCGACGCGGAACGTGCTGCGATTGAAGTCGCCGAAGCGTCCCTCAGAAAAGCCGCGGCCGGAAGCGATGCCGCAGCGATTAAAAAAGAACTCGACCATCTGACCCAAGCCACGGGGGAATTTGCCGCGCGCCGTATGGACCGCAGCATCCGCCGGGCTTTGGCCGGGCAAAACATCAATACTATTTAAAAGGACTCCAACCATGCCTATCGTTACCGTATTGCCGAATGAAAAGATCTGTCCCGAAGGCGCTCAGGTCGAAGTAAAGACGGGTGAAAAGCTTGCCCAGGCGTTGAACAAAGCCGGTGTGGCGCTGCCGCACGCCTGCGAATACAACTGCGCCTGTGCGACCTGCCACGTGATCGTGAAGAAGGGGTTTGAAAGTCTCGGGGAACCCTCAGACGACGAATACGACCATTTGGACAATGCGTTCGGTGTGACGGCACAGTCGCGCCTGGCGTGCCAGACCGTGATGGGCACCGAAGACATCACGATCGAAATTCCGGTGCGCAACCGCAACATCGTGACGGAATAGTCGCGCGCGAGTGAATCCCAAAGCCTGTCGTTCGGTAACGGACGACGGGCTTTTCTTTGGAGAGAAAACCAATGACGCTTAAGTGGACGGATGCTCAGGCGATTGCTGAAGAACTTTATGACGCGAATCCGGATTTGGATCCCGTGACGCTCCGGATGACGGAACTTCACGCCATGATTCTGGCGCTTCCCGATTTTGACGATGATCCGCAAAAGAGTAACGAAGCGCGGCTCGAAGCAGTTCTGCAGGCGTGGCTCGATGAAAAGGATTGATTTGACGATGAGAATCGGCCTCCTCGTCAAGAAAAGGCGAGGAGGCCGCGCGGGGGCTTTCCTGAAAAGCCGTAGGAGGCTGTTGCGGAAAGTATCAGCCGCAGGCTGACTCAAGAGCGTCCTGCAGATCCGAAAGCATGAGCGTCATGCGATTGGCCTGTCGGCGCAGCTTTACGAGGAGACACTGACGGGTGAAGTCCTCGGCAGAGGCAAGCTGGTCAATGGCGTGCAGCATCGGCATCGGGCAGGTGGCGACGGCGGGATCGGGTTCCCAAAGCGCTTTTTCCACATACCCCAGCGCCACGAAGGTGCGGGAAGCGAGTTTCAGAGCGCGCCGGACTCGGTCGTCTGAAAGTCGTGCGGGGAGCTCTTCGGGGGTGACGAGCCGTGCCAGAGACGCTTCCGCGGCCTTGCAGGCTTCCAGTGCCGACGAGAGGTCAAGCGCCGCGCCGGCCTTTTCCTGCCAGCGGATGATCTCCTCTTCGACTTCTCGGGCTTCTGCGAGGAGGTCCACGGGCCAGGTCTTTGTCGTGACAGACTGCCAGAGCGCGGCCAGAAAGACGCGCACGTCGCGCTGAAGGTTCTGTGAATCGAGCTTGTCGGGGGTGTCTTCCGTCGTGTGCCACCACCAGCCGAAGCCGCCGCTCTTGCTGCCGCCGAAGAGAATTTTGAAGGCGTCGGCGGCGGCGCCCGTGGCGGGCGGCTGCTCGGAGACTTGAGAAAAGAGGCTCGGAACGCCGCAGCCCCAGAAGCTCTGGTCGCAACTGCGGTTAAATCGCGTGCCTTCCCAGTCTTCGACCGAGGCGCCTGCCTTGAGTGCAAAACGCGCAAGATCCGCGGTGCAGGCCATCGCCGGGCTCTGGGTGAGCACGGTGGCGCCCCGACCGCCGAGGCAGTCCGTGTTGATGTTGAGAAGGCCGTGTCGGGCGAGCTCCATGAAATGAGCGTCCAGATAGGCGGTGGATCCTGCGTAGCGGCCGTGGGAATGGCCGCCCCAGATAACGAAACGAATGGTGAGAAGCCGCTTTTCCCGGGGAACGGAGGCCATAAGGCGGGCGAGTTCAAGCTCGCAGGCGTTGCCGGAAGCGTTGTCAAGCGCTCCGAGTCCCCAGCTGTCGTTGTGTCCCGTCACCATCACGAAATCGTCCGAGACACCGGGAAGCGTCGCCGTCAGGGCGGGAATCGTCGTCCAGCGTGAATGAACTTCTGTGGCAAGACGGGCGCAGGCATTTTCCTTGGCGAGCGTCTTGAGGGAATTCCCCGTCGACAGCGAGGTGCTGGCAACGGGAATGCCCACGTAGTCATGACGCGTTTCCGGCGTGGGGGAGCCCCAAACGCGGGAGACGATCATGTTGTGCGTGAAACGGCCGGTGATAAAGATGACGCCTCGGGCGCCGCGGGCTTCAAAGGTGCGGACGCGCGGCTCCATGGCGAGCCCTTCGGTGAGAACGATCGAGTCCGTCAGATCATTAGCCTCTGCGTCGTGCCCGGCGGCGACGTAGCGCAGGCGGCCTTCAACGGCCGCGGACGGCGTCATGGGGTGGGTGAGGCAGGCAAAGGCTTCACCGTTGACGCGAAGCGCCGCCTTTTCGGGCGTGCTCACGTAGCCCGGAAGCCATTCCATGGCGACTTCGCACCCGGCCTTCGCGAAGGCTTTCGCCAGGAACTCAAAGGACGCTTTTTCCGCAGCGTTCGAAAGTCGCTCGCCGGTGCAGATGGCGTCTACGTCTGACATGAGGCGCCGGTCGTCCACTTGGGCGAGTAAGGCGTTCAATTCTGAGAGGTCTTTCTTCATAGAAATTACGCGAGGAAACCCGCGACTTCAGTCGCGGGAGGAATCGCGCCCTCCTTAATAAGCTGAGTTAAAAATGTTTTTCGTCTTTCTAAAAGCCGAAGGTGCTTATGACTGACGGCGGGAGAAATTTTTTCTCCCGTTAACAGACGGATATCAAAGTAGCCGGAACTGCGTCGACCAAAGATAAACGCTTCACGACTGCCATACCGAACCTTATCGAACAATCGAAAGCCCTTGACCTTGTACGAAGCCTGCTGACGCTTGCGGACACCACCTTTAAGAATCGTCAGCTTGTGAAGCTGACGATTGTGCTTACGCGTCTGCTTCTGGAAGAAGTACTCTCCAAGTCGTTCGGCATTGAAGTTGCCGGCGATTGTGAAGGCGTCCGTACGGTGCGTTTTTTCTAATCCGTGCCGAATCCGAGCGTTCTTCGTCAGATAGCCATAGGTGTTCTGAACCTCAATTTCCGAACACTGAGCCTTCAGTCGGTTGAAGAATGTCCACCGCATGATTCCCATAAAGGCGGCGTCACGAAAACGCTGTCCGCGTTGCTGCTTTAAGACAATTTTTCCGGCGTGACAAGCCTTATGGCACGTCTCGCAAAGCGTGATGAGGTTATTCGGGGCATTGCCGCCGGTTTTCCGGCTTTCAAGGTGGTGAACGGTGAGAATCGGATCATTGGACTTGCCGCGGCAGTGGCAGCACCGATGTCCGTCACGAAAGAGAACATACTCGCGGATGTTCCAAAATCCGAGCTGTTCCCCCTGCTGATAGTCCGTCCCTTCGATGTCCGGATTCGTGATTCTCTGGATGTCGAAAGCAGCAGTTTCCACAACGATCTTTGTTACCGGAAGAAGTTTCCGCACGGCGTCAATGCGGGACAAATGGGCGTTGATTTTGTTTTCAACGCTCGGAGCCAGCCAACCTTTATTTTTACCATGAACCCGGTTGTTGAAACGCGGTGCGCGGTAACGTGTCTTGCGGTTGCGACGCCCCCTACGCAACTCCCGACGTGAAGACACCAAATCCACCACGTCCGTACGAAGTACGACCTCCGAAGCATAGAGTTCAGCTTTTTCGGTCGATGCCGACAGACCGACGTATTTCGAACCGGCATCCACACCCAACGTCACCGGTTGGCGAACTTCACCCGTCGCCTGGGTGAGTTGGATCGTGAAAGGCGCACGGCGTTTTACCAATGCCTTTTTTTCTTTCAGAAGCAAACGCGCTTTCGCCGGTGAACACGGCATCAGCGGCTGACCTCGTTTGTTTAAAACAAATACTCTCAAGTTTTGGCTCCTCGGACTTGCGCCCGGTTGTAATCCTTCGCCCATGTTGAGAGGGGTTTCAGACACCCGCAACACCGCACCTACCCCTCAGTGCTTTTAATCACGGGCCGCAGAGCGCGGGACTAGGATTGACATCCCGCGGTGCCTATACATTCCCAACCAACGTAGTTCGGATTTCTCCTCACTCGGGCTAGTCAACTAAGGCTTGTTTTCACAAGCCTCTGCCTTTAGGCAGGGGTGGTTGACACTAATTAAATCCTAACAACAATCCGTCGAGATCACCGGCGGACATAGAAAGCGTTACGCCAACTTCGCAAATTCCGCGGCAAGATGCGCCTTGTAACGCGCAAAATCCGCCGCAATCGTCGGATTTTTGAAAACGTCGTTTGCCATAAAGGACGCCATGGGTTTCATCCCAATAAAGGCGAAGGTTTTGTGCAACGGCATAAAAAGCCCGTCAATTCCACGTCCTTCAAAGAACTGACCCGGTTCCGTAAAGGCTTCAAGGGGCGCATTCCATGTGGACGACAACATGTAGTGCTTGTCCGTCAGGAACCCGCCCGTACCGTACTTCTTTTCCAGATTCGAACGACTGCGCCCATCCCCGCCGCACAGTTTGGGATTGACGAACACCAAATCCTCATAGCGCTTTAACTGCCACGGCGTACTCATCCACCAACCGGGCGTCTGAACGATGACGACGTCGGCCGAGACCACCTTTTGGGCTTCCGCTTCCGGATCGAAATCCCGATCCACCGTCGTAATTTCCGCCGTCCAACCCAGTTTGAAGAGTTCCGACGCCGCAAGTGCCGCGTATTCGTGCGAGAGCGTACCGCCCTTGCCGTAGTTTTCGCAACCCGCATCAATGATGAGAACCTTCTTGGTCATATTGTCTTCCTTTGCAAAGCATTCCGATACCCGCGAAATGGGGGCATTTTCTTAAGCCTCGCTTATTTCGCCGCAAGTTCTTCCCGAAGCAACTCGCCCAAGCCCAAGACCTCGGCCAATTCATCCACGTTGTCGACGACGGCCTTATGCGGCACGGATTCCAATTCGTCGCGCGACCCCGCGCCGTAGGTCATGCCGATGCCGTCGCACCGGGCGTTGGCCGCGAGCTGCAGATCGTGCACCGTATCCCCGATCATGACGGCGTTCTCGGGCGACACCCCGGTCTCCAGGAAAATTTCTTCCAGCATCTGCGGGTGCGGTTTGGAAAAACACTCGTCCGCCGTTCGGGTTGCTTCGAAATAAGCACCGATCCCCGTCTTTTCAAAGACGCGGTCAAGTCCCCGACGACTCTTCCCGGTCGCAATCGCCATCCGTACGCCGTGTTTTTTCATAGCGTCAAAAAGTTCCTGCAGATGGGGAAAAAGCACGACTTCGGCTTCGCGCACCAAATACCAATTGCGGTAAGCCCGCCAAAATTCGTCCCATCGCGACTCAGGCAACGTCGGCGCCACGACCGCCATTGCCCGCGGATTACTGAGGCCGATGGTACCGCGGCAGACGTCGTAATCAGGGATCGGAAGCAACAAGGCTTTGGCCGCTTCCTGCATGCCGCGCGCGATGAGCGCGGTCGTATCCATTACAGTACCATCCCAATCAAAGACATAGAGTTCGTAGTGACCGATCCGTTCACTGCCCGTCATGTTTGTCTCCCTCTGAGCGTTTTTCGAGTGCTTCCAGAACCCGCGTGAGTTCCGGAGGCAGCGGCGCCGTCACCGTCAGGTTTTCGCCCGTCACCGGGTGCCGGAACGTGAGTCGGAACGCGTGAAGAAAGAGGCGCTTTAAAGGGACGCCGAGACTTCCCTTCGCAAGTGCCGCATTCACGTCATAACTGCCGTACTTATCGTCGCCCGCGAGCGGATGCCCTTCGCTTAAGGCGTGCACGCGGATTTGATGCGTACGGCCAGTTTTTAATTCCGCATCAAGGTAACTCACGTCGCCGTACCGCGCGAGTTTCGTGAAAATCGTGTGGGATGCGAGTCCATTTTCCGCATCCACCCGTACGCGGCGTTCGCCGCTGGCCAAGGTGTACTTGGCCAAGGGCGCTTTGACGTGTTGTCGGTCGTTTACCCAGTCTCCGGTAACGAGCAGCCGGTAGTGTTTCTCAACTTTTCCTTCGCGCTGCATTTCATGGAGCCGCACCAAGGCCTTACGGGTCTTGCAGATGATGATGACGCCCGAGGTATCGCGGTCGAGTCGATGCGCCAATTCCAAAAAAGGCGCGGCGGGACGAGAAGCCCTCAGGCGCTCAATGAGGCCGAACGCAACGCCCGAACCCCCGTGAGCCGCCAATCCCGACGGCTTATTGACGATCAAAAGATCGCGGTCTTCAAAAAGAACCGGGAGTTCCGTTTCCGAAATGGCCGGTACCGTCTTTTCTTTTTGCGCGGATTCGCTCACGCGGATGGGCGGCACCCGAACGATATCCCCTAAATTGAGGCGCGCTTTTTCTTCCGTCCGCTTTTTGTTGACGCGAACTTCGCCAGCGCGAATCACGCGGTAGAGGTGACTCTTGGGGACGCCTCGGGCGACTTTCAAAAGAAAATTATCGAGGCGTTGCCCGTCGGCGGACTCATCAATTTCAATGAAAGTCACTTTATCCGAAGGCACGGAGCGCACGTCGTGCGCCTTAAGGAGCGTTTTGTCGGCATCGGCGGCGCAGGCCGCGGTGCATTGTCGTGGTGAAATCGAAGGCATAAGTCTATATACTGTGACCCCGCGCTTTGCTGAGCGCTTTTCGTCGTTTTCCCGCGAGGGTTTCGACACGAAGCGGCGGCAGAGCTCAGGAACGAAGGTGCCGGCCATTTTAGCCGAGACACCGGTGCCGGTCTTGTCACCCAAGTCGGCAACCCCGCTTCGTGGAGCCGATACTGCCGCACGTCGTTGCCGCAAGTCGCTGACTTCCGGCGGGTTTTGTAAAAATTTTTTGTCTGCCCGGCCGACGGTGCGGCTTTCTCTCGATCGGCTCCGAACGTGCGTTGCCCGCACGCTCGTAGAGCGACGGGAAAGTCGGCTTGAGGCCGGTTACCCTGTGACGAGGATCCGAAGTCCGCGCCCGCAGTTTTGATAAGAAGAAATACTCGTGCTTTCTGCCGTTTACCTCTTGACCGCGATTCTTGCCCGGATGCTGGCGCTGCCGCACCCGTCTTTTTCGCGTC
>ERZ827156.4379-NODE-4379-length-11571-cov-4.221952_pt1 | contig 11571 bp, 19 predicted proteins | sample MGYA00519919_ERZ827156 | MGnify/ENA primary metagenome ERZ827156 (study PRJEB31778, sample SAMEA3449269) | human gut metagenome | biome: human gut; feature: human-associated habitat; material: faeces | place: United Kingdom | collected 2010/2012 ... | reverse complement strand
GAACGGGGTCTTCGCGGTGGTTCTTCCAGTGCAGAATGGACTGGAGGGGGATGGAGAATCGGTTTGCCTATGCGTGAAATGGCCATGCCATAGCAACATGCTCCGTGCACGAAATAGAGGGGTATAGTTCCGCCCGGAGCATTCGAGAGAGCGCCTTGTCATTCGGAATCGTCTTGACGTGCAATACATTGTTCTGACCAGGTTTCTGCTTTTCTGCAATGTCGTTCAGTGCGCCAAGTAGCCGCAGTTGTCGGACAGGCTCGTCAAACTTGGACAGATTGAGAGCATAATCCCCGTTATGTTCCATGATCAACTGCCCCTTCTTCTGTGCACTCAATTCCGCGCACACAAAGGCGCTTCCTTCCAACAATTGAGGAAATCGGCATTGGGCGAGGATACCCAAAAGTCTATATTGGAAATCAGTAGTTGGACGTACTGCAATTCCGTGGGAGTCTTTCCCTCCGCCTTGAGCGTCTCCACACGCCGATCGTACTCTGGCTTCCAGAAGTCCGCCTTTTCATAAATCTTCAAATGAGCATATAATCCTAACAATACATTCACAAGGATGGACAGAACGGACTGAGAGGGATGGAATTGCAGCTGAGAAGCAATCTTTGAAATCGACAAAACGTCCTTATATCGTTTCAGTTCGTACGCTGACAGCAGAGCGGAGTACACGCCGCGAGACTCCCCCAAGAGCTTGAATGTGGAATCGAGAGGCAGTAGTCCGTTAAAGAACTTCACGCACTCCTCGTAGTAGCAGCCTTCGTACAGGCCCTGCAGCACCTGCGAATTCGCAACGGGGATGGTGTACTCCTCTCGCTCGATGCGCTGAAGGAAAGGACGCGCGTTCTTCAGCCGCCTGTCGGCGATCATAGCGTGCGCATAACGACTTGACATTCCCCACCGGTTGCGTTCCTCGGAAGTGCAGGTCGACCAAACCAGATCAACGAAGGAATACTGCTTCTCCTGAATTGCCGTGTCGAGGACAATTTCAAGAGTATTCGTCGAGAACCGCGCATTCGTCTGAGGGTTAGAATGGGGGAGAAGCAGGACCTTGCGCTTTGTGACAGTGTGATAGAGAACCAGAATCTGGTGACTGTAGTGGATGCGCTGCAATGCCCGAAACACCACATCCCATTCCTACACTCACACGAATCGACAAGTCACTACCTTCGGCTCCACACCATCGCGATAAGCAAAGGATAGGGCGATTTGTTCCATCTGTGCATAAGCAAACAACCGAATTCGCACCTCGGGAAAGGAAAGCGCTCTTGAGCGAAGCAACTCGCACGCCTCCCCCGTAGACATCATGTTGATATCAATAGACGGACTCTTCTGTTTCTGTTCGCGAAGATGCTCAGTCTTCTTCACATCATCCCCAGCATGATGTCCAACGGACGTACCAAAGGATCGTACGACATAATTTGGATTCCGTTGTGAAAACAGAAGCGATGGAAGGGAAAAGCGCGACGCCCTAAAGCAGCTCCTGCATGGACTTGCGCGAGAGACGGCTCTCATCGCCTTGAGAGCAAACATACTAGAGCTTCTGAGGGAAAGGAAGAATGATGCAACAAACAGAAGAAGGCGATAGGGACTTGACATTGAGTACTTCATTCTTCACTGCTGCTGGTATCTTCTCCTCGGGAAACACACCAACCTGGTTAACACCCACCACGATGGGAATGGAGTTTGGCACTTCCACAAAAGAGTACCCCCTTTTGAGTCCAATCTATCCGTAACATCCATAGTCCACTCCTACCACGGACCCGGTGTGAATCATAGTGTTCTGAATCACGAAGCAGGATACAAGCAGCACGCACAACTTCTTCGCCCGCTCTCCCTGATGGAAGAAAAGCAACAGTCTCCGGATGGTATCTCGCTGGTCACATTCGATCACCGTCGCCATCTCGAACTCCCTCTCTTCTCCCACCACGCAGCACAGACACTCCCGCTGGAGAATGCACTGCTTCAGCAGCCGCGTCAACTCCCCCTGCGAGAACGACGCCACCACATCGGGCATTTGTCGTGTGGACTCATCCAGAGTCGCTCGCCACATCTTCATGGATGAGGGCTGATTCGTGTCCATTCGCTTGGTTCCCTGTGGAGGGAGGCGGTGAGAGGCGATTGTCTGAGAGAACTGATTCATGGCTTGAGAGAGGGGAAGAGAATGGGGTGGTGGCGCAGCTGGCGGGAGCGAGCCAATGGTGCGAATGGAGTTGAATTTGGAGGAGTTAATGACACTCCAGTCGATGCGCTGTTGCGATTTGGATGGCTTGTGTGCTGGCGCGTGCTGGGAGAGTGTTTGGGAGGAGCGAAGAGGAGGAAACTGCGAAAAGGATCGTTTGGACGGCTCTTCCACCGTAATACTGTCCCCTTCAGCGATGACGGTACTCGGCTCTTGCGACAACTCTCGGATCATCGAGTTGTCCTTGATTGGAGAAGGAGTAGGCTCCTTCGTTGAGACAGCTTGATTGACAGCGGGAGGAATCCATTCAAACGAGACATCCCTCATGATGGAGTTGCCGCTGTTTCCATCCAAAAAGGAAGGGAAAGAAACAACCGACGTGTTCATGGAAGAAGCGTCAAGCAATCGGCTGTGCGTATTACTCAATTGCGACTTCACACGAAAGGTCTGCGAGTGAGTGGAATAGCAAAGGAGAATACAGTGTCATTACTGAAAAGAGAGCCGGACGCGGTTTCGCTCGTTTCCAGCTGCCTGTTCTTCTTTGTCTGTTTCGGCATCATCACCTCGTCCCAGGCATATCCTCCATAACGGATCTACACATGACGGCACAGAAGAGCGAACAGACATCGTCTCCGTCCTCCTCTTCCTCGCTTTCGCTGAGATTGTACGAATACATAGAAAGGAAAAGTGAAATGGCGGGAATGGGAAACAAACACAAGAGAGGAAAAAAACAAGAATGAAAAGGAGCTAAACGGACACGATCGCCTGGTACGACAGTTCTTGCACCTCGTGCGGTACAGGGGTAATGAGTCGTGCTCGCTGCTTTTCCTGACGATACCGTTTGATCTGGATGCAGCTGTACCAGCCAACAAAGCCCAGGGCCACAACTCCCACCGTACTGGCAACGGCCACAATCACCAAGTGAGAGTAGTTTTCCTCGTAGTAGTTGATGTAGGGGCCGTAGTCGTACAAGATGTTGCACTTCAGCACTCCCTCTTCCGTGAGGTAATCGAGCTTCAAGCCCTTATCGTTGTTCGACACTAAAAAAACGGCCAATTCCTTTGTCGCGTTCTGTGTACACAAATGGCGGTAGAGCCCGTAGGAAGCACTGTGGGGAACACTAAGGCGGACCTGGACTGATGTGTACTATAAGTGAGAGCGAAAACGAACCACTGACGTGAGAGTGCTCTCTAGCAATGCGGTAGACGGAAACTGCGTCTCCATTCAAGCTGTAGAGGTAATTGTACGCCTCGATGATCCCATATGGCTTGTTTGAAATAACCGTCGTTTTCGAGTAGGGAATGGAGATGATGAAGTCGATAAAGGCCATTCCCTTGGGGGGCGATTTGCTTAGACAAAACTGGAGGTCCGGTTGGTCCCATTCCTCCGACGTTTGCGAAACGCACCGACAGCGCCTCGTCATCATCCCCACAGTGTCTCCTTGGCAAGGAACAACGCACACTTCCCCGCTCGGTGTGGCTTTCCAAATGCCATCCGCGGGACAATCAGAGCGCGATAGAGTGAAGAGGCCTACAGAATAGGTAAGAAAGGGTAGGAATGGGTAAAGCATGGCTTACAAAGCAAAAGGATGAATAGCATTGCGCAATCCAAAAAAGGAGAATGAAGAGCACGCCGGACGGTGTACGACTTGACAAGATGGCAAACGGCGGAAATAACCGCGGTGGTCCGGTAGAATACTATTCACACCAACGCAAAGAACTACTCAAACGAACGCTGCGAGGTGTGGTTGATGAGGAGTTTGCACGGAAACAAATGGGAGAGCAGAAACTGTGGATAATGGTGGATGCCTGCAATTCTTGAGCAGTCATAGATGATTTCGGCTGACATTACTCCATAGAATTTATGTGCATGGTAAAAGAAACAACAAACAGAGAATGGACGAATCACTTCAAAAGGCGCAGATGACGCAGCAGCGTGCCGTAGGCACTCTTCACATAGGGCTTGGTGGCAAGAGCCGTCACAATGTTCTCGGGTTGCTCTTTCCACAAGAAGTGGTCAATATGGTTTGTCTCGAGGGTGGAGGAGATGTCGAGCAGTTCGACGTCATCCTTTGCCTCCAACACCACCTTGTGCATGCTAAGAGTGAAGCGATGTGAGAATCCACTGCTTTTCCAGATCGCTGCAGTACGCTACAACGTTCGGATCCTCACGATACTTCCAAAGAGCCGATGTGGAGGCTAGTGATCAAATCACTCTGACGCACTCTACCGTGGCAACCCTGAGCTACTAGGGCTCCCAGATTCCACTTTTTGCTCTTCACAAGGTCCTAGCCATCACATCACCTTCTTTTTGCAGTCCACCTTCCGGAGAATAACGTACTGGATGAGAGGATCGAATGGTAAGCCTCCTTCGTCACTCATGTGGGAATGAATGAGCAACAAACAGAGAAACCAATGTACTCGATGCCCAAATAGGCACAGCACGTTTTCAGCAGATCAAAAAACACTCCCAGCTTCTCGCAAGCATTCTTCATCGTCCCATTCCCAGTTCCGTGTTTGAAGTACTGCACCACCACCGGCGTCGAGAACAGCTCCAGCCCCGTCCTCACGAAGTACTGCAGACAGTTGCGGAAGTGCTCGCGATGCCGCACCAGGAACGCCGTGACGTCCGTCATCTCCTTCTCGAACGCCAGCGCGATGCACTGCAGAATCGCGATCACGCCCTCGAGGTGCACCACCGTGGGGAACGCGGAGTACCTACGCCTCAGCCACGCGCAGCTGCCCCACGAGTAGATCACGTCCATGCCCAGACGGCAGAACGCTCGCAGCGCGTGCCGGTCGCGAGGGGAAAGACTGCGCGAGCGCGTGAGCGTCTGGAGGCGCATCGCCAGGTGCTGGGCAGCGAAGACGGAGGCGAAGGAGTAGGAGGCGGTGTCGGTGAAGAAGGCCTGCGAGTGGAACTTGGTGTCGCGGACGAGCGGCGCTTCGCTGAAGACCGCCTTGCTCATGAAGAAGTGCGTGCTGAAGTTGTCATCACGCTCCGTCTTCTCCAGGTTGTTCTGCACCGTCAGCGGCAGCAGCGTTGTGTTGGGTTGTGTGCTTGATTCTGCATTCGACTCTGTATTCAACTGCGTGTTGGACTGCGGCTTCTCCTCCTTCAGCAAACTCGTGCGCACGCCGTTCGTGCGGATGTCGTCCTGGTAGCTCTCCAGGTGAATGCGGAGAACGTACACGCAGAAGGGAAGACTAAACATCACCCGAACACACCAGCCATGCATGGAGTCGTCAGCGATGTTGCTCAACAGACGGTCGAGCCGCCGGCTCATGAGAGTGTAGGCGGGCACGGCGTTACCGCCAAGGGCGTCGGTGTTGGAGGCGATGACCCGGTTGAGCATGTGATGGTAGGAGAGACAGAAGAAGGCGTAGTACAGCATGTGGGGCTGCAGGGGAATGAAGGAGTACGGGCAGATGGGCAGCGGCGTTTCGTTGGGCACCAGGAAGTCCACGACGGGGAGGAAGCAGGTGAAGGCGTCGTCGCGGCACTAGGGGATAGGCAAGGCGGCGAACGTACGGAGGGCGGGGAGTAGGCCTCCATGCAGACGAGCCCTTTGGTAATGCAGTTGACGAAGTGGGAGGAGGAGCAGACCAGCGGCAGGTCGGCGTTGCGATTGCGGAAGAGGATGTAGAACCTGCGGTGAAGGAGGAGGAGGGGGCCTACAGCGCCAGGGAGAAGCTGCTCATGTCGCTGAACACGCGCGCGGCGCGGGCGGGTGGGATGGTGACGAGCGGCTCGTCGTCGGATGGCGGGGTGATGTAGTCTAGAGAAGAGGGGTGGCGTGAGGGTACTCATGGCCGCGGCGAAGTCGGGGTGGAGGAGGGCGAGTGCTTGGAAGAGGCGCACTTCGGTGATGCCCGAGATGCGGTTGACGCCCTGCGCCCAGGCCTGAATGAGGAGGTCGAGGAGGAAGGAGGTGAGGGCGGGTCGCTGGGAGTGAGGGCGTGGGAGTGGGCGTACGCAGGAGGTGCCAAGGGAGGAGTGGAAGAGGCCGTAGAAGAACTGCATGCAGAGGTGGAAGGAGAGGGTGACGTCGTTGAAGAAGCGGGTGAAGAGCATGCGGCACAGCGCATCTCCGAGGTCGCTAATGTCCTTTTCGAGGCTCTCCTCCTTGCAGTTGATCAAGTCTACGCCTGAATCAGCTACGCGAAGTGGACAAAAGACGGATAAATCCACGATCAGCTCCTGCGCAGTGTATGTGGAAGCGTATGACATCAAGGCAATCAACCGCTTGGAGGAGTACGGAGCAAATCCCGATGTGTGCAGCGATTTTATGTACTACTTATCATGTGCACATCGTAGCAGCAACCATGAAAACAAAGGAGTACACGTAGTCCTTTCTCTCCGGAAACAGCAGCAGTGCGCGTAGCATTCCATCCACATTGTTCTCCTATGCATGAGCTTCCCTTCTCGTCAACAACATTGGTGCAAAGAATCGTACAAAAGGATTGGAGCAATCCGAGTTGATTCAGATTGCGCAACTCTAACGAAAAGAGTACAGATTCGTTGGTGTTGCGGAAGCACACTGCGTTCTGCAAATCAGAGAACGCAAACAAAACGAACCATCCAACTCTCTGAAACGCCAGCGTTGTGCATCATCTCCAAAAGACAATGTACAACGTCCTTCTCATTGTCTGTCATGGAATGGAACACGAATAATGGAAAGACTTCTTTTTTCCCAATCTCAGCATCCGCTGCACAGTGTTTGGAAAACGAAAGGGTCATATTGGGAGGGTGAGTTTCGTGTGTCAAATCTCAATTGAATTGCCCGTTGCTTGTTTTGACTATGGTTTTGGAAAGTATGCACAAGAGACAATCCGAAAAAGAGACTGTGACCAGTTCCAAGTCAAAAGAGGGGAGCGAAAAAGGAAAAAAGCAATGCAATAGCCGGGAATCGAACCCGGGCCTGATCCGTGGCAGGGACCTATCTTACCACTTGACTACTATTGCTCTGTGTGTTTCCTTCACCCAGTCTACTTGGGTCCTCTACTCGCCCTTCCGCCTCCTTCCATTTCGCTTCCTTGAAAACAAATCGTTCCTATCTATCATAGCCAACATGCTCATAATCAAATTCAATGAGTTGCGAGTTTGACTCGAATTCCATATCTACAGAAGTACCTTGCTCTGTGGAAGCATTCCATATAGGAGTTGGTCGCTTTGTGCGAAGATTTGAAGCAGGGAGCCATTCAAACCAAATATGACGATATTGTGAAGATCAGAAAGGCGATCACGCTCCGTAGTGTCGATGCAGTGAAATCATCCCTAGGGAAGGATTTGCCCATCGGGACCATTATTTCAGAGAATATCATTCCAGTGTTGGTGGAAGGAGTAAAGTGCAGTTCGCCGAAGGTTCAGTTCGAGTGTGCGTGGATCCTCAGCAACATTGCCACGGGAACGGAAGATCAAGTAGTTTTACGAATTGCTATGAATGGCTAGACGCGGGAGGTGATGTATTCCGGAGTTACTCCCGTGTTCCTCTCACAGCTGGAGAGTACGAAAGACAAGGACTACATCCAGATCGTGGTGTGGTGCCTTGGCAACCTGTGTGGCGATGAAAAGTGCCGGAATATTCTCCTGTCGAGTCGAGTCGTCTCGATCGTTCTTGCCATTCTGAACAAAGTGCCTTCGTGTCCTCTTTCTCACGCATAGTACCTTCTCAACCAGGACATTATGGAGAGCTGCATCTTCTGTCTGCGAAATGCGCTCTCCACGATGAACTACTCCCCCGCTTTCCGCAAGCAGGAGTTCCAGACAATCATTGGTCTGTACAAGCGTATCCTGGAGGCGAAGCAGCTGGAAATTCACACGGGCATTCTCTCCGAGATTCTCCAGTTCTGCCAGAACACCATCGACAACAACGACTCGACCTTCGTTGTCTCTCCCACAGCCCGTCACGCATAGGGCATGCCGGTGCTGACCCTGGTGAACATGTGCATGATGATCATGTCCTCGGCCGTACAGGCGTCGCTGAACGGACAGTTCGAGCAGACCAGCAACTACCCCACCAAGCAGATCATGGAGACGCTGGGCAACATTCTCGCCGACAACGACGTGTACGGCTCGGTTCTGATTCAGCAGGGACTGCTCGATTTCTTGCGCGGCGTGTACTGCGACCGGAACAACGACGACCAGCTGCTGCGTCTGGAGGTCATCTTCTGCTGGATGAACCTGTCCGGAGGCAAGAACAGTCAGTTGCTCTTCGACAGCGGAATCTTCCCCGCTATGGTGGAGAATGTGACTGCACTCTCGCCAACTGCGGATTCGCTGTGTTACGAGGCGGCGAGACGCTCCATGGTCGTGATCTGCAACTTCATCTGCGAATGTAGTGATTCGGTAGGGGGTGGGATGTATGTTAAGAGTAGACGCGCTTAATGTTGCTGCAGAACAACGTGAAGGCGCTGCTGGAGGGGTACTTGGCCATCGTCCAGGGAAGATGGGCGGATGAGGACCACGAGTTCGTCGTGGACATGCTCAAGCGAATGAGCGAATAGCTGTCCTTTGATTGTTGCAACAAACGGGAGCTAGGGGTGTTTCAACAGGCCATCACACATCGCACAGAATCCGCTGCAAGAGGGACCCGTTGTCTGCCAGTAATACTTGTACAAGCTAGGCATCATCTCCGCTCTCAAGATCCACGTCTGCATCGAGATTGCTAATCAGACTCTTGACAAAGAGGTCGAACTTGTACGGACTGTGTATCAGCTCCTTCTAGACATTACGGTGATGAGATGGAATCGCCTTGAGGAGAGGGAGCAGAGGGGAGGAGGACATCCACCATTTGATGTAGTTATCGGAGTCCTCGCTGTGCCTGACGGATGTGACAGAGAAATCCATCTCAAAGAAAAGGAATGCGGGCACGTGTTCTGTGGAAAGTAAACAGTTCTCTAAAATACATGCTACTAGTGCAATAAGTCTGTCGGGAGAGGCGTGCCGGTGGTCTCTCTCTGCATCTCCAATCTCTGTCTCTCGTTCGTCTTTGCCAATCGCACCTTCATAGACGAAATGTGCTTGATGGCCTACACATCACCAGCTCCACTCTCCCTCACCTCCATATGCATATCCATCAACATCGACAGCTGTGTGTCCGTCGCATAGTCCAAGTCAAGCCCCAGGTACTGCGGAACCGTGATCCCCGTTGCGCGAGCCGACGGGTTGGACAGCTCAAGCAAACGCTACCCCTCACGCCCCAACAATTCACTCACCTGCAACTCTTCGCTGGTGTAGGGAACGCGCGCGGGCATCGGCTGGTTCTCGTTCTCGAAGTAGTCGTTCCACCCGCCATTATGCTCGAATAACCACGGGTCGCGCTCGATGCTGACCTTGCGCTGTCGCCACATGCCGTACTCGGGCTTGGGCCACCATTGGTCCTCCATGTTCGCGTAGCCGTTCATGTGGTCGTCGGGGTAGTCGTAGAAGCGGTCGATGCCCAGGTTCTCGGGCGGGTTCATCACCAGTCCCGAGAAGGCGCCTCCCAGCGGCAGGTTCGGCTCCATCACCGGCCCGTACTCGAATGCTGGTGAGTTCAGCGGCAGCGGCGCCAGCGGGCTTGTCTCGTCCTGCTGGGGTTGTTGAGGTTGTTGCTGGGGTTGCTGAGGCTGTTGCTGAGGCTGAGATGGCTGCTGAGCAGGCTGTGAAGACTGTTGGGACGGCTGTGAAGGCTGCTGAGAAGATGGCTGAGCAGGCTGAGCAGGCTGAGCAGGCTGGGACGGCTGAGCAGGCTGAGCAGGCTGAGCAGGCTGAGAGGGCGCGAGGTCGGCAGGCTTGGTGGGGAGGGAGCCGAGGACGGCCTTGCGGTAGTCCAACTTGCTGGCCGGCTTCGCCTCCCTCCGGCGCTCCTTCTTGCCCTCGCTCACGCTTGCCGACCGGTTGCGCCGCTTCTTCTCGCCCACCACCGTCCACGAGGAGTCCTCCTCCGCCTTCTCCTCCTTCTCTTCCTTCATCTCTTCCTTCTTCTCCTCAACCTTCTCCTCCTTCTCCTCCTTCTCCTTCTTCTCTTCCTCCTTCTCATCATTCTCCTCTTCCCCCTTTTCTTCCTTCTTCACCTCCTTCACCTCCACCTCGCGCCCCTTGCCCTCGCGCAGGATGCCGAACACGTCCGGCTGCGGCGGGTCGAACGCCAGGAAGTGCCGGTGCGGGTGGAACTCCGCCGCGTGCGCGAAGCAGGCCTCGCACAGGTCGTAGTCCTCGCACTCCTGCGCCTCACACACCACGCCCGCACCCACCTTGCAGGAGTACCGCACGCCCACGATGCACCGCTTGTTCTTGCAGTGGTCGCACATGTAGTTCGGGTGGCTCGTGTGCTTCTCCGCCACGCGCGCCTTCTTCTTGCTCTTCTTGTGGCCCTTGCCCGACTGCTCCCTACCGCTCACGCCGCCGCGCCGCACCAACAGGTCCTTCATGTCGTAGCCCTCCGCGCGCAGCAGCTCCTCCAGCTCCTCGCGCGCGTTGTTCTCCAGCTCCTTCCACCGCTTCTCCAGCACCTCCGCGCACTCGGGGTAGCACGCCTTCTCCGCCTGCTACGCGTCACCTCGCGCGGCCGCGCCCACCTGCAGCGGGGTCAGGCCCTTGATGTCGCGCAGCGTGCAGTCCGCACCAGCGTCCAGCAGGCAATTCACGCAGTCCAGATTGCCGGTGGAGGCCGCGACGTGGAGAGCGGATTTACCGTCCACATCCTGAACGTCGATCATCTTGGGGCACCTAGCAATGAGCGGACGGACGAAAGGGCACAATCGAAGGATCTCCTTCACAATCTTCACGCGCTCCTTCTCCGCTCCGATGCACGCTCCGATCAAGCAGGTGGAGTCGTTGGCGCTCATCGCCCGCACCTCCGCATGTTCACTCAGCAAGAACATGAAGAAATCGTAATGTCCGAAGTAGCACGACCACAACAGCGGCGTCTCTATCCATCACGAGAAACAGATGGCTGCCCACCCCCAGAGAAGTTGCATTGGTTGATTAGCTTGTGATTCTTCTTCAATATCATTCTTCCAATATTCACGTTTCCTCCCTACTCCATGACGGGCAAGGAAAGCACTCACCTTTGCCGCAAACAGCAAGGACGTGTTGTTCTTGGTCAGCGTAACGCTGTTCACGCTGCAGTCTCTCTTGATCAATTCCTCCACGATCTTCTCCTGACATTCCGACGCAGCAATCATCAGCGCCGAAAAACCGTCCGAATCGGTTTGGTTCACGTTGGCCTTTCCCTGGTCAAGCAGGGATACCATTTTGTCGTAATCGCCTTCCGCCACAGCATCGAAGTACGCGTTCGCATCTTCCATTGTTCCGCTCTCGTACCGGATGCTAATCTCCTCGTCGTATTCCATCTTCGGTTGGAGCGAACCCTATTCCCGGTTGCTGGAGTTTCCATT
>ERZ827156.4378-NODE-4378-length-11572-cov-4.780151_pt1 | contig 11572 bp, 9 predicted proteins | sample MGYA00519919_ERZ827156 | MGnify/ENA primary metagenome ERZ827156 (study PRJEB31778, sample SAMEA3449269) | human gut metagenome | biome: human gut; feature: human-associated habitat; material: faeces | place: United Kingdom | collected 2010/2012 ... | reverse complement strand
GAGGACAGCACATCCCCGTCCCGGTCCAGCACCGTGCCGGAGATCAGCACGCCGTCGGAATCGTACAGATGGCGGTTAAAGGCAGAGGAGGCCCACTTGCCGCCCTCGGCAAAATATTTGATGAGGAACACGCTCATCCCCGCCGCCAGCAAAATCGCCAGTGCCATGCAGATCACGGCCCGTTTTTCAATCTTCCGCATGACCGTCCTCCTTTTCAAAGGCATCCTCTGCCGGTGCCGCCATACGGGCGGCTTCCTCGTCCAGCTTCCGCTCCGCCGCCCGACCGATGGCAAAGCTGGCATCCGCACGGGTGTCCATGGTCTTCAGATACGCCAGCAGCCCCCATGCCGACAGCATGGCGGAGCCGCCGTTTGACACGAAGGGGAAGGTCACGCCGGTGAGTGGCAGAAGATCCACGGAGCCGAACACATTCAGGCTGGTCTGAAACACCAGCAGAGAGCCTGCCGCGCAGGCGGCGATGGTATAAAAGCTGGATCGGCCCGTCCGGGAGGCGCGAACGGCGAACCATGCCAAGGTCAGGATGCAGGCCACCGCCAGCAGCGCGATAACCAGCCCCCATTCCTCGCATAACATGCCAAACACCAGATCCGTATCCCCGGCAGGGATACGCTCCAGCCAGCCGTTTCCGGCACCCATGCCGAACAGTCCGCCGGAGGCCGCCGCCGACATGGTGCGGGTCTGCTGATAACCGGAGCCGGAGGCCGCCTCCCAAGCATGGCCCCACGCAGCGAAGCGGCTCAGAATATAGGGCTTGAACTGTACGATGATTCCCGCGCCAAAGGCCGCGCCGCCGCAGATGAGGGCCAGAGTTGCGGCGTCCCCGGAGCGGAGATAGGCAATGACCAGAAAGGTCACAAAAAAGATGGCCGCCGTGCCGAAGTCGCTCATCAGCCCCAGCAGGCCGATGCACACGCCGGTCAGGACAATGAACAGCGTCAGGTTCCGGCGGCGGAACAGCCGTTCCAGCGTGGCGGAGCCTGCAAAAATATAGCAGATCTTGGCGATCTCCGAAGGCTGGAAGGATATACCGCCCAAGGTGACCCAGTTGGTCGCGCCGAATTTAGCCTTGCCCAGCACCAGCGTGATCCCCAACAGGCCGATGGCCCCGGCAGCCATGAGCCAGCGGCGCTTTTTCACCCGTTCCAGATCCCGCAGGAACAGACCCAGCGCCAAAAACAGGCCCATGCCCAGAACGATGGCCAAAAGCTGCTTGGGAAGGCTCCTCGGTGCACTGGAAGCTGTCACCGCAAGGGATAATGTTGAAAGATAAAAGGCGATGGTCTCCAACTCAAAACCAACACAGCGGCCCAGCCGCAGCGCGGCGGCATAAAGCCACATGACCGCCGTGAGGCTCAGGAAGCAGATGGGGATCACCGGGCTGGCCTTCTCCCCCGCCGCCAATGTTAACTGAATGGCGGTCAAGATCTGAAATACCGTCAGCCACAAAAAAGAGGGCCACATGGCGGCGGGCCGCTCCGCCTGCCGCTTCTTTTCCAACTCCTCCCGCTCTCCTACCGTCTGCGGCAGAAACACCAGCGGCACACCGCCCAGGGTCAGGGTATCCCCCAGCTTCACCGGGGCCTGCTCTGTCACAGGGGTCCCGTTGACGGCGGTGCCGCCCTTGGAGCCAAGATCATACACCGTCCAGGCTCCGTCCTCACCACGGCACAGCGCCGCATGCTGCCGGGAGATGCTGGGATAGTTCAGAATCGCATCGGCGGATTTACCCCGCCCCAGAATATTTTCCCAGTGGGTCAAGGGGATACTGCCGCCCCCCGGCAGGCTCAGTTGGGCCCAGACCTCCGGCGTGTGGGGGATCCGCAGCAGGGACCGGATGGCCCGCACCAGAATCAGCGCCGAAAGCACCGGAAACAGCAGCCGTGCAATGGCCGTGTACCAGCCGGTAATCAGAGGATGGGCACTCAGCCACAGGGACAGTGCAGAAAACAGTTCCTGCATCCCATTCCCTCCTTTCCGAAAAAACAGCTTCAGACCGAACCGGCGGAGTCTGTCTCCGTCAGCCGGAAATCAGGGTTATTATAGCATTATCCCAATAGCCTGTACACCCTTGCCGACGGAAAAACACAGTCTTTTGTTCTTTTTTCTGTTTTTCACTTGACCGTTTGTTAAAAATAGATTAAAATAATTATCCGTATGTACGAATATATGTCTACTCAGGGCGGGGACCGTTGTTTCCCGCCTTGATCTACCATCTATAAATAGGAAAGGCCGATCGATCATCATGAATCATCCATACAAAACAAGGGAAGGCGGCGCTACCGTCACCATCTTTGTCCCCTACGACTGCAAAAACCACTGCCCCTTCTGTATCAATAAGGAAGAATACGGGGACATGACCGGCTTCTCTCTGGAGAAGATTGTCCAGAGCATCCGCCGGATGGATGCCATCACCCCCAAATGCGATTTCGTCTTTACCGGCGGCGAGCCCTTTGCCGACATTGAAAAGCTCCAGATCATGCTGGATGAGATCCCCACTACCCACCGGGTGTTCATCAACACCACTCTGCCCGTCTCCAAATGTCAGACGGAGGAGGACATTCTGGCCTTCGCGGAGCGGAATAAGCACAAGATCACCTGCATCAATGTGTCCCGCCACATGCAGCACTATGTGGTGGAGTCCAATGACTCGCTGCTGACCCGGCTGCCGGTACCCTTCCGGATCAACTGCGTTCTCTACAAGGATTATCCCAAGGAGAACCTGATCCCCTTCATTGAGCGCTTCCGCAAGCTTCCCGGCGCCAACATCCAGTTCCGCTTTGACTACACTGCCACCACTCCCGAAAACCTCTACGAGCCGGACAAGATCCTGCACGATCTGAAGGAGATCGCGGAATACACCGGTCTGGACGGCTGCCGGATGCGCTGCGGCTTCCACTTCGACTACAAGGGCATGGAGCTGACCTATCACAAGACCCTGCCCTACTCCACCATCGTGGAGACCGATCCCGCTGACGGCGTTACCTATGATATTCTCTATGACATCCTCATCAAGCAGACCGGCGAGATTCATTCCGACTGGACCGGCGTGGTGATGGACGTCCCCGCCTATGAGAAGGTTGTCTTTGAGCCCTATGACCTGAAATGGCTGGAGGGCGGCCCCCGCAAATAAGCTGACAACCCCCAGAAGCAATGCTTCTGGGGGTCTTTTTTCTCCCAATTCAGCTTTGTGCTCCTGGCAGTTCCGTCCTCTTGTTTTTCAGAGAATCTGAAAGAGAAACCCAAAGCGACACCGCATATCGATTCTTCAAGCAGCACCCCCAGACCGGAGTCTCCGGTCTGGGGGTGTATCAGCTATATGATCCTGCGCGCTCTGTCTCAGTTCCGATTGAACAGATTGGCCGCCCACATACCGGCATCGCCGAAGCCGCCGCTGGGGTCCTCCGGGGCCGGAGGCTCCGACGGGATCACGATACCACCGGTGGGGTCCTCGGGCAGGTTCGCGTCCCCGAAGCCGCCGCTGGGATCGTCAACCGACGGGCTGTAGTTGGGATCATTGGGATCATCAACGCCACCGCCGGGGTGATCCGGGTCCACCGGCGTCATGCCGGCATGGGCCGGACAGCCGATGACCTCCGGGTAGGTCTCTCCGCCACTTGCCGTAGGCGTGGGTTCCAGACCGATGGCCCGCTTCATCTCAATGAGATGGAACATGCTGTCGGGATTTTTGGCACTGTCGGTAGTGATGGAGCCAATGCGGACGCCCTCCCGGAAGTATTCCGTCCGCTCAAAGTCCAGCACACCCACCTGCTTAATGGCAGAGGAGGGACAGCTATCGGTGGCAACGCACTTACCCTCGGTGCAGTAATCCACAAAGGTGTGGAGATTGCAGCTCTCCGTGGGAGCCGTGCCTGCCGCCACCGTGACCTGAACCGCCCGGCTGCCCCGGATGTCAGAACGGCAGGCGTCGGTGCACAGCAGGCCGCTGTCGGCGCAGACCGTCACCTGCTCCAGGCCGCTGGCAGGCTTTGCAAAGCTCTTATTCTCCAGATGCTCGTGGATCTTCTGCATGACCGGCTTCCACATAGTAATGGCCGGGTTGCCGGAGGCGGAGATCTTCTCATTGGTCTTGGGATAGCCCGTCCACACGGCGGCGCAGTAATAGGGGGTATAGCCCACGAAATAGCGGGTCTTGGAGTTATCCGTGGTACCGGTCTTGCCCGCGATGGTCATGCCGCTGAACTTGGCGGAGGTACCGGTACCGGCGTTCACCACGCTGGTAAGCATCTGGTTCATGAAGTAGGCCGTGGTCTCCTTCATGGCCACATGGGTCTCGCCCTCGTTTTTCAGCACGGTCTCACCGTTGCTGTCCCGGACCTCGGTATACATCTTGGGCGAATTGTAAACGCCGCTGTTGGCAAAGGCAGAGAAGGCCGCTGCCATCTCCACAGTGCTCAAGCCGTAGGTCAGACCACCCATGGCCAGCGGGGAAACGGCCATATCCTCCGGCACCAGGCTGAGGCCCAGCTTCTCCGTGGCGTAAGCGTAGGAATCCACCACGCCCAGCGCCTCCACGGTCTGAACGGCGATGGTGTTGATGGAACGCCGGACGCCCTCGCCGATCATGGTCCAGCCGGTGTAGGTATTGGGGGAGTTCTTAGGCCAGGGAGAATTGTTCATAAGCTCCACGGGGTAGTTATCAAAGGTGGTGGCCGGTGTCACAGCACCGGCGTCCAGCGCTGCGGAATACACCGTCAACGGCTTGATAGAAGAACCAACCTGATGCTTCTGGACCGCATAGTTGTCCACCAGATTCTGGGTCTTGGGGCCCATGGCGCCCACCATGCCCACGATGTTGCCGGTATAGGGGTCCATGATGGTGATACCGGATTGCAGCTGGTGGCCCTTGGCAGAGTGTACATTCAAATTGCTCAGATCTGCGTAGACATCCTCCGCGATCTGCTGGATATCCGGGTCCATGGTGCAATAGATCTGATAGCCGCTGTTGTTCACCAGCCGCTGGGCCGCTTCATAAGAAATGCTCTTGGCCTGAGCCAGATCTGTGGTCACATCCTTGATGAGCTGCTCCACAAACCAGTTGTTGATCTCGATACCGTCGGTCTTGACCAGCTCGCTGGCGTCTCCGGAGGTATCTGTGAAGTTCAAAGGCTCCGCCTTGGCGGCTTCGCACTCCTCTTTTGTCAGATAGGGCTTGCCGGTATCGGGATTGATGACCTTAGACATCTTGTCCAGGATCAGTTCCTGGCGCTTCTTGTTCAGCTGCCGGGGAGTGACGGTGGTGCCGTCCTTCCGGGTGTAGGTCCGTTCATACTTGGGGTTGTAGAGGGACGGGTTGTTGGTGATGGCGATGATACAGGCGCTCTCCGCCGCCGTCAGGTCCTTGGCGGACTTGCCGAAGTAGTATTCCGCTGCCGTTTCCACGCCGCCGCAGCCGCTGCCCAAATAGATCATATTCAGGTACAGCTCCAGAATCTGGCTTTTCGTGTTGTTCTTTTCAAATTCCAGCGCCCGGAAGATCTCCTTGACCTTGCGGTTGATGGTATTCTGATTCTCGCCGGTCATATTTTTCAGCATCTGCTGGGTGATGGTGGAGCCGCCGTAGCTATCGTTGCTGCCGGTGAGGGTCAGCAGCGTAGCGCCCAGGGTCCGCTTCCAGTCTACACCGTGGTGACTGAAAAAGCGCTCGTCCTCAATGGACACCGCTGCCTGCCACAGATAGGGAGACATATCGTCGATGTCGATCAGGACACGGTTCTCCTGCCCGTGGACCTTCTGGAACTCCACCCACTGGCCGCTCTCCTTGTCCTGATAATAGACCACAGAGCTCTGGGACATGGTGTAGTCCTCCGCCCGGACCTCCAGCGTCGGCAGCAGAGATGTATTCACATACTTCATGAAAATCCCCAGCAGCATGAGCGTTGTGCAGACGCCGATCAGGACCAGGGTAAAGACCGTCATCACAACGCCGCCCGCCACATGACCGGGCCGGACCTTCCGCCGTTTGCGGGAATGATCCGCCCCCTGGGAATGCGTGTTTCTTCTTTCCTCCAACTTGGAACCTCCTTTTGTGATCCACAAGGCGGTTTCCCTTCAGGAAACCAACCCACAATACACCATTATCAAGTTCATTATATCATCCCCTGTCAACTGCGAAAATGTCGGATTCAACCGGCGAAAAGTTTCCGCTTCCATAGATTTTACCAAATTTTTCCGAAAATTTCTGTCACATAACTTTCGTACTTCGCTGCTTTTTCACGGTTTTCGCTCTTGCAATCATCGCTTTCTTCCGTTACAATAAGGGCAATCCTTCCCCGGAGGGACAGACAACACGAGAAAGGGTATACAAAGATGAGTGAAGATTTCGGCCCCACCTTTATTACCGTGACCGACGAGGACGGGAAAGAGCTGGTTTTGGAATTTGTAGACGCTCTGGAGTATAACGGCCAGATGTATCAGGCCTTCTTCCCCGCCGAGACCGAGGGGGAAAATGAGGACGATCCCGACAACGGCCTGGTGATCCTGAAGGTCATCCACGAGGATGGCGAGGATCTGCTCTCCACGCTGGACTCCGACGAGGAGCTGGAGGCGGTCTACGAGCAGTTCATGGAGCTGCTGTTTGACGAGGACGAGGAATAATTCCTCCGTTTCCACGCAGACTTTTAAGGAATACGTCATTCCGCGTGTCCTGCGGGGTGCGTGATAGATCTTTTTTTAACCCACATTTCGTTATTAGGGATGCACCTCTCAGGGTGTGGATCGCAGGCCTCCCGGCTGCCGTTCGCGGTTGGAAGTTGGAAGCGGTAAAGCATTCTGGAAGCAACCCACCTGTGCTTGAAGGTGCAGGTTATAACGAGGTCTACACGGCCGCCGCGGGACAGCTTTATACGACAAAAAGGACTGCTTTGCAGTCCTTTTTTCAGTTTATTTTCAGATATGTATCATACAATAAGCGCAGTTTTGCCCCGGATGGCATCAAACGCGATCTGGTACTTGCATATCGCGGCGCAATCCTTTATAATGACGGGGTATGTGACAAATCATGCGGCGCTGTGCCGCGCAACAACGTTTAAACTTGAGAGGATGGACAACAAATGAGCGCATCAAGAGAAAAAAAGCTCCGGCAGGATCAGACGGCCTCCGGCTATGTGGATCCCAAGGCAGAAAAGGAGCTGGAAGAAAAGAAGGCTGAAAAGCGCAGCAACGTTCTGTACAGCGTCATCGCCGTACTGTTCGTGCTGGTGGTGGCAGCCAGCTTCCTCTGGAGATCCAATGTGATCTCCCGCAACGCCACGGCCCTGACCATTGACGGCGAAAAGTACAGTGCCGCCGAGGTGAATTTCTATTATCAGAATGTTTACCGCGGCTTCCTGCAGAGCAATTCCTACTTCATCAGCTATCTGGGCCTGGACACCAACGCCTCCCTGAAGAGCCAGACGGTGAACGCCACCGCCGCTTCCATGATGGGCGTGGAGGAAGGCTCCTCCTGGCATGATTATATCATGGACAACACTGTCAAGCAGATGACCATGATCCAGCGGGGTCTGAAGCAGGCACAGGAGGAAGGCTATCAGTTCCCCGCCAGCGTGCAGGAGCAGTATGAGGACTCCCTGAATTCCCTGAAGACCTCTGCGGAATCCACCGGCATGTCCGTGAAGGCATATCTCCAGAGAAATCTGGGTGCCATCATGACGGAGAAGGTCTACAACCAGCAGGTCCTGCGGATGCTGCAGTATCAGGCATACGCCCAGAGCTATTCTGACAGCCTGACCTACACCGACGCGGAGCTGGAAGCCGCCTATCAGGCAGATCCCAAGGCCTATGACAAGGCCGCTTGGGAGTATGTGGTCGTCAGCGGCGCTGCCGATTCCACCACGGATGCCGACGGCAACACCGTTCAGGCCACCGATGAGGAGCAGGCTGCTGCCAAGGAGACCGCCAAGGCCACCGCAGAAGAGATTCTGGCCGCTTACAACAGCGGAAAGTCTCTGGAATCCATTGCCGGCAATTATGAAAAGGCCACCTATTACAACACCACCGACGCCACTTATTATGACGGCGTTGTGGGTAACTGGCTCTTCGATGACGCCCGCAAGGACGGCGACACGGAGATTCTGGAAGTGGGCACCAGCTACTATGTGAGCCTGTTCCACAGCCGCGGCCGCGAGGAATACAAGACCGTGGACATCCGTCACATCCTCATCACCCCCGAAACCGGCACCAAGGCTCAGGGCGACGAGGGCTATGAGGACGAGCAGACCCAGCTGAAGGCCGCCGCCCGCACCAAGGCCGAGGAAATTCTGGCCCAGTGGAAGTCCGGCGAGGCCACCGAGGATTCCTTCGCCCAGCTGGCTCTGGAAAATTCCGCCGACGGCTCCAAGTATGACGGCGGTCTCTACACCCGCGTCACCAAGGGCTGGGCCGTGGAGGAGTTCAATGACTGGTGCTTCGACGCTTCCCGCAAGGATGGTGACACCGGTATCGTGGACACCACCTACGGTTCTCATGTGATGTACTTCGTGGGCTACGATCTGCCCGCTTGGGCGGCATCCGTCACCTCCGATCTGCAGGAGAAGGCCTCTTCCGAGTGGAGCACCGCCCTGTCCGAAAACGCCGATGTACAGCAGAGCGACTTCGGCATGAAGTTTGTGGGTTAAAACACAGTCATCGGCCCACTATTCCCGAAACAAAGGGCCGGCTTTTCAGCCGGCCCTTTTTGATCTTTACTTTTGAAATTCGGAGCGTTTTATGGACGAACGTTTTTTGCGAAATGAAATGTTGTGGGGCAAGGACGGACAGGCCCGCCTGACCGCCGCCCACGTCATCGTGTTCGGACTGGGCGGCGTGGGCAGCTACGTGACAGAGTGTCTGGCCCGGGCCGGTGTGGGTGAGCTGACGCTGGTGGACAGCGACACCGTGGCCCTCTCCAATCTGAACCGTCAGCTGGAGGCGCTGGACTCCACCGTGGGGCTTCCCAAGGCAGAGGCCGTGGCCCGGCGGGTCCGGGATATCAACCCCTATGCGGTCCTGCATCCCATGGAGGCCCTGTACAATGCCGACAACCGGGAACAGTTCTTCCCTGCAGGCTGCAGGTATGACTATATTGTGGACGCCATTGATCTGGTGAGCTGCAAGCTGGATCTGGCGGAGACCGCCCGGCGGCTGGGCGTCCCCCTCATCATGGCATTGGGTACCGGCAACAAGCTTGACCCCTCTCTGCTGCGGCTGGCGGATATTTCAGAGACCTACGGCTGCCCGCTGGCCCGGGTCATGCGGAAGGAACTGCGGAACCGGGGCATCCTCCACCAGACGGTGGTCTTTTCCCCGGAACAGCCTGCGCCTACCCAGCAGCTGGAGGCTCCCCCGCCGGGACGGCGGAGCGTTCCCGCCAGTAACCCTTGGGTTCCCGCCACTGCCGGACTGCTGATGGGAAGCAAGGTAGTCCGTGACCTTATCGCCCAAAAGGAGGCGTAATGTATGCTGACCGGAACGATCATCAATTCTCTGACTATTCTGGCCGGGTCCGCTGTGGGGCTTGTCCTCCGGGCCGTCACCCGCCGTTCCTCCAAGGAGGTCTCCGCCGACGGTCTCGGCGGCCGGCTCCAGACCATCATCATGCAGGGCATGGCCCTGTGCGTTCTGTATATCGGCGTCAGCGGATGTCTCAAGGGGCAGAACACTCTGACCGCCATCCTCTCCATCGCTCTGGGCGCCATTATCGGAGAGCTGCTGGATCTGGACCGCCGGATGCGGTCCCTGGGGGATTGGGTCCAGACCCGGACCGCCCGGCTGATCCACACGGAGGATGGCGCGCCCAGCATCTCCGACGGGTTCGTCACCGCTTCCCTGCTGTTCTGCGTGGGGGCCATGGCCATCGTAGGCGCTCTGGAAAACGGCCTTACCGGAAGCTATGACACTCTGAAAGCCAAATCTATCATCGACGGTATCAGCTCCATCGTGTTCGCCTCCTCCTTGGGAGTCGGCGTGGCGTTTTCCGCCGGGGCCATTTTTCTCTATCAGGGGGCCATTTCCCTTTTGGCGGGGCTGCTGTCCCCCCTGCTGGGGGACGCCGTAATCGCGGAGATGACCTGTGTCGGCTCTCTGCTGATCGTGGCCCTGAGCCTGAATATGCTGAACGTCACCAAAATCAAGGTCATGAACCTTGTCCCGGCTATCTTTCTGCCGATTTTGCTGTGCCGGTTTATGTAAGCTTCGTACAAAAGGGACGCCATCTTTGCAGATGGTGTCCCCTTTCATATTCACTTTTGCGTTTCGCCTGTCACGGTCCTTATTTTGCGCTTTCCACCATGGCGGTGATTTCCGCCTTGGACCGGTAGCCAACGGATTTGGCCACGGCCTTGCCGTCCTTAAAGACCACCAGCATGGGGATGCTGGAGACCTGAAAGCGCATGGCCAGCTCCATCTGCTCGTCCACATTGATCTTGCCCACCTTGAGGGTTCCGGCGTTTTCCTCAGCGATCTCGTGGACCACGGGAGCGAGCATCTTGCAGGGACCGCACCAGTCGGCGTAGAAGTCCAGCAGGACGGGCTTATCGGAATTCAGTACCTCGTTTTCAAAATTCAGAGAAGTGATGTTCAGTTCAGCCATGAGAAAGACTCCTTTCGTTTGTATTCAGTTATTTCAACGTTCTCTCTCTGGCTATAATAAAACACCACGGCCAACACGGGTACGATAAAAATTGCCGCATAACGGGATAACTTTCCTATCCAGCGCTGACGAGAATGTAGTTTCTCTCTTCTTTTAACAAATGTATCAAACGCTGTCTGCACGTTCGCACTCTTATATTGAGCAAGTTTTTCCCGCATTACCATCTCCGAACAAATTCGCTCAAACAACTTCTTGTTATATTCGGATTTTTCCCGCCACGAATCTAATTCGGTTTGTTCCTCTTTCGTGATATCCCCAGATAAACTCTTGGAAATCAACAAGGATATCTTGAATAACATTTCTTTATCGTTCATCAGTACACAATTTATAAAATCGCATTAAACGTTCCTTTATTGATATTTTAAATATTCAGATTTCCATTTTTACGTTGGAATTTTGCTTTTTCTTAAGGCGTTTGTAATCAGCGTTTTTCCAATCAAAATGATTTAATAGATTTCTCGTTATTAAACCACCTTTATGCTCTTAATAAAGGAACGTTTAAACCTATTTCATTCCCAGTTCTATAAATAAAACGCACGACCTCCCAAAAGGGGGGTGTCTCCTAAAAAATTTTTTTACACCTGAAAAAATAGCACTTCCGTGACGAGTATTACAACCAAAGGAACCCGATCAAACAGAGCAACTCTGCATCTTTCAACTGGGCGGTCAATTTTTTCTTCCCGTTACTTTTATGATCCTTCACGGTATCCACGGAAATATGCAAACGTTCGGCAATTTCCGACGCTTTCAACCCATCTAGGGTCATTATCATTACTAATTTACACTGAGGCGGCAGAGTCTCGATAGCTGCCATCAACCGGGCATAAACATCCTCTTCCAGCACCTTATCCCAAAAATGTTCCTCTTCATTCAGCGAAGACACAACATCTTGGTAATATTTATCCC
>ERZ827156.4372-NODE-4372-length-11600-cov-5.324556_pt1 | contig 11600 bp, 10 predicted proteins | sample MGYA00519919_ERZ827156 | MGnify/ENA primary metagenome ERZ827156 (study PRJEB31778, sample SAMEA3449269) | human gut metagenome | biome: human gut; feature: human-associated habitat; material: faeces | place: United Kingdom | collected 2010/2012 ... | reverse complement strand
TGGTGTCCAGCCACAACCTCCGGGAGCTGGAGGACGTGTGCGACCATGTGGGCATTATGGATCACGGCCATGTGCTGCTGGAGCGGAGCCTGGCCCAGCTACAGGATAACATGGTGAAATTGCAGGTGGTGTTCCCTGACGGCATGGAGGACGTTCCGGCGGAGCTGCCGGTGCTTCATGCCTCGAAGCTCGGCCGGGTGCATACCCTCATCATGCGGATGAACGCGCAGGAGGCCACGGAGCGGCTGATGGCCTACAGCCCACTGCTGGTGGACGCCATCCCCCTGACGCTGGAGGAGATCTTTATTTACGAATTGGGAGGTGCAGACTATGCGGTCAAAGACATCGTGCTTTAACGGCACTCTTTTCCGGAAAAACCTGTCCCGGTACTGGCCGCTGTGGGGTCTGGCCTCCTTCGGCGGGGCCATGTTCCCTCTGGCGATGCTGCTGGAGCTGCTGCACAACGGGTTCCGGTTCTGGTCGCCTCTGGAGACCAGACAGGCTTATTACACTGTGCTGTCCTACGGGGTGCCGGTTATTTCCATCGTGTACGCCATTTTGTGCGCCATGGCGGTGTGGAACTATCTTTACAACGCCCGCAGCGTGGGAATGATGCACACGCTGCCCATCCGCCGGGAGGGGCTGTTTGTTACCAACGTGCTGTCCGGCCTGACGATGATGGCCATTCCCTACGCCGTCACCGGCGTGCTGACGGTGCTGGTGACGATGCTGTTCGGCGGCTTTGAGCCGGTGGGCGTGCTGGTGACGGTCTTAGGCGTTATGGGGGAGAGCCTGTTTTTCTTCGGCCTTGCTACCTTTTGCGCATTTATCGTGGGCAACGTGTTCATGCTGCCTGCCCTTTACGGGCTGCTGAACTTTATCGCCGTGCTGACGGACTTCATGGTAAACCTGCTGGCGCAGGGCTTCTGCTTCGGCCTGAACAGCAGCTATTCCGGTACCGTGGAGTGGCTCAGCCCCGTGGTATACCTCGTGCAGAAGATCTCTCCCAACAACACCTACGAGACCCAGTGGGTGACGGATCGACTGGGCGGTCAGCGGTATGAGACCAGTGTGCTGACCTCCGTGACGCTGGAAAACGGCTGGCTCATCGCCGCCTATGCCGCCGCGGGCGCGGCGCTGCTGGGACTGGCGTGGCTGCTGTACCGCAGACGCCGCAGCGAGAGCGCCGGGGACGTGGTGGCTGTTGGCTGGATGAAGCCGGTGTTCCGGTACGGCTGCGCCGTCTACGCCGCCATTCTGGGCGGACGGCTGCTGTACGCTCTGCTCTGGGACAGCTTCCAGAGCGGCCGGTATTTTACGGTTCTGCCCATGATTCTGTGCATGATCGCGGGCGGCGCCGTGGGCTATTACGCGGCGTCCATGCTGCTGGCGAAAACGCCCCGGGTGTTCAAGACCACCTGGAAGGGGATGCTGGCGGTGGCGCTGGGCTGCGCGGCCCTGTGCGGCGCCATGAAGTACGACCTGTTCGGCGTGGTTCGGCGGGTCCCCGCGCCGGACAGCGTGAAGCTGGTGAACGTCTACGCCGCCGGCAGCAATTATTACCTGACCCCCGGGAAGGATGACGCCCTCATCGAGGAGGTCCGGACGCTGCATCAGACCATTATCGACGATAAGGATTACATTCTGGGATACCGTTCGAGAACTGACTATGATTTCGTCGCTGATACTGCCAGTACGGAAATGGCCGTGGAGGACTCCGGGGCACAGTCAACCATAAGCAATATCCGGATCACCTACATGCTGAACAGCGGACTGAAGGTGGAGCGGCGGTACAACTTGTATCTGACCCCTGGCCGCATGGCTCAGGAGGGCACATACGACTACCTGCTGGATCAGCTCATCAACAGCCCGGAGATGCGCCAGAAGTGCATCCGCTGGCAGGAGGAAGGCTTCCAGCTGGATGAGGCGTGGTACGATACAAGGTACAACGGCGGCGACATCAGCAGCCGGGAGGCGGGGCTGATCTTGGACGCCGTGGCCAAGGACGCGGAAAATGGGGATTGGGGCGTGTATGACTGGTTCCAGGTGGATAATGACGCCGACAGCTATGAGATCCAAATTCATTTCCAATACAAGCTGTCGGAGAGCCAGTTCAACAGGACCTATGATGCGATCCAGGTCAACGTCAAGGAAGGCATGACGGAGACGATCCGGGCGCTGAAGGACCTGAAATTGATCACCGACGCCGATCTGGTCACCAACCGGGAACGGTACCCGTGGCAGTACGGCAAGGGTGGCTGGGACCAATATGACCAGTTCTATAAGCAGTTCAATATGAGTCCTGAGGAATACTATGACCGGTACGGCGAGTACCCGGCGGGGTGGTTCGGCACGGAGAGCGATGATTCGTCCACGGAGACGGAAACCGCTCCCGCCGTGGATGACAGCCACAGCCCCAGCATGTCCGCCGGAGCGGAGGCCACCGGTCTCGGCATCATCGGCGGGGCGGACGGCCCCACGGTGACCGTGACGGCCGCGGCCTGACCCAAATCGTACCGCAAGGACGCTCCCCGGCGGGAGACCGCCGGGGAGACAATGGAAATATACGATATGAATGAGCATACGTTTTTTGAGTGGAAACGCTCCGAAAGACTGACGGCGGCGCTGGCGCTGGTGTTCTGCCTGCTGGGGCTGGGGCTTCAACGCCTGCCGGGGGTGGGCTTTTCCGGAAAGCTGAGCTGGGGACTGGCGCTGGTCTGTCTGGTGCTGCTGGGCCTGAGCCGGTTGAGCCGCCGCCACCGGGACTGGAAGATTTTGCTGCGGATCGCCCAAATAGGGCTGGCGGCGCTGGTTTTGGGCTTGTCGGCGGTGGAGGTCTGGGTCATCCGGGCCGGACACCGGGACGAGTCAGCCCAACCGGCGGACGCGGTGATCGTTCTGGGAGCCGGGGTCAATGGCACCACGCCCTCCGTGGCCCTGCAAACCCGCATCGACGCGGCGGAGCGGTATCTCAAGGCGCATCCGGTTATCCCGGCGGTGCTGTCCGGGGGACAGGGGCCGGGAGAGGATATCTCCGAGGCCCGGGCTATGTATGACGCGCTGACGGACCGGGGCATTGACCCGGAGCGGCTGATCTTAGAGGAGCAGTCCGCCAATACCCGACAGAACCTGCAAAATTCTCTGGCGCTGCTGCCGGATGACTACCATAAAACAGTGGCCATCGTCACCAACGATTTCCACATGGGGCGGGTGCGGCTGCTGCTGAACGCCGCCGGACCCGGCAGGGTGGTGCAGGTCCCGGCGAAGCTGCCGTGGTGGTGGCTCAGCGCCAACTATTACCTGCGGGAGAGCTTCGCCGTGGTGAACGATCAGGTGGTGCGGCCTCTGCTGGCTTAAAATTTTTAAAAATTTTTTGAAAAAATGTGCAACAAAATCGGTGTTCAAATCGTCTTATAGGTACAGGAACAAAAAACGCTCCAAGGGGCGCTGAAGGAGTCATGTGTGTATGAAAGGAGAAGCACGCACTATGGAAACGACAATGACCAGGGAACCGATCTGGAAGCTGTGGGTAGATACCCAGCGCCGTGTGGTGTCCTTTCATGAGGAGGCCGGTTCTCAACTGATGGAATTCCGGGACCGGGAGATGTTTTTGCGGTGTATCGACGGATACACGGCCCAGCTCTACCGATATCAGTGACATGAAGCTTATCAAGCGGGTATGACCTTCCACTATCAGCGGAAGGTCATACATTTTTCGGGGAAAAACCGGGAAAATACGGTTGACAAACGGCGGAAATGTGATATGATAACCGAGTAACTGGATATTTGGCGAAGAAAAGGAAGAGTAGCCGGTCGAAAGTCTGTAAAGAGAGCCGCCGTTTGGTGCGAGGCGGACAGGCGCGGCGGTGAAAATCACCTTGGAGCCTCCTGCTGAAAGACGACGCGAGTAAGCGTGGACGTGTGACGGGCGTTATTCCGTCAGCCTGTAATGGCAGGCGTGAGTGGCCGCGCTCCGCAAGGGGACCGGCAAGAAGAGTGGTACCGCAGAGTGTTTTCAAACGCTTTGTCTCTGAGTTCAGAGGCAAAGCGTTTTTTGTTTTGCGTGAAGGAGGATCAGCAATGAACTGCCCCAACTGCGGAAACGTAATGGAAAAAGGCTTTATGCACACGCAGAAGTATCCCTTCTGGACCCAGCAGGAACTGCGATTTTTTAAGGGGCCTACGGATCAGGTCGATCTCGGCCCGATAGGGGACGATACCACATCTATGTTTACAAGAGACCCCTTTCCGGAGTTTCCGGACACTATGATCTGTCGGGACTGCCAACTGGTTGTGTTCCGTTGCAATATGATCGATAAAAGCAAAAAATAAGACTTACAAATATAAAAGGAGACGCATCATGGATTACAACAAGACCATCAATCTGCCCAAGACCGACTTCCCCATGCGGGCGGGCCTGCCCAAGCGGGAGCCGGAGATGCTCAAGCGCTGGGAGGCCATGGACCTCTACCACGAGCTTCTCAAAAAGAATGAGGGCAAGCCCCGCTTCTCCCTCCACGACGGCCCTCCCTTCTCCAACGGTGGGCTGCACATGGGCCACGCCCTCAATAAGACCCTGAAGGACATCATCGTCCGCTCCTATGCCATGCGGGGCCGCTGCACCCCCTATATCCCCGGCTGGGACAACCACGGCATGCCCATCGAGTCCGCCATCATCAAGGAGCAGAAGCTCAACCGCAAGGCCATGAGCGTGTCTGATTTCCGCACCGCCTGCCACAACTATGCCGAAAAGTACATCGGCATCCAGATGGAGGGCTTCAAGCGTCTGGGCGTGGTGGCCGACTGGGAGCATCCCTACAAGACCATGAACCCCAGCTTCGAGGCTGAGGAGGTCAAGGTCTTTGGCGAGATGTACAAGAAGGGCTACATCTACAAGGGCTTGAAGCCCGTGTACTGGTGCTATCACGATGAGACCGCTCTGGCAGAAGCCGAGATCGAGTATCAGGACGACCCCTGCACCACCGTGTATGTGAAGTTCCCCATGCATGACGATCAGGGCAAGCTGAGCCATCTGGACAAGTCCAAGCTGAACTTCGTGATCTGGACCACCACCATCTGGACCCTGCCCGGCAACCTGGCCATCGCGCTGCATCCCTCCGAGAGCTATGCCGTGGTGAAGAACAACGGCAACGGCGAGATGTATATCATGGCTGAGGCCCTCACCGACAAGGTGATGGGCGTGGCGGGCATCTCCGATTACGAGATCGTGGAGACCCACGAGGGCGCCTTCTTTGAGAATATGCTGGCGGACCATCCCTTCCTGCCCAAGACCAGCCGTCTGGTGCTGGCCGACTATGTTACCATGGATTCCGGTACCGGCTGCGTCCACACCGCGCCCGGCTTCGGCGCGGATGACTACCAGACCTGCAAGCGCTACGGCATGGACATGGTGGTGCCTGTGGACGATCAGGGCCGCCACACCGACTATGCCGGCAAGTACGCCGGGATGGTGGTGGAGGAGTCCAACCCTGTCATCCTGAAGGATATGAAGGAGTCCGGCGCTCTGCTGGCCAGCGAGGAGATCGTCCATAGCTATCCCCACTGCTGGCGCTGCAAGCACCCCATCATCTTCCGCGCCACGCCCCAGTGGTTCTGCTCCGTGGACGCGTTCAAGGACGAGGCCTGCGCCGCCTGCGACGAGGTCCGCTGGGTCCCCGGCTGGGGCATCGACCGCATGAAGAGCATGATCCGGGAGCGCGCCGACTGGTGCATTTCCCGTCAGCGCCGGTGGGGTCTGCCCATCCCTGTGGTGTACTGCAAGGACTGCGGCAAACCTGTGGTGACCGATGAGACCATCGCCGCCATTTCCGAGATGTTCGGCAAGGAAGGCTCCAACGCCTGGTTCGATAAGGACCCCGCCGATTTCCTGCCCGCCGGTATGACCTGCCCCCACTGCGGAGGCAAGAGCGGCTTCGAGAAGGAGACCGACACGCTGGACGGCTGGTTCGACTCCGGCTCCACCCACTATGCCTCCATGAAGCGGGATCAGAACTTCTGGCCTGCCGATATGTACCTGGAGGGCCTCGATCAGTACCGCGGCTGGTTCCAGTCCTCTCTGCTGACCGCCGTGGGCGCCTTCGGCAACGGCGCGCCCTTCAAGGAGTGCGTCACCCACGGCTGGACCGTGGACGGCGAGGGCAAGGCCATGCACAAGTCTCTGGGCAACGGCGTGGACCCCGCTGACATCTTCAACAAGTACGGCGCGGACATCCTGCGTCTGTGGGCGGCTTCTGCCGATTACCACGCCGACGTGCGCTGCTCCGACGCCATCTTCAAGCAGCTCTCTCAGAACTACCTGAAGTTCCGCAACACCGCCCGGTACTGCCTGGGCAACCTGGACGGCTTTGATCCCAACAATCTGGTGGCTCCCGCCGACATGCTGGAGCTGGATCGCTGGGCCGTCACCCGTCTGAACGCCCTGATCGAAAAGTGCGCCCAGGCGTACAACGACTATGAGTTCCTGGTGGTGACCCACGCCGTCAACGATTTCTGCGTGGTGGAGCTGTCCAACTTCTATCTGGACATCATCAAGGACCGGCTGTACTGCGATGAGACCGACGGTCTGGCCCGCCGCAGCGCCCAGACGGCCCTGTACCTGATCCTGGATACCATCACAAAGATCATGGCTCCCATTCTGTGCTTCACCGGCGACGAGATCTGGCTGGCCATGCCCCACAAGGCGGGTGACGACGGCCGGAACGTGCTGTTCAACGATATGAACGGTGTGTTTGCCGACTACGCTCTCTCCGCTGACGAGATGGCCAAGTGGGAAAAGATCATCGAGGTCCGCGACGCCGTCAACGGCGCGCTGGAGACCGCCCGTGCCGAGAAGAAGATCGGCAAGAGCCTGGAGGCCGATGTGGCCCTGACGGTCCCCGCCGAGGACGCCTTCCTGGCGGAGATGGACGGCGCTGCTCTGGCGGATCTGCTGATCGTCTCCAAGGTGGAGGTCACTGTGGGCGGCGAGCTGGCGGTTTCCGTCAGCGAGGCTGCCGGTACCAAGTGCCCCCGCTGCTGGAAGCACAGCACCGCAGCGGACGAGAACGGCCTGTGCCCCCGCTGCGCCAGCGTGATCGCAAAGTGCGCTGACTTCGGCGAGGTCTAAGCGTCTTATCCAATTCAAAAGTATACGAAACACCCCCAGTGTGCATCCGCGCACCGGGGGTGTTTTTGTTGAGGAAGCGGTGAAGCGGATGTCGGCGGTGTACGCAAGGAGACGAGCGGGAGTTGCTTTTTGAGAAAATATTTTTTAGAATAGCTGTAACGAATGGACCTGTTTTCATCACAAACAGACAGAAAGGGGGGAGAACATGACGGATTTTGACCGGGCGTACCGGGAAAACGCGGAGCTTGTGTACCGCTATTTGTTCTCCCTCACCCGGAATGCGGATCTGGCGGAGGAGGTGACCCAGCAGACCTTTTACGAGGCCCTGCGGCATCCGGGGAACTACCGGGGGGACGCGGCCCTGTCCACCTACCTCTGCGGCATCGCCGGAAACCTGATGAAAAAGGAGCTTGCCCGCCGGGCTAAGGAGAACCACGTCCCCATAGAGGACATGGCGGACCTGCCGGGGGACGGCAGCGCCGAGGACGCGGCCATGGGCAGCCTGAACCGGCAGGACCTGTTCCGCCGCATCCACGCCCTGCCGGAAAAGACCCGGGAGGTGGTGTATCTCCGGCTTTCCGGGGAACTGCCCTTTTCGGAGATCGGGGCGATCTTAGGGGAGAGCGAGACCTGGGCGAGAGTGACCTTTTACCGGGCAAAGCAGAAATTGTTGGAAGGAGGCGGTGTGTAATGCTGCCGTGCCATATTGTGAGAGACCTGCTGCCGTCCTATCTGGAGCACCTGACGGGGCCGGAGACGGAAGCTGATATTTGCGAGCATCTGGAATCCTGTCCGGACTGCCGGGCAGCCCGAGACGCCATGGCGGCGGACCTGAAAGCGGAAAAAGCGCCGCCGCCGAAGCTGAATTTTTTGAAGCGGCTCCGCTGGCAGCAGCGGCTGGGGGCCGTTTTGTCCGTGGCGGCGACGCTGCTGTGCCTGATAGGGCTGTATCGGCTGGAATACTGCTATGACCTGACCGACACGGCGGAGATGAAGGAGATCATCCGGGAGGATCTGGTATCCATTTCTGGATTTCCGTATCACGGAGAGGTGGATGTTCTGGAAACTGCGACGCTAAAGGATCGGATGTTTGTTCTGTACCGGCTGGAACAGAATGGAACGTTTGAGCGGCAGGGTATTTATCAATTCCAGCGGGGCTTGTTTGGCGGATACCGCTTTCGGAGCGGAGAATATGACACCTGTCCCATTGTGAATACGAGCCTGATCCAGATAGGCAGACAGCGGTATCTGGAGATCTATACCGCAAACTGGCCGAAGGAGGCTGCCAGCTTCCGGGTATTTCCCGGATACCGTCCGCCTGCTTATGATGGCGAGGAGGAGATCCTGCCGGACATCAGCACACTGGCGCCGGTGTATGAGGGAACGGCGGCCAAGAGTATCCTTCAGGTGATCCCGGTGACGGAGGAGCAGGGCAAGGCTGGCTTTTTCGGCAGCATGTCCGTGGCTTACTATGATGTGGAAGGCAGCCAGTTGGATACAGGGGAGCTGATAAAGCTGTACCGGAATTCGGAGGGCGGCTCCGGCGGCGGGGGAGGCGGTAACGGAGCTATTTGGCCTGTGGATGTTTTCCAGGTGATCCTTGTCATTTTAGGTATCATTATGACCCGGTATTTCCTCTGCCCGGAGCCGAAAAAGGAACGAAGAGATCATCTATAAAAAGGTCCCCGGAGCAGCGCTCCGGGGACCTTTTATACGGTTCTTGTCTGTTTAGGCTGCGGAGTCAAAGACTTCTTCCATCAGGAAGATGGTGCCGTCCTTTCCGCTTTCCACAATGGCGTACTGGCGGAGGGCGCCGTCCGCGTCCACATAGGAGATGCCCCGGTTGGGGATCGTTTCCACAAAGGGAATGGCCAGCAGGAGGGGACGGTCCGGGGAAAGGGCATCCGCCGTGTAGAGGTCATCCTCGCGGGTGAGCGTGAGCAGTTCGCTGTCCTCCCGGAAACCCACGATGAAATAGTGGAAGTCCGTGACGGAACGGGTGGGCAGGAGAACGATCTCGGCCATGGGGTCCTCCTCCCGGTAAGCGTCATAGCCGCCCTCCGTCAGACCGGCATCCTCTGCGGGAAGGATGGAGAGGGCCTCGCCTTCCAAGGCGGGGGGTTCGGTCTGGGCGGGAGGATCGGAGGACTCCGTCTGCTGGGGCGTCTGCTCCGGGGTGCTACCTGTCGGTTTGCCGCAGGCTGCCAGACACAGCAGCAGGGAAACGGCCATCAACAGGGTCAGGATGCGTTTCATGGGATCACTCCTTTACGAACGGGGAAGGTCAGTCCTTGTCCTTGACGGCTTCGATGGCCTTGACCTCCTTCAAGGTCCAGCCGGAAACCGTCAGGTCGGCGGCCATCACCGGGTCCACAGGGACAGCCAGATACATATTGTTGCCATAGGTATAAGCGCCGGAGGTGACGCCGATGACCTGACCGTGGGCGTTCATCAGCGCGCCGCCGCTGCTGCCCCGGGAAATGTCGGCGGAGTTGACAATGCAGGGCAGGGCATAACGGTCCAGCTCATGAGCGGTGGAGCCGATGATGCCGGAGCTGATGGCCAGCCCCAGACCCAGAGGGTTGCCGATGGCGTACACCGGATCGCCGGGGCGGATGTCCGCCGTGCCTACCAGATCCAGATAGTTGAAGGCGGAGGTGGTGCGGCGGGACTGATTGGTCTGGGAGACCTTGATCACGGCGATGTCGATACCGGTATCGTAGTAGAGGACCCGCTCTACCTCGTAGGTTTCTCCGTTGAGGAGGGTGGCGGTGGCCTTGATGGAATCCTCGATGGAGTGATAGTTGGTGACGGCCAGACCGTCGGCGCTGATGAAGAAGCCGCTGGCGTCGGCGGAGGAGACCTCATCGTGGACCTGCTCCTCTGTCTCATACAGGCTGAGCTGGAAGGCGGCGGAGAGGTAGCGGTCCGCCAGCTGGCGGGCGGTATAGTCCTTGTTCAGCAGCCCCAGAGCGTTGGCGGCAGAGGCGGTGCAGACGCCGAGGTCCATCAGGCGGGAGAGCACCGTGGTCTCCGTTCCCTTATAACAGAAATCCAGAGCGTCATAAATGGATTCCGCCAGATCGCCCATGGAGAGGATGCCGATTAGCTGGCGGCCGGTGAGTCCGATCCGCCAGGCGAAGGCTGCGGCGTCGGAGATATCAAAGTCCCCGGTCTTGTCGCTGTAGCCCAGCATCCGCAGCAGCATAGCACACCAGGCGTCGGCGTTCAGGTGACCGTTGGGATCAAACTGTACGTTGCTGACGCCGGAGATCCAGCCCCGGCGGTTGGCGTAGTTCACAGCGGTGCGGGCCCAGTCCGGCACATCCCGGAAACCGGCAAACCAGCCGTCAGTGTCCGGCTTTTTCTCGCCGCCGGCCAGACGGACCAGCAGCACGGCGGCCTGAGCACGGGTAGCGGGAGCGGTCAGGTCACGGCCGGGGTCCTCGGAGAGCAGATGCAGCACCGTCAGGGCATCGGCCCGGCGGGCAGCATCCCCGGTCTGGGCGCTGGCCATGGGGACGGCGCAGATGAGAAGCATCACCGCGCACAGCGCGGATAACAGTCGTTTTTTCATGAAAAAGGCTCCTTTTGGATTTGGTGGCCTACATTGTAGCACCGAATGGACCGGATTGCAAGACGCTGGAGCGTTAGGCAAAAGAGAGGGAAATGGACGGTAGACAGCGATCAAAAAAACTGGTATGATAAACATATCGAGGAAATAAGCTTAACTTTTATGATAAAGGAGTGACTTGAAATGGAACTGAAAGACATTTTGAGCAAGTGCGATCACACGCTTCTGGCCCAGACGGCCACCTGGGACGAGATCAAGGCCATCTGCGACGACGGCATGAAGTATCATACCGCGTCTGTCTGCATCCCCGCTTCCTATGTGAAGCAGGCGAGGGACTATGTCGGAGACAAGCTTCCGATCTGCACCGTCATCGGCTTTCCGAACGGCTATGACACGACAAAGGCCAAATGCCTTGAAGCGCTCGACGCCGTCCAGAACGGCGCGGATGAGGTCGATATGGTCATCAACATCGGCTGGGTCAAGGATCAGCGCTGGAACGATCTGCTCGAAGAGATCAAGGCTGTCAAGCAGCACTGCGAGGGCAAGCTTCTGAAGGTCATCATCGAGACGTGCCTGCTGACGGACGACGAGAAGATCAAGATGTGCGAGATCGTCTCCGATTCCGGCGCGGACTATATCAAGACCTCCACCGGCTTCTCCACCGGCGGCGCGACGTTCCACGATGTGGAACTGTTTGCAAAGCATGTAAAGCCCGGCGTGAAAATCAAGGCGGCAGGCGGCATTTCGTCGCTTGAGGATGCGGAAAAATTTATCGAACTCGGCGCCTCGCGCCTTGGCACCAGCCGCGTTGTTAAGATCGTCAAGAAGCTGGAAGCGGAGAAGCAGTAAACGCACCCAAAGGCGCTCCCGCGCCAGCTATGTAGGGGCCGATGCCCATCT
>ERZ827156.4366-NODE-4366-length-11610-cov-21.433665_pt1 | contig 11610 bp, 8 predicted proteins | sample MGYA00519919_ERZ827156 | MGnify/ENA primary metagenome ERZ827156 (study PRJEB31778, sample SAMEA3449269) | human gut metagenome | biome: human gut; feature: human-associated habitat; material: faeces | place: United Kingdom | collected 2010/2012 ... | reverse complement strand
AGCGGGAGTTTGTATGTATCAAGTGACAGTGATGCTTAAGGACTGAATAGAGAAACAAGTAAATATACAGAATCCCGCTCCATCGTATGGAAGCGGGATTTTTTTTATAGCATAACCAAGAAAATAAAAATAATGAAAAAGGTAGCCATTCAAGGAACATTAGGCTCGTATCACGACATCGCCGCACACAAGTACTTCGAAGGAGAAGAAATAGAGTTAATCTGTTGCGCCAACTTTGAAGACGTGTTCGGTGCCATCAAAAAAGACAGTCAGACCATAGGAATGCTGGCAATAGAAAACACCATTGCAGGCAGTTTGCTGCATAACAATGAGCTATTACGCCAAAGTGGCGCACAGATTGTCGGCGAGTACAAGCTGCGTATTTCCCATAGTTTTGTCTGCCTGCCCGATGAAGACTGGGATGATATTACCGAAGTCAACTCCCACCCTATCGCCCTGATGCAATGCCGTGAATTCCTGGGACAACACCCCGGAATCAAAGTGGTGGAAGGCGAAGATACCGCCCGCAGTGCCGAAATCATCCAACAGGAACATCTGAAAGGCCATGCAGCTATCTGCTCCAAAGCTGCTGCAGAGCGTTATGGCATGAAGGTCCTGCAGGAAGGTATCGAAACCAACAAACATAACTTCACCCGTTTCCTGGTCGTAGCCGACCCTTGGCAAGTAGATGAACTGAACTGGCATCGCAGCAAGGACGTCAACAAGGCAAGCATGGTATTCACACTTCCCCATACTGAAGGAAGCCTTTCCCAAGTATTGTCTATTTTGTCTTTCTACCGCATCAACCTGACCAAGATACAATCACTGCCCATCATCGGGCGTGAATGGGAATACCAGTTTTACGTAGATGTCGTCTTCGACAATGTACTGAGATATAAACAATCCATTGCGGCCATCACACCGCTGACCAAAGAGCTGAAAATATTAGGAGAATATGAAGATGGAAAATCAAACGTGTAGAATAAAGCCTGCCGACCGCCTGGCAAGCGTAAGCGAATATTACTTCTCGAAGAAGCTGAAAGAAGTGGCACAAATGAATGCCGAAGGAATGGATGTCATCAGCCTGGGAATCGGAAGCCCCGACATGCCGCCTTCCGAAAAGACAATCCGGACACTTTGCGAAGCTGCCTGCAATCCGGACGGACATGGTTACATGCCCTACGTAGGTATCCCCGAACTGCGCCGCGGTTTTGCGGACTGGTACCAAAAATGGTACGGTGTAGCATTGAATCCCAACACAGAGATACAACCGCTCATCGGCTCCAAAGAAGGCATCCTGCACGTGACGCTGGCCTTTGTCAACCCCGGTGAACAAGTATTGGTTCCCAATCCCGGCTATCCCACCTATACTTCATTAAGCAAGATTCTGGGTGCCGAGGTCGTGAACTATAACTTGAAAGAAGAAAACGGCTGGATGCCCGACTTCGACGAACTGGAACGGATGGACATGAGCCGTGTAAAACTGATGTGGACCAACTATCCCAATATGCCCACCGGGGCGAACGCAACACCGGAACTGTACCGGAAACTGGTGGACTTCGCACGCCGCAAGGACATCGTCATCGTAAACGACAACCCCTACAGTTTCATCCTGAACGAACATCCTATCAGCATCCTCAGCATTCCGGGTGCCAAAGAGTGCTGCATAGAATTCAATTCCATGAGCAAAAGCCACAACATGCCGGGCTGGCGTATCGGCATGCTTGCCTCGAATGCCGACTTCGTGCAATGGATATTGAAAGTAAAAAGCAACATCGACAGCGGTATGTTCCGTGCCATGCAACTGGCAGCCGCCACTGCCCTGGAAGCAGAGCAAGACTGGTATGACGGCAACAACGCGAATTACCGCAACCGCCGTCAGTTGGCAGGAGAAATCATGCATACCTTGGGTTGCACCTACGACGAAAACCAGGTAGGCATGTTCCTCTGGGGCAAAATCCCCGACAGCTGTACAGACGTGGAAGAACTGACTGAACACGTGCTGCATAAAGCCAGAGTGTTCATTACTCCCGGGTTTATCTTCGGAAGTAACGGGAAACGGTATATCCGCATCTCCCTCTGCTGTAAGGACAATAAACTGGCAGAAGCATTGAAGCGTATCAAGGACATGAAATAAATGCTTACAAGTAAGAGATGAACACCCTAAAGCCGGAATCCCGTTTACTAAAACTCCACCGGAGATTTACTAAAACGGGAGGAACGATTTAGTAAATCTTCTCCGACGTTTTACTAAATCTCCGGGACCTTGCTCAGAAAGTCTTCTGAAAAGGAGGAAACGTCACAAGGAAGAAAAAGCATAATTAAAGAATATTATTAAACAAATAAAGAATATGGAACTCGAATTAGAACCTATCACATTACCTGGTGTTGAAGACAAACGCCCTATGGTAATAGCCGGCCCCTGCAGTGCCGAAACCGAAGAACAAGTAATGAGCACCGCCAAACAATTGGCAGACAAAGGCCTCAAGCTATTCCGTGCCGGCATCTGGAAACCGCGCACCAAACCGGGCGGCTTCGAAGGAGTAGGCGTAGACGGCCTTGCATGGCTGAAGGAGGTAAAGAAAGAAACCGGCATGTACGTTTCAACAGAAGTAGCTACCGCCAAACATGTATACGAATGCCTGAAGGCTGGAATTGACCTTCTTTGGGTAGGTGCACGTACCACCGCCAATCCTTTCGCCGTACAGGAAATTGCCGATGCACTGAAAGGCGTAGATATCCCGGTACTGGTGAAGAATCCGGTAAATCCTGACCTGGAGCTGTGGATTGGAGCTTTGGAACGTATCAACAATGCAGGCTTGAAACGTCTGGGTGCCATCCATCGCGGATTCAGCAGCTATGACAAAAAGCTCTACCGTAACTTGCCCCAATGGCATATCCCCATTGAGCTGCGCCGCCGAATTCCCAACCTTCCTATTATCTGTGACCCCAGCCACATAGGTGGAAAGCGCGAACTGGTTGCTCCACTCTGCCAGCAAGCTATGGATTTGGGCTTCAACGGACTGATTATCGAGAGCCACTGCAACCCGGACTGTGCCTGGAGCGATGCAGCCCAGCAAGTCACCCCGGATGTGCTGGATTACATCCTCAACCTGCTGGTCATCCGCAAGGAAACACAAAGCACCGAGAACCTCAGCGAATTGCGCAAGCAGATAGACGAATGCGACAACAATCTTATTCAGGAGCTGGCCAAACGGATGCGTGTGGCACGTGAAATCGGTACATACAAAAAAGAGCATGACATGACCATCCTGCAAACCGGACGCTACAACGAAATCCTCGAGAAACGCGGCTCGCAAGGCGCATTGTGTGGCATGGATGCTGAATTCATCAAAAAGGTATTTGAGGCGATACACGAAGAGAGTGTAAGACAGCAGATGGAAATTATAAATAAGTAATTGGCACATTAAACATCATGAGAATATTAATACTTGGAGCCGGGAAAATGGGCTCTTTCTTCACAGACATCCTGAGTTTCCAGCACGAGACGGCTGTGTTCGACGTCAATCCGCACCAACTGCGTTTTGTCTACAACACCTACCGCTTCACCACACTGGAAGAAATCAAGGACTTCGAGCCGGAGCTGGTCATCAATGCCGTTACGGTGAAATACACGCTGGACGCTTTCCGCCAAGTGCTGCCTGTACTGCCCAAAGACTGCATCATCAGCGACATCGCTTCGGTAAAGACCGGATTGAAGAAATTCTACGATGAAAGCGGCTTCCGCTACGTGTCGACGCATCCTATGTTCGGTCCCACTTTTGCCAGCCTCAACAATCTGAATACGGAGAATGCCATCATCATCAGCGAAGGCGACCACTTGGGGAAAATCTTCTTCAAGGACCTCTACCAGACCATGAAGCTGAACATCTTTGAATATACCTTCGACGAGCATGATGAGACTGTGGCATACTCCTTATCCATTCCGTTTGTATCCACTTTCGTGTTTGCAGCGGTAATGAAACACCAGGAAGCTCCGGGCACCACCTTCAAAAAGCACATGGCCATTGCCAAAGGCCTGCTGAGTGAAGACGACTACCTGCTCCAGGAAATTCTCTTCAATCCGCGCACCCCCTCACAAGTGGAGAACATCCGCCTGGAACTGAAGAACCTGCTGGAAATCATCAGCAATAAGGATGCAGAAGGCATGAAGAAGTATCTGACTAAAATCAGGGAAAAGATTAGATAAACAATCAACAAGTGTGTGCCTCGATGCCAAGGTACACACTTTTATCCCAACTAAACACCCCGGATGAAAAAGACAGTCACCACCTCAGGCTATCCGTCGAAGTAGCCCTTTGAAGAGGTGCATGAATCACCGGAAATCCTAACAGTTGACACTAAAAGACAAAAAAATGTCTCCGGTACCATTTTCAAAAGCGGGTGCAAAAATATCACTTTTTTCAAGATGAAAATATCCTTTTTATCTTTTTATTACAATCTGCCAACTTCCTTTTCTATCTCCTCTCACCCTTGTACTCACTTGCTAGACAACACAAAACAGATATATAAAATAATAATTACATTAAACTTCCAGTGTATAGAATAAAAAGACGCCGTTAATTATTTTTAATTTTAGCAACTATATTTTACGATTAAAATGCATTTGTATTATTTTTGTATAAATAACACGTGGCAATTAAATTGCCATTAGACAATATACTACTTGAAAAATCAGGTTATGAAAATTTTTCTAGATAAAAGATGCATAATCAATTTATGTTTCCTTTTTTTATATTTAAGTTCGGCTTTTGCCACAGCAACCATAGTCGGCAAACACCGCAGATTACTTATTATAAACTCGTACAATGAAAGCGCACCCTGGAGCCAAGAACTTATAACTCCCATCCTGCTGCAAACATCTCCTATAGAGGACATCACAGCCGATGTAGTACACATGAACGGGACGTTCATTCGTAATGACTCATTGTATATCCGGATGGAGAATGGCATTTTCGAACGTTTCCAGGATAAGAAACCCGATTATCTTGTACTTCTCGGCAACATGGCTTTTACTTTAAGGGAACGTATTTTGAGTGAGTGGGGAAATATTCCAATAGTATTGATCGGCAACGAAGACACGTATGCTCCACGGGAATATTATTTCACCGGACGTCCTATACACATTTCCAATGCCATCACATCTCCTCTGGTTGACCTGCAGCCGCAATACAACTTTACTTTTATCGAAACGCCGTATATGTACAAAGAGACCATCGACATGATGGTACAGATGCTGCCAAAAATGAAAACGATTGTATTCGCAGCAGATGAACTCTATCATAACCAAGACTTGGACCGGCTTATTCATGCCTATATAACGTCAAAGTATCCAAACCTCCACTATGAACGCTTAATAGGTAATGAAAGAAACCAAAACGAATTACAGGCATATCTGCTAAATGATGAACCGGAGACGGGTATGCTATTTTCCACATGGTTTTACGAGCGTAAGAATCTACTCGGTTTTCCTACACTCATCAGTGGAGACTTTCAGTTAGTTGCATCATCGCCTCAACCCGTATTTGCATTAAGGAATGCCTATGTGGGTAAAGAGGGGTTTGCGGGAGGATATTTCTATGACCGCATGGAAGTGCAAAACGCGCTTTCTTCAGCCCTCAAACAGATATTTGCAGGAGAGGATGCACGGAATATCCCATTTACATATAGCAAGAAATCCTATCCCTTCATCAACTACCAGCAACTGCAGATGGATGGTCTGGACACCACACTCTGTCCTAAAGACTCGGTATTCATCAATAAACCGCTTACATTCTGGCAGAAGTACCAATGGTGGATTATTTGCGGAGTAGTGTTGATACTCTCACTACTTATCATAGCTTTAGTCATTTACCGGTTCCAGCAAAAGAAAATCACCTTGCTAAGTGCCCATGATACCCTTTTACGTAATATGCCGATATCTTATACTCAAATAGAGGTTTTCTTCGACAAAACGGGACAGATAGCAGATATGAGCTATCGATGCGGCAATATTATTTTCAACGACCAGTTTACGCCAACTACCGATGGTTCACAGAAAAATGCCTTCTCCCAAATAGAGCACCTGACACATTTCATGGAAATGGTATTCCAAGAAAAGCAAACGGTAACATTTACTCATTACTTCAAACAAACAAACAGCTTTTACGAATTCATTCTTTGCCCGGCATCCCAAAAACACACTTTGGATGTCTTTGCCGTAGATATTACAGCGCGCAAAGATGCCGAAAACACATTGCGAGAGATTAATAAAAAACTGGAAATGACATTGGGCATAGCACGCATCATACCATGGCGCTGGGATTTAAAGGAGGGTCTGATTTATTGCGAAGCACAAAAGATATTAGACCACATGAACTTTACAAAGGAGAAGAACTCTACAGTCCAAGTAGATATTATCAAGGCGTCAGAATATTTCCGAAAGATACACCCGGAAGACTTCGAACGTATGCACCATGTACATGAAAATCTCATTTCAGGCAAGTTGCAGCATATCAAAGAAGAATATCGTATCATCACCGAAGTAGAAGGGCGAAAAATAACAGATTGGATGGAAACCAACGCAGTAATTGACCAGCGCGACAAGAACGGCTATCCAATATCGCTTGTCGGCTCCCTTTTACTGATAACAGAACGCAAGAGGCAAGAAGAAGCGCTTATCCGAGCACGAGAAAAAGCCCAAGAATCCGACCGGCTGAAATCTGCATTTCTAGCCAATATGAGCCACGAGATACGTACCCCCTTGAATGCCATCGTAGGATTCTCCAGCCTGCTGACTGCAACCGAAAACGAAACCGAACGCAAAGAGTTCATCAGTATCATAGAAACCAACAACCAGTTGCTATTGCAACTGGTAAGTGACATCCTGGATCTTTCAAAAATAGAAGCAAATACACTGGAATTCAATTATCAGAATGTCGACTTAAATCAGTTGGCAAAAGATGTGCAAAACACTGTACGAGGCAGACTGCAAACAGGTGTTGCCCTACAATTCGTTCCTGAAGTACCAGTTTGTTATGTACAGACAGAACATAACCGTCTCTCTCAAGTCCTCATCAACCTGCTGGTCAACGCTGCAAAATTCACAGAGAAAGGTGAGATTATGTTTGGATACAAAATCCGTGGAGAAGAACTCTATTTCTACGTAAAAGATACGGGCATAGGCATATCACTAGAGAATCAGAAGAAAATATTTGAACGGTTTACCAAAGTAAACACCTTTATACAAGGAACGGGATTAGGGCTCTCAATATGCAAAAACATTGTCACAAAAATGAAAGGACGCATCGGAGTAGAATCCGAAGGAGAAGGTAAAGGAAGTACTTTCTGGTTTACAATACCTTATAAACCAAAAGAGGCCCAAAAGGAAAATAATCTAACTTTAATGCCTCTTCTGAACGAGAGAAGCAAGGAAAAGCCTATAATCCTGATAGCAGAGGACAACGAAAGCAACTATATGCTGTTCAAGTCTATCCTACAGAAAGATTATGAGTTGGTTCATGCTTGGGATGGGGAGGAAGCCGTGGAACTCCATCAGAAGTTTCATCCGCATGTGGTCATCATGGACATCAATATGCCTAAAATGGATGGATATGAAGCTACTCGCGAAATACGTAAAGTATCCAAAACGGTACCTATCATTGCAGTAACGGCATACTCCTTTGCTTCGGACAAAGAAAAGATTATGCAGAATGGCTTTAACGGATATATGTCCAAGCCGGTTGACATACAAAGATTGAAAGAAAAACTCGACTATACAATCCACGGGAATTTTATGATGATGTAGAGTTCCGGTCTGCTCTTTCCTATATGATATTTTTTGATTATCCAAGAAATATCATGTACTTTTGCACAAGTTAGAAAAGAGACAATGATAGACCAACCCACCATAGACCGCATACTTGATGCCGCACAGATATACGATGTCGTATCAGACTTTGTCACCCTGCGCAAACGCGGTGTGAACTATGTAGGTCTGTGCCCTTTCCACGATGACAAAACCCCTTCCTTCTATGTATCCCCCGCCAAAGGGCTCTGCAAGTGTTTTGCCTGCGGAAAAGGAGGAAATGCAGTGCATTTCATCATGGAGCACGAACAGATGTCTTATCCCGAGGCGCTGAAATATCTCGCAAAAAAATACGGCATTGAAATCAAAGAACGCGAACTATCCAGCGAGGAGAAGATAGCACAGGGTGAACGGGAAAGCCTCTTCATTGTGAACAACTTTGCCCGTGACTACTTCCAGAATATCCTAAAGAACCACGTAGACGGACGGAGTATCGGCATGGCCTATTTCCGCAGCCGCGGCTTCCGGGATGACATCATCGAGAAGTTCCAGTTGGGCTATTGTACCGAGAGCCACGATGCCCTTGCCCAGGAAGCTTTGAAGAAAGGCTATAAAAAGGATTATCTTGTCAAGACCGGCCTCTGCTACGAGACGGACGACCACCGACTGCGAGACCGCTTCTGGGGGCGCGTCATCTTTCCGGTACACACTCTCTCCGGCAAGGTGGTGGCTTTTGGGGGACGTGTGCTTGCCGGCGCCACCAAAGGCGTCAAGGTGAAGTACGTCAACTCGCCTGAATCGGAGATTTACCATAAAAGCAATGAACTGTACGGCATATATTTTGCCAAACAAGCCATTGTGAAACAAGACCGTTGTTTTCTGGTCGAAGGTTATACAGACGTCATTTCCATGCACCAATCGGGCATAGAGAATGTGGTTGCCTCTTCGGGCACAGCATTGACATCCGGACAAATCCGGATGATTCATCGTTTCACCAACAATATGACAGTGCTCTACGACGGTGACGCTGCCGGTATAAAGGCCTCTATCCGAGGTATTGATATGTTGCTGGAAGAAGGCATGAACGTCAAAGTCTGCCTCCTGCCCGATGGTGACGACCCGGACTCCTTTGCACGCAAACACAATGCGACGGAGTTCCAGGCCTTCATACAAGAGAATGAAACGGACTTTATCCGCTTCAAAACCAATCTGTTGCTGGAAGATGCTGGAAAAGACCCCATCAAGCGTGCCGAGCTTATCGGAAACCTTGTGCAGAGCATTTCCATCATTCCCGAAGCCATTGTGCGTGATGTCTATATCAAGGAGTGCGCCCAATTATTGCACGTAGAAGATAAACTGCTGGTTTCTGAGGTTGCCAAGCGTCGCGAAAAGCAAGCCGAGCAACAAGCTGAGCGAGCAGAACGTGAGCGTCGGTCGGCCAATGCCGCAAGAGCCAATGCAGAAACGGGGGTCAATGGCAGTCATACTGCAGCTACCAACCCCGACGCACAACAAGCTGGCTATCCGTCCCAATCACTGCCTGCCGGTCTCCCTTCCGAAACACCTCCACCTTTTCCACCCGAGGAAGAATATGTATCCTTCATCCCGCAGGAGGGTAAGGAGGGCCAGGAGTTCTATAAATACGAACGACTTATTCTGAAGATGGTAGTGCTCTATGGTGAGCGGGTGATGTGCAATGTCACCAATGAAGAGGGGCAGGAAACCCCTATCACTGTAACTGAATATATAGTCAATGATTTAAAAGAAGACGAACTTGCCTTCCACAATCCGCTTCACCGGCAAATCCTGACAGAGGCTGCCGAACGTATCCACAATGAGGGTTTTACCGCCGAACGGTATTTTGTGGCGCATCCCGACCCCGTCATCAGCAAGCTGAGTGTGGAGCTTATCAGCAACCGCTATCAGTTAAGGAAATCACAGATAGAACAAATGGTAACGGACGAAGAACGCCTCTATGAGCTAATTCCACGGTTAATGATAAACTTCAAATATGCCATCGTCTGCGAAGAATTGAAGCATACCCTATTTGCGTTACAGAACCCTGCCATAGCCAATGATGAAACCCAGTGTAACAGCATCATGGAGCGCTACAACGAATTGAACAAAGTAAAAAGCATCATGGCAAAGCGGCTGGGAGACAGAGTCATCCTGAATTTTTAAATTCAATTCGGGGAGTTCTCCGTCAAGAATTATGCCTGATTAAATTCATAAATTCCTCGCGAGTCTTCGCTTGGTTGAATGCTCCGGTAAAATCGGATGTAGTGGTAATGGAGTTCTGTTTCTCTACTCCGCGCATCTGCATGCACATGTGTTTGGCTTCCACAACAACCATAACCCCCAGCGGATTCAGCGTCTCCTGAATACACTCTTTTATTTGGAGAGTCATACGTTCCTGCACTTGCAGGCGGTGAGAGAAAATATCCACTACGCGGGCTATCTTGCTCAGTCCGGTAATGTAGCCGTTAGGAATATATGCCACATGTGCCTTTCCGTAGAAGGGAAGCATGTGATGTTCGCAAAGCGAGAAGAAGTCAATGTCTTTCACAATCACCATCTGACTGTATTCCTCTTGAAATTTGGCCGAACGGAGTACCTCGTGCGGGTCCATATGATACCCTTTCGTCAACGACAACATGGCCTTCGCCACCCGTTCAGGTGTCTTCTGCAAACCTTCACGTCCGGCATCTTCACCCAACAGAGTAAGGATGCGGTGATAATGTTCCTTCAATTCATCTAATGAAGGAGATACAATTTCTTCTTTTCCTAACATGATAATTCTTTATAAGGGGATGTTTATCTGCTCTTTCACGATAGAAACTTCCTTGAATACACCAGTAGCCCGCAACTGACGCATCATGGCATCCGCTTCTTCGATACTGCGGAAATCTCCTGCACGGCACAGCCAACGAGGGGGATTGAAAGAGGTATAAACTGTAAGTTCGGGAAAATGTTCCTTGATGCGGGTAGCTACCGCATAAGCTTCGTTCTTGGCCTGACGGGTATTATTCCCTGCATAAACTTGTATGCGGTAACCCGAACTTTTAATCACTTTCTGCTCATCCGAACCGGCAGGAACATACTCCGAACCTATCAATGCCGCAATGCGTGCATCTTGATGGATAGTCACCTTGCCTTGTCCCGGCACATTACGTTCCAGGCTTTTCACAATATTATTCTGCGCTACAGAAATCGTTGCAAAAGCGAAACATGCAACTAAAAGTAAACCAAGCTTTTTCATGAGTCAATATCTTTATATAACGGAAAATGGAAAGCTGAAAATGGAAAATAGAAAATGAAAAACAGTCATGCAGATACAACATGCAATCCATTTTCAATTTTCAACTTTCAGCTTTCAACTATTTAATTAAAGGCATCGATGATACCCTTGAAGTCAGAAACCTTCAAGGCAGCACCACCAATCAGACCGCCGTCAACATCCGGGTTGGCAAACAGTTCCTTTGCATTGGAGGGCTTGCAGCTGCCACCATAAAGGATAGAGCAGTTGTCAGCGATTTCCTTACCATACTTTTCAACAATCAGTGAACGGATGAAAGCATGGATTTCCTGTGCCTGCTCTGCAGAAGCTGTCTTACCGGTACCGATAGCCCAAACCGGCTCGTAAGCCAAGATAATCTTGGAGAAATCTTCGGCAGACAAAGAGAATACAGAAGCCAGCTGAGCGGCTACCACTTCATTCTGCTTGTTTGCTTCACGTTCTTCCAGTACCTCACCGATACAGAAAATCGGAGTCAGACCGTTAGCCAAAGCCAATTTTACTTTTT
>ERZ827156.4356-NODE-4356-length-11632-cov-2.634534_pt1 | contig 11632 bp, 9 predicted proteins | sample MGYA00519919_ERZ827156 | MGnify/ENA primary metagenome ERZ827156 (study PRJEB31778, sample SAMEA3449269) | human gut metagenome | biome: human gut; feature: human-associated habitat; material: faeces | place: United Kingdom | collected 2010/2012 ... | reverse complement strand
TTGCCGGAGGCGGCATGAACATACGTTGGAATTTGAGCGGAATGGAAATCGAGCGGGAGAGTTTCCGCGTCATCGAGTCGGAGTGCGATCTCCACAAGCGGATGCCCGCACCGGAATGGCGTGTGGCGCGCCGCCTGATCCATACCACGGCGGACATGTCCATCGCGGACACGCTGGTTTTCCGGCATGACGCCATCGGCTCGGGTCTGTGCGCGTTACGGGCTGGGGCGCCGATATTCTGTGATTCCAAGATGATCCGCGCCGGGCTTTCCATCGAGCGGTTGAAGAGGCTGAATCCCGGTTACGGTCCCGAAAGCCTGCACTGCCATATCAGCGATCAGGACGTCATCGATCGCGCCAAACTCGAAGGCCACACCCGTGCCCTGTGCAGCGCGGAGAAGGCGCGGCCCATGCTTGACGGGGCCATCGTGCTCATCGGCAACGCTCCGCTGGCGCTGGCCCGCATTGCCCGGTACGCGCTTGAGGAAGGCGTACGGCCCGCCCTTGTCGTCGGGATGCCCGTCGGATTTGTCAACGTGGTGGAGGCTAAGGAGCTGATTATGACCGCGGGAGTTCCGTATATTGTACCAAAAGGAAGAAAGGGCGGCAGCAACATTGCGGCAACGATTTGTAACGCGATGTTGTATCAGTTGTAAAAATTATTTTCTAAAAAATGAATTTGAATAAATCATTTTAAGAGATTATTTTCATGAAAATATATTGGAATTGAATTTATGAAAAAACTAAGAGAAGGAGTTTCCACTGGCTCCTGTATGACCGGTGGAGCGGAGGCTTCCGTGATCTGGCAGACAACGGGTAAATGTCCTTCAGTAGTGAAGGTGGATACCCCAATCGGGAAAACACTTTATCTTGATATTATTCCAAGAGAGTTCGGAGTCTGCGGCGTGGTAAAAGATGCCGGGGATGATCCGCAGGAACTGCTCCGGTTCTGGACAAGAAAAGAAAGCTATGTGAAAATGACCGGGGAAGGAATGACAAAGGCATTTCATACCGTGGATACCCTGCATGGGAAATACTATAAAGAAATTCCGCTGGGAACCATAAAAGACAGATATCTGATCAGTGTCTGTACGCAGGAAGATAGGACTTGCGATTTTGTATGTAAAATGTTAGATTAATATCTGGAGGCAGAATATGCATGATGAATTAACAAAAAAGGATATTGAAAAAATGGAGGCAGAGATTGAGCACCGGAAGCTGGTGGTTCGGAAGGAAGCCCTCGAAGATGTAAAAGAAGCACGTGCCCAGGGAGACCTGAGCGAAAATTTTGAATATAAGGCAGCCAAAAAGTTTAAAAACGAAAATGAAAGCCGTATCCGTTATCTGGAAAAAATGATCAAGACAGCAGTGATTGTTTCTGAAGATTCTCCGGAAGATGAAGTTGGAATGAACAATACCGTCGATATTTATTTTGAAGAGGACGATGTGACGGAAACATATAAACTGGTGACAACAGTCAGAAGTAATTCACTGAAAAATCTGATCAGCAGGGAATCACCGCTTGGCGCAGCTATTTTCGGGCATAAAGTCGGAGATCGCTGTGAAGTTCATGTAAATGATAATTATTCCTATTTTGTGCAGATTAAGCGTATTGTCAATACTATGGATGACGGCACAGATGAGCTTCGAAAATTTTAACAACAGGAGAAAAATATGAAAGTATCGGAAATTTTAAAGAAGAATGAGGTGACAATCTCATGTGAGATTTTCCCGCCAAAACAGGGAGCACAGCTGCAGAATTACAAGGCAATCGCAGCAGAAATCGCAAAGCTGAAACCGGCATATATCAGCTGTACATATGGAGCAACCGGCGGAACGAGTGATTATACCGTAGAGATCGCAGATGCGATCAACTCTTATGGGGTGCCGGCAATCGCACATCTGACCTGCGTCTCTTCCACAAGAGAAAAGGTACATACTGTAATCCATGAGCTGAAAGAGCGCGGAATCGAAAACATCCTTGCACTTCGCGGGGATATTCCGACAAACACGGATTTTCCGCTTCCGGATCAGTATCACCATGCGATTGAGCTGATTCGTGAGATCAAAGAGGCAGGAGACTTCTGTATCGGCGGTGCATGTTATCCGGAGGGACATCCGGAGGCTGCCAATATGAATGAAGATCTGGATCATCTGAAAGAAAAAGTGGATGCAGGCTGTGAATATCTGACCACACAGATGTTTTTCGACAATAACATTTATTATCGTTTCCTATATAAGGCACTTGCTAAAGGAATTGATGTTCCGGTGACTGCCGGAATCATGCCGGTTACCAATGCAGCACAGGTGAAGAGAACGATTTCCCTGACCGGAAATCTGGTTCCTGCCAAATTTTTAAGCATTGTGGATCGGTTTGGGGACAACCCTGCAGCCATGAAGCAGGCAGGAATTGCCTATGCAACCGAGCAGATTATTGATCTGATTGCCAACGGAGTCAACCACATTCACATTTACTCTATGAATAAACCGGATGTCGCAGCGGCGATCATGAATAATCTGTCACAGATTTATGTGAGAGAGCAGGCATAAGAATGAAGAAAAAGGAAGAACAGCTGGTCCGTAAAGTGACCGATATGATACAAAAAACGCGGGAAGGAAAACTGCACTGGGATATTCAGTGCCAGACTACCGAGTACAACGATCCGGCGAAGAAACCAGTGGAAACCGAAGAGGGAGAGACATGGGTGATTGATGAGTGTTTTGTTTCCTATCACTGTATGGATCAGGAAAAAGAATTTCTATTGGTTTCTTATGAGCAGATCTACACCTGCGGAGAGAAAAAGAAGTCCTGCAATTTGATTTTTCTGCCACCGCTTGGCATCCGCTTCTTCGATGTGGATGTTTTAGCTCCGTATGCAGTGGAGGCGGATCAGATGCTGATCTACGAAGTACATATGCTGTGGCTGACCGTGCTTGAGCAGTATAAAAAAGATCCACAGAGCATGGAACTGGATGTGACAGGGCGCGAGCTGGTACTGCAGCAATAAAAATGAATATACAATGTGTATAATAAGTTGAAAAAACCTCTGGAATTTTTAGACAAAATTTCCAGAGGTTTTTTGGCAGTTTTTCCAACTTTATTTCGTATAAATTTTCAAGTATAATGAAAAACGAAAAAACCCGAAAAATCATTCAAAAGGAGGAAAAAATGGGAGAGAGAAGGTTTTCAACAAAGAACCGTTTTGTAAGTTTTTTACTTGCAATTGCGATGGTTCTGACACTTTTGCCGATTGGGGCGGTACAGGCAAAAGCAGAAGAGGCAGCTGTAAAATTATATTTTGAGTTGCCGGATGGAACTACAGTAACGGATTGGGGCGTAAATGTTTGGTCTAATGCTAAAGTTACAGAAGGGAATTTTGATCAGGTAATTGATCCGTGGGGAAATAAAGAATTACCAACATTATTATCTGATCCGGCAAATGGTAAATGGGGATATGTAACAATTTCCGGAACCATAGAAGGCTTGCAGTTTGTTAAAACAGGTAAAGAATACAAATGCTGGAATGCCCAAATTGCAAATGAAGGACATAAAGAAGCATATTTTGATCCTTCAGTGGAAAAATGGTATACAAGTGCTGAAAAAACAACAGAAATTAAAGCTGCTGAAATTAAAAATACATTTACACTTGCAGGAGATTCCGGATTGACTGGAAATAGCAGCTGGGATGCAAAAGATGAAAGAAATGTATTAGTGCAGGATGGTTCAGATACAAATAAGTTCAGTATAACGTTTCATGATGTTGCAAAAGGTACATATTCGTATAAGATTTTACAAGATCCTGAAACTTGTGGCTGGGATAAACCTTGGGGATATGGAACTGGCAGAGATGGTAACCGCAGTGTGACAATAGAGGCACCTTCAGATGTTACGTTTACCATTGATCTTACAGATACATCAGAGGGTAAAAATGTAAAGGTTGAGCAGAAAAAGTTACAGAAAATTGTAGTAGAAAATGGAAATATTTCAAAAGGCCAAACAAAAGAATTAAGTACATCGGCAGAGTATTATGATGGAACATCTGCTGATGTAAAAACAGTAACCGTTTCCTATCAGTTAAAATCACCAATGGAAGGTGTGACATTGGATGGAAATAAGCTTACTGTTGCAAAGGATGTTAATTCAACAGAAGTGATTGTTATTGCTTCCTGTGGCGATTTTACACAGGAACTGACAATTCCAGTTGTAGAAAAGCAGTATCAGGTAACCATAAATATGTATTCTCAGGATTTGGAAATGAAGCCCGGGGTATCGGATATTTACATTTTTGAGAATGGTGGGAGTAACAATACGACTGTTACTTTAAATAAAACGGTAGAAGATACAGAAAATAATGTAACATGGGTACAGGGAACGGTTACGGTGCCATACAATTCACTTGGAATTATTGCTAGAGATCAAGCTGGATCCTGGGATGGTGGACAAGATGGCAATCGATTATATACTATTGATGAGAATACTTCAGAAGTAACCTTATGGTATGTGTATGGAAAAACACCAGTTACAGAAAAACCTACTATTACCAAAGAAGACCCAAGATATTTTTATCTTGAATATGAAAATGATACTTTAACAACCACCCCGGAGTTTTATTCATGGACCACTGGTTTTGCGGCAGAATTGAAAAAATTTGAATCCGCAGGAGCAGGAAAATGGAAAATTAAAGTTCCGGTAAAGTCAAGCTGTACGAAGGTTGATTTCGTGGTTGTGCTGGATCCTTCCGGCTCTGACTGGATCAAGGATGGAGGAGATCACTCCATTGCATTCCCACAAGAGCAGAACGTTGTATGCGCAAGCATGAAAAAAGGGGAAGAACCAGTATTAAGTGCTCCTTATAACAAGGGGTATGAAGTATTGCCAAAAGAAAATAAAATTGCATTTTATTATCGGGATGATAATGCATTGATTGAGGATAAGCTTTCAGATATGAACGTGTCTGTAGATATCGATGGCAAAGAATATCCAATGACTTATAATGCAGAGAATAAGCGTTTTGAGTATAACTATAATGAATTAAAAAGTGGACGTACACTTTATCGTTATAAAGTGGGAGAGGAATATATTTTAGACAAGTATAACGATAAGAAGGAAAAAAAAGCGGGAAACGATTATTCCTATATTGAGTATTATAAACTGAATGCTTCTATTCAGGCAGAAGTAATGAACGCTTCATTTAATTATAACGAGAATAATGTTGTAAAATTCACGGTAGATCAGGACAAGACTGATACAAAGAAATTAGAAGTTGCATCTGCAAGCATTGATGTTTCTTCTTTAGGTGGAAGTAGTGCATTAGCAATTGTACCAGATTTACAGGCTGTAACAATTTCAGCTACAACTGATACAACATTAGGAAAAAAGACATTGCCAATTGTTGTAACAGATCAGTATGGAAATGAGTATTCAACAAGTGTACAGGTTGAAGTGACTGCTCGAACCAGAAAAAATGCGAAAGATTTTGATTGGGATGAATCCGTTATTTATTTTATGGTAACGGATCGTTTCTTTGATGGAAATGAATCAAACAATACAGCAAGCGGAGCAAAGACTTACGGAAAGGATAATGCAGGTCTGTATCATGGTGGTGATTTCGCAGGAATTACACAAAAGTTAGACTATTTAGAGGATTTGGGAATTAATACAATCTGGATTACTCCTATTGTAGAAAATATTCCGGGAGTTACGGTAACTGACACGGGAAAAGAAGATGTTCCGTACAATGCTGCATACCATGGATATTGGGCAAGCGATTTTACAAAACTGAACCCAACGCTTGGAACAGAAGAAGAATTCCAGACATTGATCGATCAGGCACATAACCGCGGTATTCGTATTATGGTAGATATTGTGGTTAACCATGCCGGATATGATACAAAGTTTGGCGATATGATCCGGAGTGAGGACGATGTTGTATCCGGAAGTGACCAGAAGGATTCCTTAAGTGATTTGCCGGATTTTAAAACAGAAGACCCTGCGGTCAGCGCGCAGCTTGTAAAGTGGCAGACCCAGTGGGTAAAGGATTTTGGCATCGACTATTTCCGTGTTGATACAGTTAAACATGTGGAAAACGATACCTGGGCAGAATTAAAAAATGCTCTGACGGAAGTAGATTCAGATTTTAAGATGATTGGAGAGTATGCAGGAGGAGGTTATGCTTCTAACGGTAATACATTAGGAACCGGCGAAATGGATTCTGATCTGGATTTCGATTTTAATGATCAGGCAGCTAATTTTGTAAAAGGAAATATTTCTTCTGTAGAAAATTTCCTGGCATCCAGAAACAGTGCGTTAAATAATACTTACATGACAGGACAGTTTCTTGGAAGTCATGATGAAGATGGATTTAAGCAGAAACTTTTGGATGGTGGAATGAAAGAAGATGCAGCAACTGCAGCATCCATGGTCGCAGCAAGCCTGCAGATTACGGCAAAAGGACAGCCAGTTATTTATTATGGGGAAGAGATTGGCCTGACAGGATTAAATAATTATCCATATCAGACAAATCGTTATGACTTTGACTGGTCAATGGTAAACAATGACAATAAGACCTATCAGCATTATAAGAAGATGCTTTCCATCCGTAATGCATACACAGATGTATTTGCAAGAGGTGACAGAAAAACGATCGTGGCATCCGATGAAAAAGGCTATGATATTGTATCCAGAAGCTACAAAGGAACAAAATTATATGTTGGTTTAAATATCAAAGATGTTGCACAGACTGTAGAAATTCCGGTTAGTGAAAATAATGGAACTGTTTTGAAGGATCTGTATTCTGGAAAAACATATACGGTAAGTAACGGAAAGATTAAAGTGATCATTCCAGCGGCAACAGATGGTGGTACCGTTGTTCTGAAAAATAATTCAAGTACAAACGGCGGATCTACCGGTGGAAGTTCCTCCAGCGGAAGCACAACAACCGAAACCAAGCCTTCTGAAGATACCAAAAAGGATGCAACAACGACAGAGAGCGTTATTCCTGCAGAAAAACTTCCGGAAGGAACGACTGCAACCGTAACAGTCACAAAGGATGCAAGCGGAAAAGTAACCGCAGAGGCAGCAGTAGCAGCAACTGGAAAGACAAGCAAAACAGGCGTGAAAGCAACCGTAAATGCCGATGTGATCCAAGCTGTAACAGAAGCTGCCGGAACGAAAGACGTAACCATCACACAGGAAGTCAAGAAAGCAGATGGAACAACAGCATACACCTTACAGGTAAATGCAGCAGATGTCAAAGCAGGTGCAAAACTTGCCGTAATGAAGAAAGATGAAAAGACCGGGGAACTGGTTCTTGTAAACCGGAAAGCTTACAAGGTCGCAAAGGATGGTTCTGTCTCACTGACATTTAAGGGTGAGGGAACTTATGTCGTAAAGACACAGGCTGAGGTAAAGGCTCAGGCAAAGCAGATCGCAAAAACCGTTAAGCCAGCAAAGACCACAGTAAATGTTGCTACAAAAAAGACAACCGTATTTAAATGGAACAAGAAGCTGAATATGGAAAACGTGGCAAAGATTACCTATAAGTCTTCCAAGAAGTCTGTGGTTTCCGTAAATAAAAATGGAAAGATTACCGGAAAGAAGAAAGGAACCGGAAAAGTGACCGCAGAGGTTACATTAAAAGATGGAACCAAGAAAACAGTAAAGATGAAGGTAAAGGTGAAATAAGCCAGAACCTTAAAACAATCGTTTTATACTCATTTTCTGCCATAGGGCTTACAGGGGGAAACCTCTGTAAGCCCTGATTTTATTAGACAACCGGGGGCTGCTGTGTTATACTCATTATGCTTTAGGAGGATGTAAAATGAAAAAAACATATGCAGTTATTACAGGGGCAAGCTCTGGAATTGGTATGGCATTTGCAAGACAGCTCGCGGCAGAAGGATACCGTCTGGTACTGATTGCGCGAAGAGAAAACCGGTTGCAGGCATTGGCAGAGGAATTAAATAAGAGTGGGACAGAAAGCATGATTATCACGGCGGATCTGTCCGAAAAAGAAGCGTGTTACCGTCTGATGCAGCAGCTGGAACCGGTTCCGGTCGGGATATTGATCAACAATGCGGGATTCGGTGATTGCGGCAGTTTTTTGGAGACAGATGCAGACAAGGAAATGCAGATGATTGATGTGAACGTCAAGGCTATGCATCTTTTGATGAAACTGATGCTTCGCCGCATGGAAAAGCAGGAGGGCGGTTACATTTTAAATGTCGCTTCTTCGGCAGGACTGCTTCCGGCAGGCCCGTATATGGCCACCTATTATGCGACCAAAGCCTATATGGCGAGTCTGACGCGGGCAGTGGCGCTAGAACTGAAACAGAGAGGCAGCCGGGTATATGTAGGGGCATTGTGTCCGGGTCCGGTGAATACGGAATTCAATGAAGTGGCAAATGTTGAATTTGCACTGGCCGGAATCACACCGGAGTATTGCGCCGGATATGCATTAAAGCAGATGAAAAGACGCAAAGTGCTCATTGTTCCGACGACTGAAATCAAGGCAGTAACGATATGCGGAAGATTTATTCCGCAAAATCTGCTGATCGCAATTACTGCACATCAGCAGAAGAAAAAGCTGAAAGCAGAGGACATATAAAATGGAAGAAATTAAAATAGGCTCTCATGTGGGAATGGCAGGAAAAGAGATGTTTCTGGCATCCGTGAAGGAAGCGGAGCGTTATGGGGCAAATGTGCTGATGCTCTACACAGGGGCACCGCAGAATACCCGGAGAAAAGAAATCAAAGACTTAAATATTGAGGCGGGCTGGGAGTATGCCACAAAGGCTGGAATCCGGGAAATCGTGGTTCATGCACCGTATATCATCAATCTTGCCAATACGGTAAAGCCGGAGACATTTGAGCTTGCTGTGGAATTTTTGGAAAAAGAGATCCGGCGCACGGCTGCCATGCGCAGTAAAATTCTGGTACTGCATCCGGGATCTGCATTAGACGCGGGGGCGGAGGCAGGAATTGCACAGACTGTCCGGGGACTGAATATGGTGCTTGATGCCAACGGGGATGATGTGTTTATTGCGTTGGAAACGATGGCAGGAAAAGGCAGCGAGATTGGAAGAACGTTTGAAGAGATTAGGGCAATCTATGACGGAGTGCACAAAAAGGAACGGTTAAGAGTCTGTTTTGACACCTGTCATGTGAATGATGCCGGCTATGATCTGGTGCATGATTATGATGGCGTGTTCGAGACTTTTGATAAGGTGATCGGGCTGGATCAGATTGCGGTTTTTCATATCAATGACAGTTTAAATCTCCTGGGAGCACATAAAGACCGTCATGCAAACATTGGAAAAGGAACCATTGGATTTGAACCATTGTACCGTCTGGTTCACGATCCGCGTTTTGTGGAAATTCCAAAGATTTTAGAGACACCGTGGCTTTGTGCCGAGGGAGAGACCAAAAAGACGATTCCGCCATACAAAGAAGAGATTGCACAGCTTCTTGCAAAATAATAATAAAGAGGAGAAGGATTATGAACGTTAAACAACAGGGGATTTCCGGCTATTGGTTAAAGGTGATCGCCGTGATTTCCATGCTGATTGATCACACATCGGCCGTTATTTTAGAACAGATTCCGGGACTGGAAAATCCCGCATTTTTGATGCGCATCATTGGAAGAGCTGCGTTTCCGATTTACTGTTTTCTTCTGGTAGAAGGATTTTACCATACACGCAGCAGGGCAAAATATGCGGGAAGGCTTTTTTTGTTTGCACTGATTTCCGAGGTTCCGTTTGACCTGGCATTCAGCAGGAGAATGTGGGATTTTTCCAGCAACAATGTCTTTTTTACTTTGCTGTTCGGACTTTTGGTGATCTGGGGTGTTGAAGGGATAAAACAGAAGTTTGTGGCGGATGTTTACGGGGAAAAAGCAGCAGCCATCCGTGTGATTCTTATCATTGTGACAGTTGCAGCCGGGGGATTTCTGGCACTTCTTTTCCGTACAGATTACGATTTGTCGGGAATTGTGACAATTTTTGCAATTTACATGTTTTATCCGAAGAAAGTGAAGGGAATGGGGATCGGTGTTCTTGTTTTAACCCTGCTGGCAAGTATCATTGAAGCGGCAGCATTTTTAGATATGATACCGATTTATTTTTACGATGGAACCAGGGGAAAACAGATGAAGTATTTCTTTTATATATTCTATCCGGCACACCTGTTTCTTCTTGCCATGATCGCACGGGCAATGGGACTTTGGGCTTAATATTTTAAGAAGATGTTACGATTCTTATGAAATTCTTATCTTTTTCAGATACAGCTTGCGTTCCTGAAAAAGCGGGAGTACAATGCAGACGAAATGAAAGACAGATAGGAATGGAGGTCTTGGATGATGAGACAAAAATCTTGGAATCAGTTTAAAAAAACAATGGCTGCCTCGACACTGGCAGGAGCGATCACTTTTACAGGGTGTGCGGTGATGCCTTCGGTTACAGCTTTTGCAGATACAACGGAACAGACCGGTCAGGTATCGTATGATAATGAGGTGATGCCGATCCACACGGACGTGCAGACGGAGGCAAAACCGTTGATGAAGGGTACGTCATGTACGGTTTCGGATGGAAAGAACCTGTATTATGCGTTTGAAATGATGGGTGTGCGTATGGGAATTATGAAATACAACACCAAAACAGGCAAAAAGAGTGAGGTATATTCCTACAAAATAGGGAAAAACAAAAAGGGAAGCAATGGTTTTTCCCAGTTATCTGTGGATAAGAAATATATTTATGCAACCTGGGACCGTTACTATGGAACCGATGCAACGAAAGAATATATTTACCGGATCGCTAAAGACGGGAAATCCGCAAAGAAACTTGCGATCGGACGTGATCCACAGCTTGTAGATGGACGGATTTATTATCTGGCACTGAAAAGTAAAAGTGAAGATGGCATGAATTATTCGGAAGATACCGGAACCGTTATGAGCATGAAGACGGACGGAACGGATAAAAAGAAAGTTGCACAGATTGTAAACAGCGGAGATGCTTATCGGTATTCCCTGTTTCAGAGTGAGGGAAAGATTTACTATACCAAGGAAAACGAGAACAAGACATTTTATGATCTGGAGGGAAACAGTTATCAGAGAGAGGCCTTTGCGGTTAAGGATGAAAATTATCTGAGTGTTTCACTGGAAGCTGTCAATGATGGAACGTATACCTATAGTACGACAGGAAAGGATCGGTACATGCAGACGAAACTCTACCGGACAGATAACAGGACGGGAAAGAAAAACCTTGTGGCATCCTTTAAACTTGGCATTGAAAAATACTCGGTTTGTGGAAATTATGTATTCGTGGAAGCAAATGTTCCGTACAAGGGAGCTGATGTGACTGAGAAACTTGCAGTTTACTGCTATAAGGCAGATGGCAGCAGCAAAGTAAAGCTTGCTTCCTGGTTTCCGGCAGAATAAAATCCGGGTAACAATCGAAAAAATAAAAGAAGCACCGCGACTGCGGTGCTTCTTTTATTCTGGGGATTTATTTATCCAGATCTTTTTTATCTACATTCTGCAGCATCATTGCACGAACTTTCAGAGGAAGTCCGAACAGGTTGATGAATCCACTAGCATCATGATGATCATACATATCACCGGTTGTGAAGGAAGCAAGG
>ERZ827156.4345-NODE-4345-length-11659-cov-3.999311_pt1 | contig 11659 bp, 18 predicted proteins | sample MGYA00519919_ERZ827156 | MGnify/ENA primary metagenome ERZ827156 (study PRJEB31778, sample SAMEA3449269) | human gut metagenome | biome: human gut; feature: human-associated habitat; material: faeces | place: United Kingdom | collected 2010/2012 ... | reverse complement strand
ATCGTTCTCCTTCATCATTCAGATTCAGAATCGTAGCAGTATCTTGATCGAATGACACACTAGACTCCGTACCGTCATCCTCAATTCTGTAAACTGCAGTAAAGCGTTTGCCACTTTTGCTTGCAACAATACGCACTCCCTTCAAATTGTAGCGATCGTCCTTTCCATAGACAAGAGTGTCTTCGTCAACAATCGCAATTCCCTGGTGGTGTTCAGAATCCACTAAAAAGAAGCGTTCCCTTGTTGAATCGAAGGATGGAGGTGAATTGCATTCCGATTCGCAAGTACTCGTTTCTTCTTTTCTGTTTTTGCCTGAATCTGCACTCATCACAGCAAAATAGTGAGAGGTAAAGGAGATGAGGCAGTGACTGTACAGTGTGGGTATGATAATCATCATTGCCAATTCACTGTACGCTTTCATCCCAATCCAAGAAGAATAACTGGTTTGATGAATACGCTAGTGCCTCTTCTGTTTTCATCAGCTGCAGTACATCAGCTTTTGATGTTAACCCTATTGCCATGGAGGATAGTCACAATGGCGCACTCTCCTATTGTTCGTGTTCAGCAGCATAGAGAGAAGCAGAAATCGCACCCTCACAGAGTAATGCCCCAGCCTCATGTATTCTTGTTCCTACGATGCAGAGAGTGGTTTTGTAGGAAGGCAGTTTTGTATTTGTGTATACACATGTCAAAACACTCAGATCCGTCAAAGAGTATTAGGGACACATTACAAGTATCATTACCATACTGTAAGCACATGATCTGTATAGCAAATGTAATGAAATGGAAGTAGCTTGCATTTTACGCATTATCAGCAATATGCTTCATTTTCCCCTTCCTATTTCGACAACCCCTTTACAACACAATGTTATCCTCGCTTCATAACAAAACGCTATGAATGATCCCACATTCACAGAATGACACAATTCGAGACCATTTCCTCCCGACCGTATCCCCTGTTTTTGTCACTCGAAGGATAAAGCAGTGTGTTTCACTTCGACGATGTCCGATACCTTCCAGGCGAACTACAAAACCGCGAGCAATATTGTCAAGAACATCAACAGCATCTTGGCGACGATAAAGGAGAACAACAGCCTGAGCGAGATGCAGAAGCAGCTCAGCCGTGTGAAGCAGTACTTTGCTCAAGCGCAGGAGGCCCTGAAAATTATGAGAAACACTGCGAGCGTTATGAGCTACAACAACAAAATCCAGGCGATGGGCTCTGTTCGCGACATCGAGCAGTCGCTGGCAACGATCAAAAAGGAGATTGCCCGTCAGGAAGCCAAGCTGAACAAGTCTTCTCTCGTTGGCGCTGTAGCGCGTTTTTCCCCTATCTGATTTGCTAGGACGCCGAGGAAAAGAAGAAGAAGATGGCCGAGGGACTGATCCAGCTTCAGGAGTAGGTGTTTCGTGTTGTGTTTTGATGGTAGTACCACCGGCGTTCTCAACAAGGTGAAGGCCAGCGCTTACGAGAGTGAAGCGATTGGCCACGGCGCCCTGGAGGCTCTGGGCAATCAGCACGAAGTGCTGCTGCGGTCGAGCGAGAAGGTGGAGGAGGTGAAGACGAACGCGAACATGGCGAAGCAGCTGCTTACCGTGACTCTTTCGTGCGGCATTGATGGGTAGGACATGAATAGAAAGACCATCGGAAACAAGGTGTGCGTGTCTGTGATTATTATAATTCTGATCGTGGCGATTGTGACCATGCTATTTTTGATTGCGAATAAGAACAAGAAGTGATCTGTTTGTTGGACACTTGGCGGGAACCTTCCCTCCCTTCCGGGATGGGACACAGAATGAAGCCGGAGTCGGAGAACCCGGATGTGCCTCCCAAACAGGGGAAGAAGAGAGAACGCGTAATCATTCCCGATTCTTCTAACAGAGTAGGTCGTTCCATTTAGCGACGCCAATGCTCTTCATCCATTGTGAGATAGGGGAGAATGAAGTGAGGACTAGAGTTCCCCCCACTCCGAAGAAGCGAAAAAGAGTGACATTTGCTTCAGATAGTCCCCAAGTATGCGTGTACGATGTTACGAGCAGTGTGGTAGGGATTCATTTGGCATGGGAGTGTAGTTGTCAATTCGAAACCCATCCGCTCCACCGCCTCCAGTAGTTGGAAAGCTGGGTAGAGCCCAGCCCCGATTGCGCTCACCGAAGAAGTATCACCACACCTTTTCTCCTCCCAGCCCACACGGCAACCATGAGATGAGGGCAAAGAAGCGAAGCATGCAGAGAATACGGAAAAGGAAACTGGCTGCCATTGCAACGTGGAACAAGCGGCGGCAACTCAAACGACTGCATCCCTCGGATCGTGCAGTATCCTTCAACGTTACGATTCACTGGATAGGACAACCGCTTGCAACTGTCGATGCAATTCGGTGAATTGAGTGACGACTTTTACAAATACTGCCGGCGGTGGATGCACAACCGTGAGGAGTACGTGTGCAACGTGGTGAAGGAGATTGAGGGTGAAGAGCCCACTGTCCCTCAGCCCTCCTTCGCCCTGTCCTTCAACTTCAAGCACTTCACCACCATCATGATGCGAGTGCACCAAGACGACCTTGTTCCTATCTCTCTTCCTTGTTCAAAGAAACAGTCGTATCCAAGACTCGGTATGTCCTTCCCCATCATTGGCGCCGGCGTGCTTTTGTCCCCCTCGTTCAGCGGCAGCATCAAGGAGTGCTGCTGCGTGAACGAGTTCTGTGTCTGCAGCAAGGGAGCATCATTCTTAAACGACGAACCGTATTGGAACATCACATCGATCATGTTCTTCTACACGTCACCTCGCTCCCTCGCACACACCGGCATGCCGTCGCTCTGGCTCGGCGTGCGTGCAAACCCGAAGCCGCCCGACAGTCCCCTGGTCATCGACTCGGGCTTCATCCAGCTCACACTCTGCGAGTAGACGGGCAGCGGCATAGCGCCGCCACCCTCAACAGGCATGGAGGAGAACGGCACGGCGCCCACGCCTTCTTGTGACATGGGCGCGAACCCCGGCAACGACGCAGCGTCTCCCGACGCGAAGGAGAAGGGCGGCATTGCCTGCGGGAGGTAGGAGAAGGAGGCGTTGCCGTGCGAGCCGTCGGTGGGCAGGTACAGCGACGGCATGGACGCCATTGCCGTGGGCAGCGGTTGGAGGGGTTGAGTGGCGGGCGCCTGCAGCGGCGGCGGGGACTGGGAGAGCGGCACGAACGGCGCCACGGTGAAGGCGGGCATGGCCTCCACCTCCGGGCGGTACGCGGACGACACCACCGGGATGCCCGTCGGCTGCAGCGGCGCGCTCGGCTTCCTCCCCGCAGCAGCCACACGCGATCGCCGTGCCGCCTTTCCTCGCTGCGACGCTTGCGATGCCTGAGCTGTCTGTGACACCTGTGTAACCTGTGCAGCCTGCTCCGACTTCACGCCGGGAAGGGCGGCACTATCCAGCTTCTTCGCGTAGGCCTGCGGGTCAGGACCAGCACGCACACACACCTCCGGCACGCCGCGGCGACAAAGCGTCTTCCAGTGGATCTTGACGGCGTTCTCGGAGCGCCCGGGCAGGTTCTACGCCTCACACCCGCCGCACACGCCCACCTCGGCGATGGAGGACCAGCGGTTGCCCCACTGGCGCTGCAGCGACACGATCAGCATGTCCTCCTCCTCCGTCCAGTCGCTACGGCTCACGCCCGCTCGCAGCCGCCACCCCTTGCGAATGGTCGGGTCCACGTGGTTGTACCAGCGCTCGCGGCACTGCTTTGCCGTGCGCCCGGGGATGTGCTCCGCCACCTCTGCCCAGTTGGCGCACTGCTGGTGGTACGCGCTCAGCAGGCGGTCCTCCTCCTCCGTCCAGTGACCCTTCTTCAGCCCCGGCTTCAGCACCTTCTTCCACCGCTGCAGGCACTGCACGTGCGTGCGCCCCGGAATGCGCAGCGCGATGTCCTTCCACCGCTTCTCCCCGAACTCCTTCACCGCCGCGCGCAACAGCTCGTCCTCCTCCGGCGACCACTTCTGCGGGTCGCGTTTGTCCTTCTTGCGACTACGCCTCAGCCGCGTTCGGCACACACACATCTCCGTCACATAGTTCACGCCGTTGATCTCCGCGTGCAGGATGCGGTGCCCGCCCTCCTTCTCCTCCGCAGACTCGTCGCCCGCGGGAACCTCTGCCTGCGCTGTAAAGGGAGTTCCGTTCATAGCGGGCGAGGCCTGGGGGTGAGGCGAAAAATCGGGACTACTTCGGCCACGTCTTCCACACACTGCATTTGCGTGTTCTGTCGTGTGAACTTGTTCACGCCGAAGGGAAGCTGCAAGGTGGCGGAGCGCTGGCGCTTCATGTCGGTGAGGGGACTAGGCGTTACACTGCTGCAGGAGAAACACAATTGTTCGAGTTGGAGGGAACTGTTTCGAGACATGGTTAGCACCGGGAAGGACTAGGCATGAGGAGGGTAGGCGAGTCGCACAGGGTCGGGGTAGGGCATCCCGCTCTTCATGCGCTCTCTAGCGATGAGGGAGGAGAGCGATGATTACGCATCCACCGCCATGGGTGGCATGTTGAAGGTGTACTGCAGGGCGGACGGAGAGCGGTGCATGATGAGGTCGGGAGAGAGGCGGCTGTCCGGAGCATCGAAGAAGGGCGTCATTTCCATCTGATTGCGAGAAAAGACCGGCAGGAAGTAGGGCACCTGCAGGTTGGAGGACGGATTGCGGTTGAAGGAGATCGGGTTCTTCAAATCCGCCAGCAGAGCGGACTGATTGCGAACCAGAGGCGTCATGCCATCCTCGCCGACAGTCTCCATCTATGCATTACTCCCACGGAAGGAAGAGGAAACGCCTCCGGGAATCGGCTGAGCCTCCTGGACGTCTTGAGCATCGGGGGTGGTCATCAAATCTGCTTCTCACTCCAGCTGCGCAACACCCACCCGGACTCATGCGCGAGAGTCTTCTCTGCATCATTTCGTTGGCGCTCGAAGTCCACAGCCCGCTGAGGTTTCTCGTCATGGGTTCCATTGCTATTTCCTCCTTCATGCCCGACGGCAATCTCATTTCCGAAGAAGGCTCCGTTTGAGAGAGCGTCGATTCTCTCTCTACGAATAACCCACGGAAAACACGGTCTGCCTGTGTTTGAGTCGGTCGTATCCACGACGGAAACGTCTATTCGTCACTTCGAGTCATATGGACTCACTACTGGAATGCGGTGATTGCTGCGGTATGCTTGTGTTCTGTTGCATCATTGAGTAGACTATGTGTGTAGAATCCCCCCGCAAACAATAATAACAGGGAATTGAAAAAGAATGAGAGTTGTGCTCCTCTTCAGCAGTCTCCCACTGAGTTGCGCCATTTGGTGTGTTCTTTCTTTTGGATGTCTATCTGGATGGTCTTCCGGGCCGTGTGCCCCAGCGTTGCCACAGTGACCGTATCCTGCTTTGTGAGGTCACAAGCGATTGCGTGGTTGTTTCAAACGCGCTGTTGAATAGTGTGCACGTCAATGCGAACTGTATCTCTGGAAAAGGATTCGTTCCAACCACTCCATTATCATTCTTCCTGATTCTCTTCCCAATGGATCCACTCATCAAGGACTCTCCATTCTCACCGTCCTTACCCCCATGAGGGCGCATCACCTCATTGGGTTCCATGTCATGACTGACTGCGTCTTTCGTGCCAACAAACACAGAACTGAGGTTCCTCGTCCTTCCTCCTCTTCGATTCCTTCTCCTCCTCATTCTGCTCTCTCCGCTCCATTTTCCGGCTCAGCTTCTCGCCGTCGATGCGGAAATCGCGAGCCGTGCTCCGCTTGATGAACATCGTCAGATTCACATTCCCCTTGGTTTTCTTGTTCACCTGAATCAGCGTCGCCTCGTACTGCTCGATGGTGTAGATCAGCTCGGGCACCAGCTTCGCCTGCTTCTTCAGATGGATGTCCTTCGATCCGGGCCGCTGCACCAAATGGATCAGCGAATACACCGTGGGCGTCAGCCTGCTGCACACCGCCTCCGTCAGCTTGGTCACCATCTGAATCGGACAATCATCCCCCGCGAAGGTGATCTGCTTCATCGTCTGGTCCACCACGCCGTAGAAGTCCTTCACCAGACTCAGCAGCGTCTCTGCGATGCTCACCGGCGGCGATGCCTGAATCAGCGGCAGGAAGCCCTCCAGCGCCATCTGCAGCGCCGACACCAGCCGCATGGCCCGGCAACGCCACTCCGTGTAGTAGGCGCTCACCAGGTGGTGCACGCGCTCCTGCTCCACTGCCTCCTTCACCTGGTAGCACTTGCAGCTGCCCGCCAGTGCGCCCAGCGGTTTTAGCAGCGTCTGGAACGCGCCGATGACCAGCCGTGCCACGGCGGGCGCGTTCTCCGCGTTGACCGCCAGCTCGTCCGTGAAGGCGTCCGCCTCCACCGCCTCCGTCGCCATCACACCCACCACGCGCTTCACCACCGGCAGCAGCAGCTCCACCGGCACGGCGCCGTGCACCGCCACGTCGCACTGCAGCGCGTACAGCGCCGCCACGGCCGTCGGCGGCAGCGTCTGCGGGTGAAAAGGATAAAAGAGTGATACGCTCTGGCGGCACTCGGTTCGCAGCCAGGCGAGCAGCGCGGTGACGACGGGCGAGGCGGGCGCGGCGTTGGCGACGAGCAGTTCCAACCACTTGAACAGCATGGGCAGGTACTTGGGCGGCGCGAGCATCAAGGACTACGAGTGAACCACTGAACGCGCGCGGACGTGGAGCGTAGCGGTGAGGTCCTTAATGTCCAGCGCGTTGTTGGCGAGCACCAGGTCCAGACAGACCGCCTCGCTCGCCTCAAACAGCCACTCCACGGAGCCGGGCTTGGCGCGCAGCGGCTGCGGCAGGGGATAGAAGTGCAGCAGCGAGGAGGCGGCGACGGTCTGGAAGATCAGCGGGACGATGCTCAGGAGGGCGGAGGAGGCGGGAGCCAGCGCGCCGTCTTCGTCTAGGCGTGAGGCGGAGGAGGCGGGCGGACGTGCGGCGCAGAGGAGGTGGAGGCGGTAGGCGTAGCGCGCGGCCTCGCGGCAGTAAGCGCAGAACTCCTTGTTCTCGCGCGAGCGGATGGTGGAGGGCGTGAAGGAGGCGATCTACCGCTCAGCACACGCTCTCACACGCACAGTGCCCTGCAGCAGCTGCGTGAGGAGGCCCAGGATGCTCGCGTCGCTCGTCAGCATGCCCAGCGCCTTCAGCACCTCCGCGTCGGTTTCGCTGGCGTGCTGGGCGTCAATCCATCGCCACTCGCCCACCAGGTCCACGAAGAGCCGAAGCAGGTTGCGCAGTGCGGGCCGTGCGGTGAGCGTCGTGGCAAGCATCCCCGCGAACGGGTCCTTCACCTTCTCGCCGGCGAAGCGGTTCATCTTCTGAACATGACATCTCACCCACTCCCTCACGAGGATGTTGTTGAGCAGCGTGGCGATCTGCCCCAGCGTCAGGATGCGCACGGGGTGCAGCGACTGGCTGGCGCTCGTCATCTCCAGCAGCACGGCGGTGCGCACGTACGCGGCGGTCAGGTACAGCGAGGACAGCACGAAGCGCTTGGCCAGGTTGGCCTTGCCCTCGGCCTCGGCCGGGTTGAAGGAGGCGCCCTTGTCCAGGCGGAACTCCTCCACCTCCGCCTGCACCAGTCGCTCCATCAGCAGGTTGAACAGCCTACGCTTGAGCGCCATCACCATCGCTACGTCGACAGCTCTTGCTTCATCTGCTCCACCGACCCGCCCGTGCCCGCACTACCAGCACTGCCTGCACTGCCTGCACTGCCTGTATTGCTTGCACCTCGCGTGTCACGAGCGTTGCGGTCGCCGAGAACAACAGGCAGGGCGGCGGCGGGGTGGAGGACGAGGGCGACGGTGGCGACGAGGTCGTGCACGGGCTGCTGGATAGCGCCGTTGGCGCAGACTTCGTCCAGCCGCAGCAGCGCGCCCACAGGAGCGTTGGGCCCCTGCGTCTGGAGGAGGGCGCGCAGCTTCTCCGTGAGGAGGTGCAGCACGCGCGGGCGCACAGCGGGCATCTCCAGGTACAGCTTCAGCAGCAGGCGGTAGAACAGCGTGTAGTTGGAGATGTCCGCCGAGTGGATCGCGTTGCTGTATCGCTGCACCAGGTTCATCGCGTCCTCCACCGTCGTCTGCGCGATCCGGTTGCTACGCCTCACGACCCACACACACGCCTACGGAACCGTCTCCACCAGCGTCGTGCCCACCTGCGTCAGGGTGATGGTCACATCCGTGTCGGTGGTTTCATCCACCTCACTCTTGCAGAGGAGTTCCACAAGTCCGGCGATGCCCGAGAGACGAACAGAGTCGTCCGACTGATAGCAACACTAGAATGAAGCATGACAGAAATCGGGACCTTTTTGAGGATGATGACGAGGATGTCGACGAGGTCGGGGCGGCTGGGCAGGAGCGAGTGGATGCATTGCACGAAGGCAGGCACCATAGCGCTGGGCATCAGCGGAATGCGGCTGACGAGTGTCTGCGTGAGAGAAACAAACCAGACCTACCTTGATGGTGGGGATGGAGGAGAGAATGAAGGAGGGGTAGGAGTGGCAGAGCGTGTTCAGCAAACGGAAGGAGACCTCGTTCACGTTGTGGTGGCTCATCTGCGCCTCAGCGTTATCAATCACCCCCACGTCGTTCACCAGACTGTTCAGCACCGCGGCACGACTGCTCTCCACGCGCGCGAACAGCACCAGGATGCCGCGCTCGGCGAAGGCGGTGAGCCAGAGGCGCTCGCTGGCGTCGCACTTGCCATTCCAGTGCAGGAGGAACTCGAAGAACTGGATGAGGATCGCGCTGCCCTCGAAGAAGCCGCCGTCCACCACTGCGTACATGTCATCGAACAGCGCGCTGGTGCGCGGCGCGGTGCTGTCCTTGTACTGCGTAATCGGGTATTGGCGGCGCAGCGCGGTCTGGTGAAACTCCTGCTGAAGCCGCGCGAGGAGCAGCGTCCAGACGGTGTGGCGATACTTCTAGGCTGAAGAGGAGACGATGAAAGCACTTCAGCGTCGGAGAGAGAGAGGAGGATGAGAAGCGAGTACACGGTGGGCGGCAACACGTCGTTCTTCATCACCTCCAGGAACACCTTGCAGAGCGACTGCGCGTGAGGAGGGCGGCAGACACTCACCGTGTTGCTCTTGAGCGCGAAGGAGAACTGGCTGATGATGGCGGGCAGCTGGGCGGGCTGGCACTTCTTGCGGATGTTGAGCAGCATCGACATGAGGACGACGCGCGCGACGGAGTCGTTGGTGAGGAGCAGCACTTGGTAGATGGTGCTGGCGACCACGCTGTCCTTCGTCTTGCTCAGCAGCGTGCTGATCTTGTTCACTGTGGCGATGAGCAGGTCGTCCGAGATGTGGCACTCCTACGGGTGGAGGAAGAAACCAGCCGTCACGCGGAACACCGTCAGAAGGGGACACACGTACTCTGCATTCCAATCACGCTCGATCACTCGCTCGATGAAGTGCGTCTAGCGTCAAGTCCTCTCTATGAACCCACCCTGTACTCCGAGAGTGTCATTCCGTTGCCATCGGCGTCCGCCTCGATGAGCACCGTGGAGGACTCGCACATCGACAGTAGCTTGGTCAGCAGGTCCAGCACCTGTTTCATCTGTCCCCTACGATGCACAGCGCCACGCAAGGATACTCGGCATGCGAGCCCATCTTCTTCCCCTCGAAGTCGAAGTACTGCATGAACACGCCCATCACGGCAGGGATTTCGTCCCCAGACAGATCATCCATCTCCAGACAAATGGTCTGAACGAGTTCCGATATCTGATTCGCGCTCGCATCCAGGTCCACGGTACATAGGAGCTACAGGTTAGGAAAGGCGAATGACGCAACCTCGACGGACGCTTTGATCGCGACGAACTGGTTCGATTCGTTCGTGGAAGAGGTTGTGTGTTGCGAAATGGCGGAAAACAATGTGGATAGCTGTTTCAGCGACGTGGTTTTGAGAATCAGCTCGCGAATGGAATTGGACGACAGCATGGACAGTTTTTGAACAATCTACTCTGTCATACACGCAAATCGCCTCCACATTGTCTTCATACTCCTGAGAGTGGCTCATGAGCGTGTCCTTGGATGTCAGAGACAGCAGCTCGTTGATGACTTCCGTTTGAGCCATCGCAGTTCCAAATTGAGTGAAACAAAAAAGAGCGGGAGTGGGCCCCCACTCTTTCACTGCTCGCTGTGGGGAGTGAAACGCCCTTTCTCACTGCTCAAGATGGAGACACTCGCCATTCAAGACGGAAAACAGATCTGGTGAAATGGAGTCAAACAAACCCACGAGCAGAATACATCTATTACATCGTCTGGTCCTTCATTTCGCGGAGCGTCAGTGACCGCTCCGTCTTTTTCGTGGAAGCGTCGCCCTTGGAGAACTTCGCGGGGGTGTTGTCCGAGATGGAGAGCAGCGGCGCCTCCACCGTCTTCTCCTCCTTCGGCGCCTTGTTCGTGACCGCCTGCACGACCACTCCGAAGATGGTGAAGGCGGCGATGATGCCGAGGTAGATGTACCACTAGCCATCAGAGGTAGAACAAAGGCGCACCTCCACGGGCGGGTTCATGAGGTGCTTGGTGAAGTGCGGCGAGAAGGGGTTGATCCAGTTGCCCAGGAACTGGCCAAGACTACGCGTGAGGGGGGAGAAGGATGGAACACCCGAAGGTCATGATGTAGCTGCCGATCAGAGAGGTGCCCAGAATCACGACGATGCTAGCAGTGAATGACTTGAAAAAACGCTACTTATCCCACACCATCGCGAAGAGGCCAAACTCCAGGGCGAAGGCGCCGATGGCTACGTACAGCACCACATCCGAATGGAAGCGGATGATGCTGTCCAGGATCACATCGGAGTAGACGGCGACAACAGCGCCGAAGGCCGCGCCGATGACAAAGTAGCCGATCTGGAACAAGCACACCAGCAGGATTCCCACGATGATGCCCATGACGCAGGAAGAGCCAATGCTAATCCAAAAGGCCTGCTTCTCGCTACACGTCACACCACGAAAAAATGCAAGACGCCATCGATCCGTTCAGCAAGTCCGTAGCGAGCACAAACGTCGGAATGCCTCCAGCAAGCAGACCGCAAACGAACATGTTGAACTATACCGTTATCCCCGGCACGCAACAGCACCTTCACGGACTTCTTGCCCAGGAAGCACAGGAACAGACCGAGAGCAATCACGACGCCGTTGATGATAATCTTGTAGTTGTTGTAAACGTTCTCGACTAGAAATCAACCGCCCGCCGCATCACTACTAAAGTCCCACAGATTCTGCTCGTCCATCTTGGAATCCACGAACACCTCCTCCAGGCGGAGACTAGGAGATGCCACGGCAATGGAGAGACAGCCCAGCAAGAGCATTGCGAAATGGATGCGCTGCATGATGAATTACACTTCTAATCGATTATCACAACTCTGTATTGGAACCACGCACCTTTTACAGCTTCAAGAGAATGCCTGTGAAAGACTTTGTGCGCCTGCCAGAATACGGTGCGAAATCGGTTCGTCGTGTTGCACCGCAAATCAAAGCCATATCCTCTCCATCTCCTTCTGTCCTCGTCCCAACTCCATTCCCCCTATCCGTTCTCTTGTTTGCTGCAACACCAAAATGCCCCCGATTTCCGTCTCATTCAAATCCAACTCATTTTGCAACCATGGACCGCAACACAAGCGATTTCGGAA